>Ga0302309_10003810_pt1 | contig 11481 bp, 10 predicted proteins | sample III_Palsa_N1_1_FD_200453 | JGI IMG/M metagenome (GOLD analysis project Ga0302309, IMG submission 200453) | Peat permafrost microbial communities from Stordalen Mire near Abisko, Sweden - III_Palsa_N1_1 | ecosystem: Environmental > Terrestrial > Soil > Palsa > Peat permafrost | place: Sweden... | reverse complement strand
TGTACTACAAAATCAGTTTCGGTAATGGTACGGCAAAAGGTTACACGTTTATCGCCAACGGTATAATCCTCAAAAAAAGTCGATTTAAAATACATTGTATTATAATTGTTTATCAATAAATCTGTTTGCTACAATCACACCACCGGTGTCGCTAGAGATATAAGCACTCTCAACCACTGCCATTGTTTTTATAACGTCCTCAACGTTGGTTGGTAATATGTCAGTCTCGCCGTTTTTGTATCGCATCAGACTTGCCATGGTGCCAATAAAAGCATCAGGAAACCAGGAGCCTTCCAGTTTAACTTCCGTCCATTCCGGTGCTTTACCTTCTTCAACAATGCAGTACTCAAACTTGTCGGGCACGCCATGCGGGTAATCCATCAGCAAACCCATGCGGGCCTTAATAGCGCCTTTGGTGCCTTCCCATTTAATAAAGCTTTCCTGGTTATGCGGCCCGAAGCAATGATCGTGATTGGTATTAATAACTGCATGCATGGTATCGCCATAATCAAACAGAATAGTTGAACGAGAGGAAGACAGTGTTTTAGCCGGATGCTTCAATGTTTTAGCCATTACGCTACGCGGATCACCCAAAAATGACCGCATCAAATCGATGTAATGAATGCTGTGGTATTGTATCTCCAACCGTGGATGGATCATCACGTGTGGAAATAATTCCCAGGGCGTTTCTAAAGTGACCCTAACTTCCATGTCATATAATTCACCAATTAACCTTTGTTCAATTAAATAGCGGGCAGCACTTACAAATGGTGCAAACCGCAACTGGCAATTAATAGCGGCCACCAGCTTTTTACGGCGACAAACTTCCAATATCTCTTTACTTTGCCAAAAGTAATCGCCCATAGGTTTTTGAATAAGCACACCTGCACCATCAGGCAATTTGTTTAATGTTTCTACAAATTGCTCGGGCATAATGGTTATATCGTAAACCGTATCAGGAGCGGAATTGGCAACAGCTTCCTCAACTGTATCAAATACATTGGCAATATCAAATTGCGCGGCGAGCTTCTCGGCTCTGGCACGAGTTCGGTTGGTTATGCCTGTCACCTTAAATCCAGCCTTTTTATAAGCAGGTAAATGAGCATCGCCAACAATTCCGCCTGCCCCAATAATTACTATAGGTGGTGCATTTTTGGGCAATATGGGTTTATAGGGTATCTGCATAATTTAGTGATGGTTTATCAATCGCATTTATTTTTTGCTGTCCTGTTTCGAGCAAGTGGTCGATACGCGTATCGGTATTAATAGCCTGTAGCACAACCTCGTCAATTATTTTAGCTATTTGCGACCAGTTTGCTTTTTGTGGTAACGATCGTGCATTTTGATGTAATTTTTCCAATTTATAATAGTAGGGGATAATGGCATTAACGCCGCCATCTTTCCAGGTTGAAATACGACAACCAATACCGCCCTCCATGGTTAATGATTTATCATTCCGTCGGTTTGTAGCAAAACATATAAAATCATAAGCCACCTGTTTATGCCTGCTGCCCGAACCAATGGTATATAGCCAATATACATTCAATGAAGCTGATTCGTTCCCGGCAGTGCATGGTATTGGAGCAATATCAACCTTGCCTTTAACTTTAGATTCATCGATCACCTCGCACATTGACGCGAAACCGAACCAATTCACCATCATGGCAGCCTCGCCGCGGGCAAAAGCCATACCTGTTTGTACCGATTCATACTGCATGGAGTTTGGATGGATCATGGTATTATCGGATAAGGTGTCCCGGTAAAAGGCAAGCCCTTCAGCAGCAGCTTTTGTGTTGATTATTACCTGTCCGTTTTCGTTTGTGAGTTCTCCGCCGCGAGTCCATAGTTGTAAGCAGAAATCAAACACGGTATTGTGCCCGTCGGGTAAACCTGCAAAAACTGTCCCGTAAAGATTATCTTCTGACCGGGTGAAAAACTGCGCGATGTTTTTAAAATCATCCCAGGTTTGGGGCACCTGCAAAGTTTTACCAAACCTGTCGAAATATTTTTGCTGCTCATTACTATCATCAAACAGATCTTTACGATAGATCAAACATTCCGGCCCATCATGAAAAGGCAATCCCGCTATTGAATCTCCAAATTGCTGCATCGACAGCAGTGATTTGCTCCATCCATCAGGAAAATTATCAGGTGGGTTATGATTAATGTAAGGTTGAAAGTCTTCGAGCGCTCCGCTTGTCCAGGCTTCAAAAAGCCAATCGGTAACTACATGCGCAACATCCCAATCGCCGTTTTTTAAGCCTTGTTTGTCAATTATAGCCTCATACAAATCATCCAAATCCATAGGCACCATTTCAGCATTTAGCTTGCAGCCAGTTTCGGTGCAATAATTATCCCACAGCTTTTGTAAAGCGGTTTCAAACGGGCCGAATTTGCGTACGGCTATCCTGAAAGAATCATTACTTGCCATGGTGCAGGTTTATTAATTGGGATATTATATGCTCATTATCCTCACCAAGTTTTGGCGAGCCTTTTGATGATTTCAATACTTCGCCATCAATGCGGATGGGGGAGCGGGTGGTTCGATATTTAAAGCCATCGCTCATTTGTACCTCCTGCAACATATCCAGCACTTTAAAGCCCTCTTGCTGCATCAACTGATCCCACGCCAATACCTCAGCACACCAAATATCGGCTACCTGCAAAATGCCTAACCATTGCTCATTGGTGCCTTTTAACAAATGCGCTGCAAGTACAGCCTTGATCTCGTCACGTTTATCAAACGCTTCTGCGCCATCAGCATAATCCAATAAAGCATCGCAGCCAAGTAAAGTGCCAAGTTGAGGTATTGAGCCCATTGCTAATGCGATATAACCATTAGCGGTTTTATATATCCCATAAGGCGCGCCCAAATAAGAATGTGCATTATTATGCTCAGACCGTTCGGGTAATTTGCCGTCATAATAATATGTAGTGATGGCTTCAAATTGAAAGTCAATAGCCGATTCGAGCATGCTTACTTGTACCAAAGCGCCTTCACCCCCAATTGTGCGGCGAAACAAACAAGCTAAAATTCCTTGTGCCAGATGATTACCGGCCAACATATCGATAATCGACAACCCCATCGGTACCGGCGACCCGGCATTGCCAGTTAACCAGGTTAAGCCGGATAAAGATTGTAAGAGCAGATCCTGGCCCGGTTTATCTTTCCATGGCCCTTCATCTCCATAACCTGAAATTTCGCCATAAATAACAGATGGATTTATTTGTTTAACACTTTCATAATCAAAGCCCAAACGTTCCATCACTCCGGGACGAAAATTATGCATGACCACATCGGCCTGCTTTACTAAAGCCCAGATTTGTTCTCTATCAACCTCGCTTTTAATATCAGCAGCAAAGCTTTCTTTATTACGATTGATGGCATGAAATACAGATGACTCACCATTCATAATCACATTTGAAGTATACAAATGGCGGCAAATATCGCCCGTGCCGGGCTTTTCAATTTTAATTACACGTGCACCCAAATCAGCCAGTTTTAAACTTGCTGATGGTCCTGAAAGAAACTGACTGAAATCAATAACTAAATAATCTTCAAGTGGCTTCATAGCAAGTTAAATTGATGGTTGATCATTTCTGTTTGTGCGCCCGGTTTAGGTGCAGCTATATCGCTATAAAGTTTATTATTATTAATGCGGATAGGGCATCGGGTAGTAGTCAGGCTTCCACCATCAGGTAATTTAATTTCTTGCTGCATGCCTAAAACCCGGTAGCCCTCGTGCTGTAAAGTTTGTTCGTACGTAAAAACTTCGGAGCACCAAACCCCTTCGGTTTCCAGCTTGCTTAGCCATTCGCCGGTAGTTTTATCTTTTAGTGTTTCGGCTAATAAGGCCATTATCTCGTTCCGTTGTTCAAACCACTGTGTTTTTTGTGTATATCGTTCCTCCAAATCACAGCCTATGGCGTTTCCTATATGGTTCAGGTCGCCCATGGCCAATGCCAGGTAATTATCTTTTGTTTTATAGATGCCATAAGGCGCGCTTAAATAAGCATGCCCGTTGCCTTTTACATTGCTGCGTTGCGGTAATTTGCCGCCATCGTTTAAATAAGTGGTTAATACTTCAAATTGCAAGTCGAGTACCGATTCGATGAGGCTCACCTCAACCAGCGCTCCGGTATTTGTTTTGGTCCTTTTTATTAAAGCAGCCAGCAGGCCTTGTACAAAATGCGCCCCGCAAATCATATCGGCGGTAGCCAAACCAAATGGTACAGGGCCCGCATCGGAGGTATCTGATAGATAAGTTAACCCTGATAATGATTGAACTAGCAGGTCCTGTCCGGGGCGTGAAGCCCACGGGCCTTTGCTTCCATACCCGGTCACTACGCCATAAATAATGCGCGGGTTTATTGCTTGTACCGATGCGTAGTCCAAACCAATTTTCTCCATCACACCCGGGCGGAAATTATGAGTGATGATATCGGCTTTCTGAATCAATTTTTTAATGCGTTCCATGTCCGCCGCATTTTTCAAATCAGCAGCATAACTTTCTTTATTCCGGTTAATGGTATGGAAAACCAAGCTATCGCCATCGATAAATATATTGCGGATAGCAATTTGCCGTCCGGATTCACCCTTAACGGGCCGCTCAATTTTGATGACGCGCGCTCCCAGATCGGCTAAGCGTAAACCCGCTGTTGGGGCAGCCATAAACTGCGCAAACTCAAGTACCAATAGGCCTTCTAATGGTTTCATAAGGTTTGCATTTTTAGTTTTGATTGTTGATAAAGGTCATTCAATTGCGATAGAATATTCTTTTCGCCGCCGCCCTGCATCAGGTAATTACGAACCACATCACCGGCATGATCCTGAAAAAACATATGGCCAAAGTAACGGGGCCTTAAATAAGCACGTTGCAGCGCCGGTAAAGTATTATGGAAATAATTGTGAGTTTTCTGATTATTTTCTTCATCCGTCCAGGCTGATAAATGGCCGGGTTGGCCGCCGTTATCGGTATACAATCTGCGCTGGCAATAATCAGAGGCTACATAAGCTGCATACTGCATCGCAATATCCGCATTTTTGCAATTTGACGAAACTGCCAAACCCGTACCACCCAATGAACTGCGTAGATTAGTTTTGCTATCCAGTGTTATCATATCATGAAAGTGTAACAGCTTACGGGCATAGCCATTGCGCGAATAGTTGGAATAACCGTAGCCAAAAGGACAATAAGCGATTTCATCCTCCAAAGTCATAGCTTCATAGGTTTGTATAGGGTTGCGATCAAAGCAAGCCGGGTTGATATACGATGCCAATTCCCGATACATTTGCAAAGCCTTTATCCCGATTGTTTCGCTAATTACTTCATCGTGTTGCTGGCAAGGATCTTCGCCTAAGGAACAACAAAAAGTATAAAACGTCATTAATGAATCAATAGGAATGGCCGGGAAAGCAACCAATCCTTTTTTAGCTAATCGAAGCAGGTCATCATAGGTTTTGGGTAATGCAAGGCCATGCTTTTCAAGTAAGTCTGGCCGGCTTGCCGCAACTGGGGTGGCGGCATCAATAGCCAGCGCCCATTGGCGGCCGTTGTAATTATAACTCTCGTAAGAGTGACCAACTGTATTTGATTTCTGATCGGCCAGGAATTCTTTTGGTAAATATTCATCAAACGGAAGTATACTTTTGGTTTTTGCAGCAAAGCCAGCCCAGGGATGATCAATTACCAATAGGTCATACCGTTCTGCCAATTGCTGGATAGACAGATCAGCAAATTGTTGCAGCGAGCGTTTCTCCCAGGTAATAGTTACCGAAGGATTTAACTCCGAAAAGCGTTGCGCGGTAGCGGTCATCGGCACAAAGCCACGACTATGATTCCAGGTTATCCCCTTTAAAAAAGTATTTTCGGCCATATGTAATTATTATTCATCTCTGTTAAACAGTATGCGCAATTTGCATGGATGTTATCTGTTATAATCCATGCGGGCATGGATTTAATTGGTTAGCGATAAATAGCAAATTTATTCGGAAAGGAGGTTGATGCCCTGTATAATCTATGCAAGCCATTGTACGATATTAGCATAGAAACTGAGATGCTAAATTAGCCTGTTCCTGACAGTATAATTATTGAGGGTTATATTGAAATAGATTTAAAATCTTTGAGCGCCAAGCATGGATGGTTTAAGCACGTTGACAATACAGGTGGAGTGGGAATGATAGAAGAATTCTGGGGGAAAGTATTAAATAATGCCTGATTAATTGGCTAAAAGTTAATATTATATGAGTTTTTATTCTCGCACATTACAAATGTGCTATGTGTGCTTCCAATACTCGTCACCGATCCTAATTTGTTAAAAACAAAATCCTGGTAGTGTTTCATATCTTTCGCATAAACTTTCAGAAGGAAATCAAAATCTCCGGAAATATTATAGCATTCAACAACTTCCCTTAGCTGAAGGATATCGGTTACAAAATCATAACCTATGCTTTTATCGTGCTGTTTAAGTTTGATATTACAAAAAACAATTAATCCATAATTGAGCTTTTCGGCATCTATCAATGCAATATATTTTTTGATGTAGCCGTTTGTTTTTAATCTTTTTACCCTTTCAAAAACCGGTGAGGACGAAAGGTTTACCTTGGCTGCTAATTCTTTAATGGTCACTCCGGAATCTTCTCCCAATAACTTTAGCAACTGAATATCCGTCTCATCCAACTCTTCCATAGAATAATTTTCTTTTATTGTAATGAATATAGTATATGTAAAGTATAATATTCTTTAATACTATACAAATGTAAATTTTTATGCTGAAGTTTTATTAATAATGAAGTGATTAAGTCTTTATAAGTAGATTTGTTTAGAATTTAGTCCTATTGTATGACTGGATCCTAAACAAAAGTTCTTTTCTTTACTTTATCGACTGGAAAAGGTTTTCGAGAGATCGGAATTAAAAGGGAACCGTGTGAAAATCACGGGCTGTCGCGCAACTGTAAATAACAAAAAAAGTTTTAGCCAGCAAAGTCCACTGAACGCCAAAGGCGCTTGGGAAGGATGGCTGAAACGTTATAAGTCAGGAGACCTGCCTGTTCTGGAAGGACAATGCTTTCGCGAATAAAGTAAATGGTCTTACCTGATGGTTTATTATACCGGCTGGCAATCTGCCTAGCTGGATACCACAGTATACCCTTTTCTCGTGAAGCGTTGCAAAGTTTGTCAAAAACATTTTTTAACATTTTTCTAATTAAATCTTTTAAAGAAATGCTAACGCAAAACCTGGGCTATCCGCGAATCGGTAGCCAAAGACAACTTAAAAAAGCCTGCGAACAATATTGGGCAGGCAAAATTGACCTGAGAGAATTAAAAGAGGTTGCCCGTAAGATCAAAACGGAGAACTGGCAGATCCAACTGGATGCCGGTATCGACCTTATCCCTTGTAATGATTTTAGCTTTTATGACCAGGTGCTGGACACGAGTTTGATGTTGGGCGTTATCCCTCAGCGTTACTCATCGGTGTTGTCAGAAGTAAAAGCTAATGGCGAAATTGACCTTTATTTCGCGATGGCTCGTGGCTATCAAAAAGATGGGCTTGACATTACAGCAATGGAAATGACCAAATGGTTGGATACCAATTACCATTATATCGTGCCGGAATTTACAGCCAACCAGGAGTTTCGCATTTTTCATGAAAATGTGTTCGGTGAATACAACAGTGCCAAACAACAGCTCGGACAGAAAGCCAAACCAGTGCTGGTTGGGCCGGTAAGTTACTTGCTGCTGGGTAAAGAAAAAGAACAGGGCTTTGAACGTATCGACCTGATCAAAAAACTGGTACCTGTTTATGTCGATATTATTAATCGCTTGAAACAGCTGGGCGCTGAATGGATTCAATTAGACGAACCTTGCCTGGCGCTTGATCTTTCGAAAAAAGAGAAAGAAGCATTTGAATTTGCTTATCGCAGCATAGCCAACCGGGTGAGCGGTGTTAAACTATTAGTGGCTACCTATTTTGATGCATTGTTGGATAATACACAATTGGCGGTAAGCCTTCCGGTAAATGCATTGCATATTGACCTGGTTCGCGCTCCCGAACAATTGGATGAAGTGCTCGCGCTTATTCCTGAAGGTCTTCAGCTTTCCCTGGGTGTAGTTGATGGACGTAACGTATGGAAGAACGATTATGAAAAATCATTAAATCTAATCAAAAAGGCCGTTGAAAAATTGGGTGCTGACAGAGTGATTGTTACTCCGTCTTGCTCGCTGCTACATAGCCCGATCGATCTTGATCTGGAAACGGCTATTGATCCGGAAATTAAAAACTGGATGGCATTTGCCAAACAAAAATTAAATGAAGTAAATGAAATTAAGCAGATAGCTGAAGGAGACAATGGTTTGCTGCAAGCTAATAAAAAAGCTATTGAAGCCAGGCGATCATCAGAGAAAGTGCACAAGCAGGCCGTGAAGAATCGTGTTGCAGCCATTATTGAAGCCGATACGGCCCGTACAAGTGCTTTCCCGGTACGTCAGCAATTACAGCACGAGCGCTTCAACCTTCCTTCATTCCCTACAACTACTATCGGTTCATTCCCGCAAACGGATGATATTCGCCAGTTACGCGCCAAATTCAAAAAAGGCGAACTAAACGTTGAGCAATACGAAAAGTCTATTGAGCAGGCCACCATTGATGCGATCCGCTGGCAGGAAGAAATAGGGCTCGATGTATTGGTACACGGCGAATTTGAGCGTAACGACATGGTTGAATATTTCGGCGAGCAGCTTGATGGATTCCTTTTTACAAAAAATGGCTGGGTACAAAGCTATGGCAGCCGTTGTGTAAAACCGCCGGTTATTTATGGTGATGTAAGCCGCCCTAAAGACATGACAGTACGTTGGAGCAAGTTTGCTGCTGCGCAAACCGATAAGCCAATGAAGGGGATGTTAACCGGCCCGGTAACTATTTTGCAATGGTCGTTTGTACGTGATGATCAGCCGCGTGAGGAGACTACTAATCAAATCGCTTTAGCTATCCATGATGAAGTTTTAGCATTGGAGGCGGCGGGTATCGGCATCATTCAGATAGATGAGGCTGCTATTCGCGAGGGGTTGCCACTACGGAAAGCCAAGCACCCAAATTACCTTAATTGGGCGGTTCGTGCATTCAGAATTACAGCAAGCGGTGTTCAGGATCGCACACAAATCCATACACATATGTGTTACAGCGAATTTAATGATATTATTGAACACATAGCTGCTATGGATGCTGACGTGATCACGATTGAAACCTCACGGTCACAAATGGAATTATTACAGGCATTTGCCCATTTTGAATATCCGAACGAGATTGGCCCCGGTGTATATGACATCCACTCACCACGTGTACCAGGTACCGAAGAAATGGCATCCCTTTTGGCTAAAGCGGCAGATTTACTACCGGCACGCCACCTATGGGTAAATCCGGATTGCGGTTTGAAGACACGCAAATGGCCGGAAACGAAAGCAGCCCTAATAAATATGGTTGCTGCCGCCAAAGAGGCACGGGAGCAAATCAGTACAGAAGAAGTGATTTGATAATCAAGAAAGCGGGCAGCATTGCCCGCTTTCTTGATTAAAGTATGGCTGGTGCTTTTTGACACAGTTTTCATCTATTGAGGAATTTAAAAAATCTGCTGAAGATTAAATGATAATACATGTTACGCGCAGAGAAACTTTCAATGCCGCACATAGAATGTACCGGGAGGAATGGAGCGCAGAGAAGAATGCGGAAATATTTGGCAAATGTGCCAACCCAAACTGGCATGGTCACAACTACAGCCTTTTTGTAACTGTTAAAGGCGAAGTTAGTTATGCAACTGGTTACCTGATCGACCTGAAACAGCTTAAGGTGATTATACACGATCATGCAATTGAAAAACTCGACCATATGAACCTGAACCTGGATGTTGATTTTATGAAAGGTAAAATGGCTACAACAGAACTGCTTTGTATGGAGATCTTTAATCAGTTACAAGCCCCGATAGAAATCAACAAAGGTGTTTTTCTGCACTCCGTCAGGCTGCATGAAACCGAAAACAATTCTGCGGAATACTTTGGGGCTTAAGGAGTCATTCTGCAAATTCAATCATTATAACGCTCTTTGAAGCTGTCTAAAAACGATAAAATTATTGTCAATTGCGAGGGACGAAGCAATCGCGAACTATGCATATTCGCTTTGCCTATGTGCGATTGCTTCATACCTCAGCAATGACATTTTGTTTAAGTATTATAAAACTATGCTTTTTAAATCCGCAGGTGAATAATTCACTGATTTCAAAGTTTTGTGGTCGCTGGTTCGATAAACCAAAAAAAGATCGCCTTCCTGCTCATAAAAAGCATCGCAATCTGCACTGTTTTTATAATGTGCGATAGTCTGTTCAGCTTCTTCAACGCTTTTACAGGCTTTGCTCATATTAGATCGATGAACCTCATCAAAAAGTGTTTTAAATTTATCGCCAAGCCCAAATTCTAAAATTGCTCCTGCTAACACATATTGAATATCACTCAGGGCATCTGCAATTTCTACCAGGTTGTTATCTTCAATGGCTACACGCAGCTCCTCAACTTCTTCAGCTAATAAAGCAACCCTTAATGCGCATCTTTCCTTAGATGGTATACCGGGAGATTCTAATATTGGGTGTTTAAATGTGGTATGAAATTCAGCAACTTGATTAAGTGGGGATGCTTCCTGCATATGTTTTTTCTGATTAGTAACTATTATTTATTCAAATCTAATTAATTATTTGGCTTCATTAAATGCTCTGGCTTTAAATGGAAATTCAGAACTTCTTTTTTAGTGGTAATAACACTGATGAATATGCCAAAAGCATAAAATATTAGATTGTTGTTTATTACTTATTTACAAATTATATGATCATCAGCGAAAAACGATTTTTTTTATCAAATAACACGTTGTTTTATGCCGTAACAAGCCTGCTGATTTTACTATGCTCATCGCCTGTAAGGGCACAAAAAATGATTATAGAAAGCCTTAGCGGGCCGGTTACCCAAAACGAGATTAACGCTTTTAAAGCCCATATTCAAAATGTAGATGCGCCGCAAGGCAATGGTAATGTATGGGTTTTTGGTAACGGCGGTAAAAGTATTGAGGCTTGTGGCTTAATGTACGAAGTATCGCATGACCGAGCCATTTTAAATAGGATGATATATTATTGTGATGAGATGCTTTCGCGCCGTAATGACCTATGGTCAGCCGAAAAGGGCGGTCAGCATATCATCTGGACAGGTAAGATTGAACCGGTATGGCCGTCATCAAACCCTGATGTAACGCCCGCGGGCGGCGGTATTGAGCAAGGAGATGAGATAGCGCACATGTGTTATTGCGGAAGGCTGATCTTGTCTGATTCGTCTTTATGGAATGAGAAGGTTGACATTGGTGATATATATCAATTTGGCGCCACTTATAAACAGAGAGCATTAAAATATATTAAGGAGGGTGATTACGTAATTGATAACTGGATTATAC
>Ga0302309_10003809_pt1 | contig 11482 bp, 7 predicted proteins | sample III_Palsa_N1_1_FD_200453 | JGI IMG/M metagenome (GOLD analysis project Ga0302309, IMG submission 200453) | Peat permafrost microbial communities from Stordalen Mire near Abisko, Sweden - III_Palsa_N1_1 | ecosystem: Environmental > Terrestrial > Soil > Palsa > Peat permafrost | place: Sweden... | reverse complement strand
AATAACTTTCCCTACTTCTTTTTTGACCTTTTGCGGTTGGGCGAAGGTGAGCGCCGCTTTGGTATCATCCAGATCGATGGATTTGATGCCGATAACCTGGTTGTTCAGGTCGATCTTTTTCATCTCCACCAATAGTCGGCCTAAATTTACTTTGGCAGTCATGGTTGGCGCACCATAATCCACGTTTATTTTTGATATATCAACCGTTCCTACATCAAGTGTCATGCCTTGTGGGGGCGTGGTAGTTATTGGCACTACCGAAGGCGCTTTCGCAGGTGGAGGAACATCAGTTTGGATGATCTTTGCATTAAAGCCTGATAAAGTAACCTTCGGGATGGTAAATTTCATTTTATCCAGATCGAAGGTGGTTACCCTGGTATCAAAATGGCCTAATAAAAATTTAACATTATAGCCGGTTATGGCATCCTTATAAGCGATGTTTATTTTGTTGAGGATGATCTTATCTACCGAAAACTTCATTGCCGAAGCGGTATCAGTTGGTTTAGGTTCGACTTTTTGCTGACTTGCGAATGCCCGCATAATGTAATCGAAATTGAAAAGACTGTCCGGTCCGCGGGTTACTTTGGCGGTGATGCCATCCAGGTTGATCTCGTTAATTTCAACGGTGTTATGCAGTAGTTTCAGCATGCTGATGTCTACTTCCAGTTTATCGCCTGCAATCAGCGTATCGCGTTTTTGGTCTTCAAAATAAACACCCTCCAGCACTACACTTTTGGGTAGTCCGATGCTGATATGGTCTATGCGAACTTTAGTGTGGATTTTCCCCTGTAAAAAATTTATAGCTTTATTTTTAGCGAAGTTTTGTACTGCAGGTACTTGTATTAAAACAACTACAAGCAACAGCAGAAAGAGCACGCTTGCAATTATCCAAAGAATAGTTTTTAAAGCTATAAGTCCAACTCGTTTCAAATTATATGTTTTTCAAAGGTGAAGATCATTGTTGCTTATAATAATACAAATAATGTGTTAAATACGCCTTTAATATATTTTTACGCAGCTTCAAGTGTCCGCACTTGAAGCAATTTAGTTGTAAGCGTCCACGCTTACTGAAATAGCTTTGATTTTATGTAAGCGTGGACGCTTACATTTTTATCCTTCAAGCGTGGACGCTTGAAGTGGCATCAAGTGCACAGTCAGTCAATTCCCCTCTTGAGAGGGGGCGCGTTAGTCAAAGTGATGGCAGGGGTGTGTTTCTGCTGGATAACACACCCCTGCCCCCTCTCAAGAGAGGGAGATCGCACTGCCCCGCCTTTATTAATACCACTTGTTTGTAAAACTATTCTACAGTTTTCAACATCGATGGTGGGCATTTGTTTTTTAATAACTTTGTATTTCGCTATAAAATTTACTAGTTTACCACTATGCCCGATTTTTCGCACTTACACGTACATACTCAATTTTCGTTACTCGACGGTGCCGCCGATATAGGTAAACTATATAAAAAAGCTGCCGCTGATGGCATGAAAGCCCTGGCTATTACCGACCACGGCAATATGTTCGGCGCGTTTAAATTTGTGGCCGAAGCAGGTAAGCACAACGTAAAACCCATAGTAGGCTGCGAGCTTTATGTGGTTGAAGATCGGCACAAAAAACAATTTACCAAGGAGAAAAAAGACATCAGGCATCACCAGTTGTTACTGGCTAAAAATGCCGAGGGTTATAAAAACCTGGTAAAGTTATGTTCGCTGGGGTACATGGAAGGCCTTTACAGCAAATGGCCCCGTGTTGATAGGGAACTGATTTTAAAATACCACAAAGGCTTAATTGCCACTACTTGCTGTATAGGTGCATCGGTACCGCAAGCTATTTTGCGCAAAACCGAGGATGAAGCCGAAGCGGAATTTAAATGGTGGCTGGATCTATTCGGCGAGGATTACTACATCGAGCTGCAACGCCATGACATCCCTGAGCAGCATACTGTAAATGCAGTGTTGCTTAAATATGCCAAGAAATATAATGTAAAAGTGATCTGCTCCAATGATTCGCACTATGTGGATCAGCAGGACTCAAACGCGCATGATATTTTATTATGTGTGAATACCGGCGATATGCAGAGTACGCCAATTGCTACCGATGACGAAGGTGGCAAGGGCTATCGTTTCGGTTTCCCTAACGACCAGTTTTACTTTAAAACGCAGTCGGAGATGGGCAAGCTGTTTCATGATCTGCCGGAATCGTTAGATAATACCAACGAGATTGTTGATAAGGTTGATGTATTGAAGCTGAAGCGTGATATTTTACTGCCTAACTTCGTTATACCGCCTGAGTTTAAGATACATAGTGACATGACCCCTGATTCGGATACGTTGAACCAGTGGGAATACCTGAAGCACCTTACCTTTTTAGGCGCTAAAGACCGCTATGTTGATATATCGCCGGAGGCAGAAGAACGCATCAACTTTGAGCTGTTCACTATACGCACCATGGGTTTCGCGGGTTACTTTTTAATTGTAGCCGATTTCATTAAAGCGGGCCGCGATATGGGCGTGTTTATTGGCCCGGGCCGTGGATCGGCGGCTGGATCGGTGGTGGCTTACTGTATCGGTATCACCAATATCGATCCGCTTAAATATAATTTACTATTCGAAAGGTTCCTGAACCCGGATCGTAAGTCGATGCCCGATATTGATACGGATTTTGACGATGCGGGCAGGCAGAAAGTGATTGACTATGTAGTTGAAAAATACGGCAAGAACCAGGTGGCGCAGATTATTACCTATGGTTCGATGGCGGCGCGTACCAGTATACAGGACGTAGGCCGTGTGCTGGATCTGCCGTTATCCGAAGTAACCTTACTTAAGAAATTAGTGCCCGATACGTTGGGTATCACTTTACAAGGTGCAATAGATCAAGTACCCGAATTGCAGGCAATACTTAAAGGTAATGACCTGCGTGCTACCGTTTTGCGCGAGGCCGGGAAACTGGAAGGTTCCATCCGTAATACGGGTGTGCATGCCGCGGGTATCATTATTGCCCCATATGATTTAACGGATATTGTGCCGGTAGCAGTAGCCAAAGACTCGGACCTGTTAGTTACTCAATACGACGGGCGTGTGATTGAGGATGCGGGCGTTATTAAGATGGACTTTTTGGGTTTGAAAACCCTGACCATTATTAAGGACGCGCTAAGGTTGATCAAACAAAATTATGGTGTTGTTATAGATATAGATTATATCCCGCTGGATGACGCCAAAACCTTTGAGCTTTATCAGAAGGGCGATACCAACGGTACGTTCCAGTTTGAAAGTGACGGTATGCAAATGTACCTGCGCGATTTGAAGCCGGATAAATTTGAGGATTTGATAGCCATGAACGCACTTTACCGCCCGGGGCCGATAGAGTATATACCGCTGTTTATTAAGCGTAAGCATGGTTACGAGCCTATCGCGTTTGATTTACCTGATATGGAGGAATACCTGGGCGAAACCTACGGTATTACCGTTTACCAGGAACAGGTGATGCTTTTATCGCAAAAATTGGCGGGTTTTAGTAAAGGCGATGCCGACGTTTTGCGTAAGGCGATGGGTAAAAAGCAAATTGAGATCCTGAATAAAATGGAGTCCCAGTTTATGTCGGGCGCTATCGCTAAAGGGCATCCTAAAGATAAACTGACCAAGGTTTGGAACGACTGGAAAGCATTTGCCCAGTATGCGTTCAATAAATCGCACTCTACCTGTTATGCTTTCGTGGCGTACCAAACGGCTTACCTAAAAGCGCATTACCCAAGCGAATACATGGCCGCGGTATTGAACAACCAGAACAACATGGAAAAGATTACCTTTTTTATGGATGAGTGCCGCCGCATGGGTGTGCATGTTTTGGGCCCTGATGTAAATGAATCGGATTTGGCGTTCGCCGTAAATAAAAAGGGTGAAATCCGTTTTGGTTTGACAGGGGTGAAGGGGGTAGGTGATAAAGCAGTTGAAGCCATTATTGAGGAACGTGTAGAGCGTGGCCCTTATACATCTGTTTATGATTTCGCACAGCGCTCAAATACGCGCAGCGTAAACCGTAAATCGTACGAAAACCTGATTTATGGTGGTGCGTTTGATGCGATGGGCTGGAACCGTGCGCAGTTCTTCGCCAAAACAGAAAACGGTATTTTGACTGGTGTTGAGCGTTTAATTAAATACGCCAACGACTATCAGAATACGCAAAGCAGTAATCAATCATCCTTATTTGGTGGTTCGATTGCCTCTTATGTTCCGGAACCAAGTATGCCGGAGGCTGATGAGTGGCCGCTGATTGAGAAACTGAAATATGAGAAGGATGTTATAGGTATTTACCTTACCGGGCACCCTTTGGATAATTTCAAATTAGAGATGGAGCGCTATTGCAATACCAACATCAGCGATCTGAAAAATATGCAGAAAGCCCGCAGCGGTGAAGGTGGCGAAGAGATTATGAACGCGTTTAATGAGCTGCGTAAGCGTGGCGATATTCGTGTAGGAGGTTTGGTATCAAACGTTCAGCATAAAATGACTAAAAACGGTAAGCCGTTCGGAACTTTTGTTTTGGAGGATTACAAGGAATCGTACGAATTCGCGCTGTTTGGTGAGGATTATATGAAGTTCAGGTATTTGCTGGTTGATGGTTATTTCCTGCATATTAAAGGTATTATTGAAGAGAAATTCAGGCAGAAGGATAACTGGGACATGAAGATATTAAGCATGAGTCCGTTATCGGAGATGCGCGATAAGCTAACGAAATCTTTGACGGTATGTGTTGATCTGCAATCATTAAATGATACGCTGTTAAGCAATATTCAGCAGGCGCTTGATGTTAATATAGAGAAGTACCCGGTTAAGAATTGTTCGTTGCGGTTTTTGGTAAAGGATAGGGAGGATACGATTGTACTGGAAGCGATTTCCAAGAGCGTGAAGGTTAACCCGAGTGATGATTTGATGGCTGATATTTTTAGTATTACCAATGTGCAGCCGGTGCTGAATTCGTAAGTGATTTCTTTCTGTCATTGCGAAGTACGAAGCAATCGCGAACGCTGCATAGTTGCTTTGCTTATGTGCGATTGCTTCGTACCTCGCAATGACAAGGTTCTATATAACTTGTTAATATTAATATTGTTAAGACTTAAATTCACACCTTATGAAACGCTCACTCACTGTACTCCTGCTGTTTTTTACCACAATTGGGTTTAGTCAAACTTTGCCGAGTGTATTGGGCGGGGCGCATATGGCATCTATCGGAAATTTAGCGTTGGAATCGGGTGCTGTGATCAATAATTGTGAGGTAGGTTATCGGGTACATGGGCGGCTAAATGAGGCGCGGTCAAACGCGGTAGTATTTTGTACATGGTACGGAGGCGACGCCTCAGGGGTGGAGTCGACCCACCCGTGGGAGGCTGTGGATACTACTAAATATTGTTTGATTATAATTGATGCTTTGGGTGACGGCGTGTCTTCCTCGCCATCTAACAGCAAAACCCAACGTGGCGCGGATTTTCCACGGTTTAGTATACGGGATATGGTGAGCAGTCAGCACCAGCTTTTAACAAACGAGCTTCAGATTAACCATGTAAAGGCTGTGATGGGTATATCAATGGGTGGTATACAAACTTTTCAATGGGCGGTAAGCTATCCCGATTTTATGGATGTACTGATACCGATTGTAGGTAGTCCGCAACCCTCAAGTTTCGACCTAATGGTTTATAATACTTTTCGCGAAACGATTGAGGAAAACACCGGCTATGATCATGGAAGGTATAAGATCAACCCAACCATCCCCAATGCAACTATGATGCTGGATGTATTTTAACCACTCCTGCCGACCGCGTAAAAAATGTTAAAAGAGAAGATGTACCTAAATGGGTTGCAGCCAATAAAACCCGCCAGGATCAGGACTGGAACAATACCGACTACCAACTGAACGCTATTATCAATCACGATATTTCTAAGGATTTTAATAATTCCCTTGAGGAAGCAGCAAAACATATTAAAGCTAAAATGCTCATCATTTCATCCTTACAGGATCACATGGTGAACCCAACCCCTGCTATGGAGTTTTCAAAGTTATTGCCTGCCAAACTGATTGTTTTAAATGATGAGAAAGGCCACCAGGCACCAAACTTTTTCAATCCTGTTATAAAGGATGCTATTATTGAAATATTAGGAGAAAAGTAATTTTTATATCACTTTGTCATTCTGAGCATAGCGAAGAGTGACAATAAAACTATCGTCATTGCGAGCGCAGCGTGGCAATCCCAAGCTATGCAGAGCCGCTCTATAAGTAGGGGATTGCCACGCTGCGCTCGCAATGACGATAGTTGATTATTCTTAACAGCTTTTAAGAATTTATGATTTAATAAAGTCCAGCAAATCTTTATTGATGGTTGCAGCCTCGGTAGCGGGCATCCCATGTGGAAAACCCGGATAGGAAATCAGCTTACCATTTTTCAATAGCTTTACGGCCTTTGCTCCTGAAATAGGAAAAGGAACAATCTGGTCGTCTTCGCCATGTAAAACAAGTACAGGAATATCCACGCTTTTCAGGTCTTCTGTAAAATCAGTTTCTGAAAAAGCTTTGATACCTTCCACATGCGCTTTTACGCCGCCCATCATTCCTTGCCTCCACCAATTTTTTCTTATACCTACCGATATTTTCGCTCCCTCACGGTTATAGCCATAAAAAGGAATGGTAAAATCCTCAAAATATTGTGCCCGGTTGAAGGCAGTACCTTCGCGTATTTCATCAAATACTGATATGGGAACGCCATCCGGATTACTTGCAGATTGTACCATTATGGGCGTAACCGCGCTGATGAGTACAGCTTTGGCTACACGGCCTTTTCCATATTTTGCAGCATAATGGATAACCTCGCCGCCACCTGTGGAGTGGCCAATATGGATGGCATTTTTCAGATCAAGTGCCTGGGTAAGTTCGGCAACATCTGCCGCGTAGGTATCCATATCATGTCCACCTGATGACTGTGTCGACCTTCCATGTCCGCGGCGGTCATGGGCGATAACCCTGTATCCATGCTGAAGGAAAAACATCATCTGGGCATCCCAGTCATCACCGGATAAAGGCCAGCCATGATGGAAAACAATCGGTTGCCCTGTTCCCCAGTCTTTATAATAAATTTCGGTTCCGTCTTTTACTGTAATTGTACTCATAGCTATTTGTTTTTAATTATGATTAATAATAAAATAGAGTATCAAATTTTTGTTTTGGATGGTTTAGGGATTGAAACATAAAAGTAGTAAATAAAAAGCTGATATATAAACATCTACGAATAGGAATCACTTTCAAATATTAACATTAGTTAGGAGTTTCGGGCGATGTGGTTACCCCGATAATGCTTCGCTTGTCGACCCTCTATCGCTGTGTGACAAAGAGGGTAGGGACGTTTGCCCTTTTTCTCCGCTTGCGGAAGAGAGGGCAGGTTAAGCGGCTGAGCGAAAACCGGGTGAGTCGAACCGCTAATTCATGACGCCGACAACTCACCCCGACATCGCTGCGCTTGTCGACCCTCCTCTTTCGCTGCGCGACAAAGAGGGTGAGGAAGTTTAAATTGTTATGCTTCGCTCTGCTCGGAATGACAATGTTTTGGCTACAACAATAGTTGATTCGGCTACTTTTGCTCTTTTGGTGATGTGCAACTTTGTATCATCAAACCAATAGAAACAATGAAACCTCCGGAGGAAGCTTCATTTCCATTAAAAAACAAATTGAAACAATGAAAATTATAGTAACAGGCTCATTAGGGCACATCAGTAAGCCATTAACAGAAGAATTAGTGGCAAAAGGGCATATGGTTACGGTTGTTAGCAGCAAGCCTGAAAAACAACAGGAAATTGAAGCGCTGGGCGCTATCGCCGCCATAGGGTCTGTAGAGAATGTTGATTTTCTTACAGCTACTTTTACGGGTGCAGATGCGGTGTATACCATGGTGCCGCCCAACTACATGGCTGCTGATATGATGGCCTATTGCCGCGAAGTGGGTAGTAACTTTGCCGAGGCTGTCGAAAAGTCGGGTGTTAAGCGGGTGGTTCATTTGAGCAGTATCGGGGCGCATATGGAGAAGGACTCGGGGCTTATTTTAGCGCATCGCCAGGTGGAAACTATTTTGGATAAGTTGTCGGATGTTGCTATTACGTTTATGCGGCCTTCGGGTTTCTATTACAATTTATTGGGCTTTATACCTATGATAAAAAATACAGGCGTAATCACCGCGAATTATGGTGCGGATGATATGCTGATATGGGTATCGCCAATAGATATAGCTGCCGCGGTTGCTGATGAACTGGGAAGGCCGATTACAGGTCGAAAAGTGCGCTACGTTGCAAGTGATGAGCTCACCGGTAATGAAACTGCAAGTATTTTAGGTGCAGCAATCGGTAAGCCGGATTTGAAATGGGTATTGATCTCCGACGAGGAAAGACAGCGCCAGTTAGAAGCAGTAGGTTTAAACACCACTATGGCCCATGGTTTGGTTGAAATGTTTTCAAGTCAGCATACAGGTGCTTTGGCGGAGGATTTTTATCGCCACCGGCCGGAAGTTATGGGTAAAGTAAAAACAGGTGACTACGCAAAAGAATTTGCTGCCATCTATAATCAAAAATAGCTATATTGTATTATGGCAAGCACGCAACCTCACCGGATCAAAACCATCAGCGAATATCACCAGGTTATGGGGCTCCCAAAGCCGGAGCATCCGCTGATTAGTGTGATCAATTTTGAATCGATCAAGCGGTTGCCGTATGATGAATCGATAAGTGTGGTATTTGATTTTTATTCCATCTCGCTTAAAAGGAATTTTAACGGCAAAATGAAATATGGGCAGCAGGAATATGATTTTGATGAAGGGATCATGTTTTTTATGTCGCCTGGTCAGGTTTTTGGGATGGAGATTGATAAAGGCTCAGAACTAACACATTCGGGATGGTTGTTACTCATCCATCCCGATTTTTTATGGAATACCTCGTTGGCTAAAACCATGAAACAGTATGAATATTTTAATTATTCAGTACATGAAGCCCTGTTTCTATCTGAAAAGGAAGAAACGACTATTATAGGGATGATGCAAAGCATGGAGCAGGAATATCGTTCCAATATTGATAAATTCAGTCAGAATATTATTATCGCTCAATTGGAGTTACTACTCTCTTATGCGGAAAGGTTTTACCAGCGACAATTCATCACCCGTAAAATAGCCAACCATCAAATACTAAACCGCCTGGAAGAGGTTTTGACGGAATATTTTAACAGCGATAATTTATTAAAAAGAGGATTGCCTACTGTGCAACATATCGCCGAAACCTTGAACATATCGCCGAGTTATTTAAGCGGATCATTAAAAATGCTGACAGGTCAGAGCACGCAACAGCACATCCATGATAAATTGATTGAGAAAGCTAAAGAGAAGCTGTCTACCACCAATTTATCAGTAAGTGAAATTGCTTATGAGTTGGGGTTTGAGCATTCGCAGTCGTTTAGTAAGTTGTTTAAAACGAAGACTGAGCTTTCGCCTTTGGGGTTTAGGCAGTCGTTTAATTAACTCACGCTGATAAGCAAGCAATTTTTTCCCCTTTTTGTCGCGCAGCGAAAGAGAAGGAAGGCTAACGGCTGAGCGAAAACCGGGTGAGTTATGGCGTTAACGCACGGCGAAAAGTTTACTCACCCGACTGCGCTTCGCTGGTCACCCTCTCTTTCGCTGCGCGATAAAGAGGGGAGGGAAATAAATGCTTCGCTATTGGCTTAATGAAGCCAACCTTGACTTCCCAGGAAATTTATTAAACGCGGGTCGCTGTCAGAAAGGACTGGCAGCCATTCGCTTACTTCTGTCCTTGTCCAGTAAAGGCCTTTAGGGTTGCCGGGTTTTGCGAATTTGTAATTATATAATACCGCCCGGATATAGCGCGGAGGCTTTTGCGGGAATGGATTTTCGGCAAATAATCCTACTGCATCGGGGTCGTTGTGTAGCAGCTTCCATACCAGATTGTATGTCCATGGGTATTGGTCGGCGGTGGACATGGAGGCAAACCACATTTGCCAATCGAGCCGAAGCTGGTAAGGTGCAACTTGGGGTGGACGCTTATCTAACAATACAGGCAGGCCTTTGTATATATAGGGTTTCCACGTTGCTTTATTACCAGTGGTATCATCTAAGGTGCCTTCAAAAATCACGTTCATGCGTTCCTGTCCAACACTGCCGAAGGCACCATAAGTGTTTACAAGGTCGAGCGGATCATAGGAAGAGTTCATCGCCTGGTTGGGTGATAGCATGTTCAATACCGGCTGGATGCTGAGTAATACCACCAAGCCTGTAGCTATCCATGCAGTAATTACCATAGGTTTTGATTCTTCGGCGATGCTGGCAGCAGTTTCCGCTTTACGGACAAGCATGGCGGGAAGTAACTTTGACCAGAAGCTGTCATCAAAACATGCTAAAGCGGGGATAATAGTTAGCCAGTTTAAAAACGAAAGATTGCCGCTAAGGATGATAAAGAGTTGAAATGTAATAATAACCGCTCCTGCAATGTGGCGGGATAACCGTGGCCACCATATAAACCACGGCGCTACCAGTTCGGCCAGCCAGTTAAACCAAACCCCGATCTTCAATACCGTATGCGGTAAAAAATGAAACCAACGGGTTAACGGCCCGGGAATGGGCTGCGTTTCAAAATAGTAATAAAGCGCGGTAGCGTTACGCCATGTAGCATCGCCTCGAAATTTGATTAAGCCTGCGCCCAGCATAATGCGAAAGGCGAGCCAGCGAAATAAAATAATGACAGGCAACGGTGGCGCATGTTTTGGGAATGGCCGCATATCAAGTAAAGGGCAGAGGAATATCGCCAGGAAACCGGTTTCATTCAGTTGTATCTCCCAGCCATAGCCATACCAGTCTTGCCCCACGTGAACAATAGACATATAGAGCAACCAAATGATGGTGAGCAACGGCACATTGGCATAGCCGATGATTACCACACAGGAAAGCAGGAACCCCAGCCAGGCCACCGTTAAAAGCGCGGTATCTGAATGCCAAAACCAAAAAACGGAAGGCAGGCGAACAAAACCGGCACCGGTTGAACCGAGCGTGGCCGTTATCTGTTTAAGATAGATCCCAAGCGGAAGGAGGCCGTTAGTGCCGATTAGCGGAACAATTTGGTTAATGGCAACCAAAAAAGCTACAGCATATATGATACCCAGTAGCCGAAGAATGACAAAGCGGGTAAGCCAGTAGCTTGGCTGATCGTTGTTTATTGTGCCGTTTAGTTCCATCTGATCTATTCATTAATAGTACATTAATGATGGTGATATGGTTTGGCGGAAGTGTTAAATCATTGGAATATTAATATTGATAAGGGTAATGTTTCCCGTAAGGAATTTGCGTGCATTTTAGGTTCTTTTGTCATTGAGGTACGAAGCAATCGCACATAAGTAAAGAGAATATGCATGGTTCGCGATTGCTTCGTACCTCGCAATGACAAAAGTTTGGTACTAC
>Ga0302309_10003806_pt1 | contig 11488 bp, 9 predicted proteins | sample III_Palsa_N1_1_FD_200453 | JGI IMG/M metagenome (GOLD analysis project Ga0302309, IMG submission 200453) | Peat permafrost microbial communities from Stordalen Mire near Abisko, Sweden - III_Palsa_N1_1 | ecosystem: Environmental > Terrestrial > Soil > Palsa > Peat permafrost | place: Sweden... | reverse complement strand
TCCCGAAGAAATAAAAGTACAGCGCCTCGCCATCCTCAACGCCCGCCAGCGCGAGATCCAGCGCACCAACTACGCCCGCCACCTCAACCAAATCATGCCCATCATGGTCGAACACGGCGCGAACTCAAGAGGCCAGATAACCGGCCGCAGCACCCAAAACAAAACTGTCAACTTCAGCTGCGATTCCGTTCCAGCAATCGGCAGCTACGTAGACGTCCGCATCACCCAGATATTCCCCAGCTCCCTGGTAGGCGAAGCGATCTCCCAACCCACTACCCCCTCGCCCGCCGCCATAGCCCAGGCGGCCCTCAACGCGAGAGTCGACCTGCAGCCCTCAGAAGCAGTCTGAACTGACAACTGAGAACTAACAACTAAGAACCGACAACCACAACCCCACAACCTTCGGCGTTACACTACCTCCATGCATCTCCCCGGCTTCAAACCCGAACCCGAAGAACTCCCGGCCCCCGAACCTGAAGTAGAAGTTCGCATCCGCGGCCTCATGATGGATCCCTCCACCAAGATGCCCATCGTGGTCCTCAACGACCTCGCCGGCGAAATCGTTCTCCCCATCTGGGTCGGCCTCTTCGAAGCAAACGCCATCGCGCTCGAAATCGAGAAGGCCACGACGGTCCGTCCCATGACCCACGACCTGCTCCGCAACGTCATCGACGGCCTCAACGCTCGCGTCACCCGCGTAGTAGTCGGCGACCTCCGCGAGGACACTTTCCACGCCACCATCTGGATGGACCAGAACGGCGAAGTAGTAGCCCTCGACGCCCGCCCCTCCGACGCCATCGCGCTAGCCCTCCGTTCAGACTGCCCCATCTTCGTCTCCCAGCAAGTCTACGAGCACGCCCGCAAGGCCTCCAACGGCAACACCACCCTAAGCCCCGAAGACCTCCGCCGCTGGCTCGAGAGCCTCAACGACGACGAAATGGGCCGCTACAAAATGTAGTCGCCTTGAGCCGCTGCAAGACGTATTCACATTCACCGCTTGCCCCTTCGCGCACGTTCGATCGTGCCCTTGCCGTTCTTTCTGTCATTCCGAGCGTAGCGAGCGAACCTGCTTTCTCCCGTTCTTGCCTTTCTCTCTGTCATTCCCTTTGGGAATCTGCTTCTTCTTTTGCACCTAACTGTGTTCGTGTCCCGGACGATTTTCGCGCCTCCGATTAGCAGGGGGCGTAGGCCTCCTGAATCAACCCCCACAAGAATGGGCTTTAGCCCTGGGCCGTTACTCTCGCCGTCCGCGCAGGACTTGATATCCTCAACACATCGCTTCCGTCCTCAAATCCGCAGCTCTCGTAAATCTCGGCATCTTCGAGCGCATGCTCCACCCCCGGCAACCCGACCTCGCCGACATTCGCAACCTCCTCCTCCTGCAATACCCCCTCGCCCTCGGCACGGCCATCCACGCCACCCCACTCATCGCCGCAATCCACGCAGCCATCCCCGGCGCGCGCGTAGCCGCCGCCGCCAGTGGCTTTGCCCTAGAGATCCTTCGCAACAACCCCGGCCTCGAGCGCCTCGTCTCCACGCCGTCTCCCCTCCGCGAACTCCTCCCCGCAGCCAACTCCATCCGCCGCGCCAACGTCTTCGGCCGCGAGCGCTACGCCGTCCTCCTCACCACCGGCAACGAGCGCTCCCGCGTGATCCTCTCCGCGCTGCTCGCCGGCGCCCCCACCCGCGTCGGCTTCACACTCCTCCCCGAGCTAGCGGCCGCGCATCTCCACTTCGACCCACGCCTCAGCCAGATCGCCAACAACCTACGCATCCTCGAAACCCTCGGCCACGGTCCCGCTCTCCTCGACCAACTCCAAGCCAACCCCAACCTCATCGAACCCCAAGTCTTCCCATCCGCAGACGACGTCGCCACCGCGCACCAACTCCTCCGCGAGCAGGGAATCAACGAGTCGAAACCCATCGCCGTCTTCATCACCCAGACCAGCCCCACGCAGCGCAAGTCGTGGCGCGAAGATCGCTTCCGCGCCGTGGCCGAATCCCTGCACCGTACCCACAACATGCAGATCGTCTTCGCCGGCACCGCCTCCGAGAGCCCCGCCATCGAAGCCCTCCGCGCCTGCCTCTCGTTTCACACCGCCAGCGTAGCCGGCCAAACGCAGTTGCTCGAACTCTCCGCGATCCTCGGCCTCGCCGACATCGCCCTCACGTTAGACACCGGCCCGATGCATCTAGCCCGCGCCATGCGTCTGCCAATGGTGATTATCGCGCCCGCCTGGTCACCCGCCGTCGAGTGGCTCCCCCTCAACAACCCCCGCGCTCGCATCCTAAAAAACCTCGACCTACCCACCGCCCCCGACGACTACCTCATCGACGAAGTAACGGTCCCCGAAGTCGAACAAAACCTCAACGAGCTCCTAACCCTCTACCCACCCCGCACCTTCACCCACCGCGCTCAAGTCTCCTCCTCAATCCGGCTATAACCCTGTCATCCTGAGCGAAGCAACGCGCGCAGTCGAAGCACCCGCCCCCCGCCAGCAGTCGCACTCGTCCCTTCTCCCCCAGCACCAAGCTATTAACGCTCGCCGTGCGCGTAGCACCTACCGCAGCGCCAGCTCATCCAAATACGTAAAGAACTCTGGAAACGAAATCGCCGCCGCCTCCGCCCCGCGAATCTCCGTCTCTCCCTCAGCCCGCAGCGCCGCAATCGAAAACGCCATCGCAATCCGGTGATCCATCCCCGAATCAATCACCCCACCCCTCAGCGTCTGCCCTCCAGGAATATCCATCCCATCTTCATGCTCCACGACCTCGGCGCCCATCGCGCGCAGATTCTTCACCACCAGCGCAATGCGATCGCTCTCCTTCACCCTTAGCTCCTTGGCATCCCGAATCCGCACGCCCCCAACGGTGTAAGGAGCAATAGCCGCAATCACCGGCAGCTCATCAATCAACTGTGCCGCCCGCTCGCCCGTAATATCAATCCCCACCAGCGCTCGTCCGCGATTCACCTGGATCGTCCCCGCCATCTCGCCATGCGTCTCTGCCACGTCGAGCACCTTGATCACCCCACCCATCGCCGAGATCACATCCAGCATCGCAGCCCGCGTAGGATTCATCCCCAACCCATCCAGCACCAAATTCGAATCCTCAAACAGCAACGCCGCACAAAGAAAAAACGCCGCCGACGACATATCCCCCGGCACCGTAGCATCCACCGCCTTCAGCCTCTGCCCACCAGCAATCCGCAGCCGCCCCTCCGTCACGCCCAGCTCCGCCCCAAACGCCCTCAGCGCATGTTCCGAGTGATCCCGAGTACGCACACTCTCCGCAATCGAAGTCACGCCCTCCGCCTGCAAGCCCGCAAACAGAACCGCCGTCTTCACCTGCGCGCTAGCAATCGGCGCCTCAAAATCAATCCCTCGCAGCTTTCCACCATGCACCACCATCGGCGCATGCCCGTCCGTCAAATCAATCTTTGCCCCCATCAACTCCAGCGGCTTCCGAATCCTCTCCATCGGCCGCACCGTCAGCGACTCATCCCCGACAAACTTGAACGTCCCCTTCTGCGCCGCCACCAACCCGGCCAGCATCCGCATCGTTGACCCGGAGTTCCCACAATCCAAATCACCCTTCGACGCCCGCAGCACGCCCTCCGTACCCGTAACCTCAATCGTCTTCCCAACCGTCTCCACCCGCGCACCCATGGACTTCATGCACGCCAGCGAACTCAACGGATCCGCACCCGTAGAAAAATTCGTAAGCCGCGAAGTCCCCTCAGCAAACCCCGCCAGCATCGCATACCGATGCGAGATCGACTTATCGCCAGGCAACATCACCGACCCACGAAACCCCCGCGCCGGCGAAACAATCACACTAGAAGACGAAGCATGCAGAACAGAACTCATGCCACCATCTTAGCGTCTCCATCCCCGACTCTCCACCTAGCGAGGGTGCTGCCCAGCCTGGGGTTTGGCTCTCGGGACCCGCGAAATTTGGCTCTCGAGCTTAGGGCAAGGTGTTGCTCCGGTTTTCGACTGACTTCCAATCGGAGAAGGCAACGTAATAGAGGACGAGCAATCCGATGAGCGGAACCCAAAGAAGCAAACTCAGCGGGGGTGGGAAACCCGCCTTTTTGAGTATTTGCCAGAATGGAACGATAAATACGGCAAATACGAAGAGGAGGATGAAAAGGTGAAATGGTGCGAAGAAGTCTCCCAAGACAGATCTCCTTTACATGTTTGGCTCGTAACGATGTACCCGCCAACCTGAACCCTGCCTCTAATGTCCCGCCGGAGGATTATCCGGGTACAGCCGAATATCCGGAACCCCGCGATACCGCTCCGCATAATCCATCCCATACCCAATCACAAACGCATTCGGAATCTTGAAACACGCATAGTCCGCATCAATCGGCACCAGCCGTCGTTCCGGCTTATCCAGGCACGTCGCAATCTTCAGCGACGCCGGCTTATGCTGCAGCATCAACCCGCGCAGATAGCTCAACGTCAATCCCGTATCAAGAATGTCCTCCACGATGATGACGTGTTTGCCCTCAATCGGGTTATCAATATCCTTGATCAGCTTCACCGCGCCACTCGAAACCCTCGCGCGTCCATAGCTCGACACCGCCACAAAATCAAAGGTGTTATCCACACTGATCGCCCGCGCCAAATCCGCCAGAAAAATCGCCGCGCCCTTCAGCACGCCAATCAACACAATCGACTGACCTTTGTAATCCGCGGAGATCTGGTCTCCGATTGCCTGAACACGTTCAGCGATCTGCTCTTTCGACAGCAGAACTTCCATAACATCGGGCGAAACAAACTCAGGAACAGTCGAGACCATGCCGTTAGACTACGCGAAAATCACGCCCAGAAAAAACCCTCATTCCGCTCTCCCCATTGAGGAAATCGAGGCACCAATCGCCCCTGTCGCAGACCTGCCTCCGCGGGCGCCCATTCCTGACGCGGTTTATCCGGCATCCGTGGGACCAGAGCTGTTGACCCGCCCTTGCCTTTTACTCTCGCCGTCCGCGCAGGACCTACTCTCGCTGTCCGCGCAGGACCTATACTTAAACCTGCATGTATCCCTATTTGAATCTCGGTTTTGCTCATGTTGGAACGTTTGGCCTGATGCTCTGGCTCGCCGCCGTCTGCGGCACCATCGTTCTGCACAAAAATCTCGTTCGCAACGGCTCCGACGCGGACGCCCTCAGCATCGTCACCATGGTCGTCCTCGCCGGCATCGTCGGCGCCAAACTCTGGCACGAGCTCGAAAACGTCCCCGACATGGCAGCCGCCTGGCGCGACATCATCGCTCCCGGCCTCCATCACTTCACCGAAGTCTTATTCAACTTCCTGCACTGGTTCCAGGCCGGCTTTGCCTGGTACGGCGGCCTCCTCGCTGGCGTCGCCATGCTCATGTATCAAGGCGTCCTGGCCAAACCCAACGGCCTCACCGGCCATCGCGCCGCCCTCCGCATGCTCGATTTCGCCGCCCCCGCCGCTGCCGTCGGCTACGGCGTAGGCCGCATCGGCTGCCTGCTCTCCGGCGACGGCGACTACGGCATCAACACCACCCTCCCCTGGGGCGTCCACATGATGCACGGCCTCACCGAGTACACCCGCGCCCTCGTCCTCCCCAACCCTCCCACGGCGGCCGTCCAGCCCACCCCGGTCTATGAACTCCTCTTCGCCCTCGCCGTCGCCGCGTGGCTCTGGAAGCGTGCCTCCAAGCCCCTCCCGCTCGGCTTCCTGACAGGCGAATACCTCGTCCTCAGCGGCATCGGCCGTTTCCTCGTAGAGTTCGTCCGCATCAATCCCCGCATCTACTTCGGCCACACCATGTCGAACGCCCAGGTAGCCGCCCTCGGCAGCGTCCTCTTCGGAGCCGCCATGATGTTCCTCACCCGCCACAACGAGGCGATCATCTCCCAACCCCTCCCAAAATCTCCAAAGGACATCCCAGCCACCGCCTGACCGATCGACCCATTTTCTAATCCCCAAGTTGTCATCTATTGCCGCAGGCGGATGATCCGCTTCTTGTCCTTGCTTCCTCTCGTTACCCGCAAACACTGTCATCTCGACCGAAGCATCATGCTCTTGTCCTTGTGATGCGCAGTGGAGAGACCCCCGTATTGGTTGTTGCCCTGGCCCTTGCCTTTCGTTCTGTTAGTCCCTTCGGAAATCTGCTGCCTTGGCCTCTAGGTAACCCAAGGCTTCAGCCTTGGGCTTCCCAACCGCTGCGGAAGAACTGGGCTTTACCCCTGGGGCATGCTTTCTCTGATCCGGGCATCGATCGTGATCATTCGCCCCCAAAATAAATCCCCCGCAACACCCTCAAAACGCCCCATAATTCGCGTGTCAAGCCCTCACACACCCCGAAACGCACGAAACCCCTATGCCCATTGACGATTTATCTTCCACCAACCTGGCATAGTTGCCCCCGTCAAAGGACTAGAATTTAACTACGCCCACGAACGCAGGCTATTTCACTCCAGACCCCTGCCAATTGGTCTCCGTTGGCCGGCCTGCCTGACCCCGGAACGGCCCAATATCCGGATACAAAGTACCCACGCGCCGATGTGCCGCCTCTATCGACCTAACCTCTTTAGAACGGGGTACTTTGACCCTTAACCTACTTGAATGCAGCAGGTTGCGCTCAAAAATTCTACCTACCCCGGGGGTACTTTCACCCGTAACCGTCCTGGGCTGACTACTTTAGACGAAAGGTCATACTTGGGGGGAGGGGGCACCCTGCCGCGCTCCGACCGCGCTAATCTCGCTGTCCGAAGAGGATCATAGCCGCCGCAAAAATGCCTTCGCCAGCTCCAGCTCCGGAAACAACCGCTCCTCCGCCTGGAACTCCCGCGAGTGCACACACCGCCGCCCATGCCGCACCCTAACCGGATGCTTCAAGTGCAGCATCTCGTGATAAAGCAGGTACTCAATCGCATACCGCGGGGTCCCTGGCCGATCAAACACGCGGCTCACGACAATCGTGTTGTGCGCCGCGTCATAATGACCCAACATGCGCTTCGCCACATGCGCGCTCCAGGTCAACGTAGGTCTACCGAGCAGCCCATAAAAGAACCGTCGATTCACCGCCTCGAACACCTCGTCGAGATCGTACAAATGCCCCTGCGGCGAGCTCAGCACCTTGCGCCCACGCATCTGCCGCATCCGCTCAGCCTGCAAGGACACAGCCTCGGACCGCGTATACCGCCGATAACGGTCCGCATACACGGGCGCCACAGGCTTGCGATACAGCTTGGCCAGCAGGATATGAGCGATTGCCTGATGAATATTTGAGGGAGCGTGCTCCAGCAGATCGGAGAGCCGCACAATCAGCTTCCCATCGCGTAAACGGATGGTCGTATTCAGGCTAGTAAATCGCCGAAACTTCACCTCGAGTTCCGGTATCGGCGCTCGAGGACGCAGCTCGCGATACTCCTGTTCAAACAGTTGGAGTATCTCAGGCGAAACAGGTGGGAGAGCTATACGCGGCACGGCAACCTCAGCCTACCATGCACCGCTCGGTTGATTTTCGCTCCCGCCACATCGGGTGCCCCGAGTCCGAATTCTCGGACCCGGGCTTCGGTACCATCACGACAATCCGCGCTGTGCCTACTGCACATGTTGTAACGCGATAATGCGGTGCTGCGCCTCGAAAGTCTGATCGGGAAATTTGTCGCCGGCAATCGCTAGGAACGCTTTATACGCCGCAATCGCCTGCTTGTTCTGGTGCAGTTTATCGTGCGACGTGGCCTGCAGAAACAGGGAAGTCGGCGAGTTCGGCAACACCGTCGAGCGCGCATCGAGCGCCGCTAAACTCGTCTGCGGATCGTTGTTCTTCGAAGCTGCAAATGCTAAATGACCTTCGGCCTCGCCCCACGCTTGATCGTCATGGAACGCTGCACGCAGCTTCACCACCTTTACAAACGTAGCCTCTGCCTCCGCATCCTTGCCCTGCTTCACTTGCGCACTGCCCATGGCATCCAATAACATCGGATCTGTCGGATTTGCGGCTAGCAACTCTGTGTACAACTTTTCAGCTTCCACATTGTCGCCGTTCACGTACTCGAGCTGCGCCAGCAGACGCGTCATATCCGGATCAGCCGCAATCTTTGCGTCCGACGCCCGCAACTGCACCAGCAGGGGAATCGCTTCCGCAGCTTTGCCTTCCGCCGCGTACAGCGAAGCTGCCTGCGCCACCAGCCGCACATCGTTCGGATGCTCCTTAAGCGCCGCCGTGAGCACCGCATCGGCATCCGCCAGCTTGCCCGAATGTTGCAGCGCATGCGCCAATCCGGCAGTCGCGTCCAGATCGCCAGGCATTAGCTTCAGCGCTCGTCGATACGCAGGAATGGCATCCTCCGAGTCGCCTAAACGATCGGCCAACTCTGCTGCCATCAGCACATCATCGGGAGTTTCAGGAGTCAGCTTCAGTGCTGCCAGTAACTCTTCACGCGCTGCGTCGGGGTTGTTGGTCTCATCCAAGTGAGCCAGTGCGCGTAACGCTCGTCCGCGCAGTTCCGGCGCTGCAGTCTGAATCATCGCCGCATCGGTCAGCTGTTGATGCGCTTCCTGCATTCTCCCAGCCCGCGCGTCCAGCAATCCCAGCGCAACCTTCGGCTCGGCAAATTCTGGAATCGCCGCAATCGCCGCAGCATACGCCTTGGCCGCATCAGCATCTTCGCCATTGCGCTCCTCGGCAAATCCGAGGTCGTACTGCACGCGTCCGTCCTTGGGATTCGCCGCCGCCAGCACCTTCAGCTTGGCTTCGGCGCCCTTGTAGTCCTGCTTCTCGAGTGCGCTCTCCGCCTCGCCGATCTGCTCACTGGCAGCGTTGTGCTGCGAGTGGTCATCGACGCTATGCGTTCCCGGAGGAAGCTGCTGCGCAACACCAGCGCTCGCTGCAGCGGCAAATACGACAGTGAAGATCATGCAGCGGTTCCTCACGCGACCTCCCGCTTGCGCTGCGATCCGCCATCCAGCACCTTGCCAAGCCAGTAACCTGTATGCGATGCCTTGACCTTCACAATCTCCTCTGGAGTTCCTACAGCGACAATCTGTCCACCGCCTGACCCGCCCTCAGGTCCCATATCAATCACCCAATCGGCACACTTGATCACGTCCAGGTTGTGCTCGATCACCAGCAGCGAACCACCGCCATCGATCAGCTTGTGGAACGCCGCCAACAGCTTCGCCACATCCTCGAAGTGCAACCCCGTCGTCGGCTCATCCAGGATGTACAGGACCCGGCTCGCAGCTCGCTTCGCCTCACCCCGAACCCCGCTCGCGCCGCCCGATGATCCCGACCGCGCCGCTGCCAAATGCTGCGCCAGCTTGACACGCTGAGCCTCTCCACCGCTCAACGTCGTCGCACTCTGCCCCAGCCGCACATACCCCAGCCCAACTTCATCCAGCACAGCAAGCTTGTCAACGATCTTCGGATGCCCAGCAAAATACACCAGCGCCTCGCGGACCGTCATGCCGAGCACTTCGTGAATATTCTTGCCCCTGTACTTCACCTCAAGGATGGACGCTTTGTAACGCGTAGCGTTGCACTCCTCGCACGGAAGTTCCACATCGGCAAGGAACTGCATCTCAACCGTCACCGTGCCATCGCCTTCGCACACGTCGCACCTTCCACCTGGAACGTTGAAGGAGAACGACCCAGCCGTAAGGTTCTTCCGCCGAGCATCCGGCTGTGCTGCGAACAGCTCACGAATGGCATCGAAGGCCTTGATGTACGTCACAGGATTGGACCGCGGCGTCCGTCCAATCGGCGACTGGTCCACCAGCACCACATCGTTCAGATACTGCGACCCGGAAAGCTCCCGATAAAGATTCGCCATCTCCCGCTCGCCAGCTTCATCCTGCCCTAAAGCCTGCATCAGCGCCCGGTACAGCACTTGGTGAACCAGCGTAGATTTACCCGATCCCGAAACGCCAGTTACGCAGCACAACAGCCCCAGAGGAATCTCGACATCCACCCCGCGCAGGTTGTGGATCCGTGCCCCGCGCAACACAAGCTTCTCCCGCCCAGGCTCCAGGCGATGCTTCGGGACCGCAATACTCGCTCGCCCACTAAGATATCGCCCAGTCAGCGATGCAGGATTCTCCCGTACCTCGTCGACCGTCCCAGCCGCCAGCAAGTGACCGCCCAACTCGCCAGCCCCCGGCCCAAGGTCCAGCAAATGATCCGCCGCTCGAATCACATCTGGATCGTGCTCCACGACCAGGATGGTGTTTCCCAGATCACGTAACTCCTCCATGATTGTGATCAGCTTGGCCGTATCACGCGTGTGCAGGCCAATCGACGGCTCATCGAGCACGTAGAGCGCTCCCACCAGTCGCGAACCGAGGCTTGCAGCCAACTGGATCCGCTGCGACTCGCCTCCGCTCAGTGTTGAACTTAATCGGTCTAATGTGAGGTACTCGAGTCCGACCTGCTGCAGGAAGCGGACGCGTTGTCGCACCTCTTCAAGCACCTTGCCCGCTATCTCCTGCTGTGACGTGCTCAAGCTCAAGGATTCAAGAAACTCTTGTGCTTCTGTAATGGTGAGCGCGCATACCTCGCAGATGTTCTTACCGCCGAGAAGCACTGCACGAGCCTCGGCCCGTAGCCTTTGTCCGCGACAATCGGGACACGTCGCGTATCCGCGATACTTCGAAAGAAACACCCGCACGTGCAGCTTGTATTTCTTGCGCTCCAGCTCCGCGAAGAAACCGCGAACTCCCGCCCAGCTCCCTCGACCCTCTTCTATGAAGCGCTGTTGCTGTTCGGTAAGGTCGAACCAAGGCACATCGATCGGAACTCCCTCCGCCTTGGCTGCCCGCTTCATCTCGCCGTGCCACGCACGATATTTCGTCTTCGTCCATGGATCGATTGCACCTTCATCGAGAGTCTTGGAACGATTCGGGATGATGAGGTTGGGATCGAAGTCGATGGTGTTGCCAAAACCCTGGCAACGCGGGCATGCACCGAAAGGATTATTGAAACTGAATAACCGCGGCTCGGGTTCACGATACGCGCGATGACAGTCGGAGCATTCGAAGGCCGAAGAAAAACGCAAAGATTCTGTCGCTTCTGCGTCTTCCCTAGGAACAGTGCGCAGCACAATCTCGCCCGCTTCGCGATAGCCGGTTTCAATCGCATCGACGAGTCGTCCACGTATCTCCGCCGAAAGCGCCAGTCTGTCGATCAGAACGTAAATCGGTCGATCGGCAGTTGCGCCGAAATCTAACTCAAGCAAAGATTCCGGCGCTGAAAATTCAACAATCTTTCCCGCGCCACCTTTCTCATCTGCCTGCCAAAGCCGGTTATAGCCCCGCCTGCGCAACTCGCCAAGTCTTTCCTTCAGCGGCTCAGCTAAGTCGATTGCGACAATGACATCAGGCTTCTTGCCAGCCTTCGCGACCTTCTTTGCAGCCTTCTTCGGAGTAGGTGCCACTTCTATTGAAGGGTCGACTGCAGAACCCTGCATGGCCTCCAACTTTACCTCTCTTCGTAGAATCGG
>Ga0302309_10003805_pt1 | contig 11489 bp, 7 predicted proteins | sample III_Palsa_N1_1_FD_200453 | JGI IMG/M metagenome (GOLD analysis project Ga0302309, IMG submission 200453) | Peat permafrost microbial communities from Stordalen Mire near Abisko, Sweden - III_Palsa_N1_1 | ecosystem: Environmental > Terrestrial > Soil > Palsa > Peat permafrost | place: Sweden... | reverse complement strand
AATGTAGGCGATATAGAAGCCCCTGCGGAGCAATTCAATTTCTGTTTGAGGCTGATAATCCCAGTAACAGCCCCTCCAGGACCAGGGATTGCCCGGGGCCGCCTTCTTCGGGACGATCACGACGCATCGCCGCTTGCCAGGAGGTGGGTCCTTTACTGCAAAGTTTTCGCCTGCGGGAGGAGTGAACTCAGCGATAGCGCCGCTCTCTACGTCGAGGATAAAGTCATAGCGGTCGTAGCCGTGCCAGTCGGTCTTTGGGCCGGTAAAGGCGAGGACGGCGACGGGCGTGTCGGCCGGGGCCGTGCCGGTCGAGGCGGTATCGGCCGAGGCGGTGCCGGTCGGGGCGGCGTCCCGTAAGCGGGACCGTGATTCCGCTGTTCGCGCCGACGCGAAAGCGGCTATTACCAGAAACGCCGCGCAGCAAAGGAGTATCTTCTTATCCATTTCCCCACATTTTATTGGGCTTAGGCCCCATGATCAATTCGAGTGTTCCACCGTTCACCAGTTGCTGGTGGGAGAACCAGGGCGTGTTCAGTGGTTTTCCGTCAAAGGTCGCGGACTGAATATATTTGTTGACGACGGTACAATGACGGGCAATGACGGTGAATTTTTTTCCGTTTTCCAGGGAAATAGTTATCCTGCTAAAGACAGGGCTCCCGATGGTATAGCGGGGGATGCCGGGGGTCATCGGATAAAAGCCCATAGAGGAGAAAACGACAAAGGCAGACATGCCTCCCCCATCTTCGTCGCCGGGTATGCCGAATATATTATCCTTGAACCAGGCATCAAGCAGGAAGCGGACCCGGCTCTGTGTTTTCCAGGGGGAACCTGTGAAATTGTACAAATACGGAATATGGAAGCTGGGCTCGTTCCCCATGGAGTGCTGGCCGGTAAGCCCGGTGGCGTCGGGGAATTTATTCCAGAAGGTGCTCCTGGACATATCCAGCCCTTCTCTGAATAGCTGGTCCAGCCTGTCTTCGAATGGCTTCTTTCCGCCCATCAGGCCGATCAGTCCGGGGATGTCTTCCTGGACCTGCCACAGGTAGGTCCAGCCATTGTTTTCGTCATAGTAGTCGCGGCCCCCTGGGCCACCGTCGAACTTTGGATTGATATAGATCCAGTTTCCCTTGTCGTCTTTGGGCAGGAAAAAATGGGTGGAGTCGTTCCAAAGGTTCCTGTAGTTCTGACCGCGTTTGGCAAACAGATCCTTGTCGGTCGTTTTGCCTAACTGAGCCGCCATCTCTGACAACGCCCAATCGTCGTAACTCGCGCCTAAAGTAACCGCCACGGCCTGTCTTCTTTCAAAGGGGTGGACTTCGGGAACGGTCTCTTTTTCACCGGGGTGCAGCGCCGGGAAATATCCATTGGCATAGTAAAAGTCGTCAAGTACGGTCTTGTCTCCGTTCTCCCAGGGAAGCATGGTGGCGCTGACGGCATTCTTCCGCATGCCTTCATAGGCCGTCTGCGCGTCAAAATGCCTCAATCCCTTGCGATAGGCGTCCAGGAAGACGACGGAAGAATGAAATCCGTTCATACAGGCATGATCCCCGAACAACACGGGGAAGGTGGGCATCCATCCTAACTGTTCATACATCCTCACGAACGATTGCAGCATGTCTTCTTCCTGGGCGGGATGCAGGATCATCCTTAAGGGATGCAGGGCCAGGTAGGTATCCCAGGTCCAGTCATCTACGTAGAAGGGTCGGGGGTCCTTGTGGATCTGCTGGTCAAAACCGCTATAGTAGGAAGAGTCTTCTGTGATATTCACCATTCGTTCATGACAACGGTACAGGGCGGTAAAAAAAGACCTGCGCTGTGCTTCTGTTCCACCTTCTACGGTGATCCCGCCGAGTGTTTTTTCCCAGGTGGCCTTCCCTTTGGCCGCCAGGCCGTCAAAACTTTCATGGGCCAATTCTTCCTCAAAATTCCGCTTGGCCTGCAAGGGGCTCACATAGCTGATGGCATACCTGAAACCAACTTCACCGGTGGCGCCAGGAAAACTGATATAAGCCTTGGTTCCGTCAATCCCCGTCGTTCCTGCCACGCTGAAAATACCATACATATACACTTTGATATTGCCATGATAGGTTTCCAGGCCGGTCATGGCATTACCGGATGTAAATTCCCAGTGGGAGGGGCCTTCGTTGTACACGTCAAATAAGAGGGACTTGTGCGCGGCCCCGGGAGGGAAATGGAAGCGGTAATAACCGGTCTTTCTGCCAGCGGCGAACTCCACAGTCACGTCATCGTCCAGCAGGTAGGTGGAATAATACCAGGGATGGTTGATCTCCAGGTTATGATCGTACGTCATCCGGACTGTCCACGCCTCCGGGGTGATTTCACGGAGGGAGGGTTTTAGGGAAAAAACCTGTCCCAGCCGGTGAGAGACGATGGTCAGGGGAAAGCTGGATATCTGGTCGTCCATATAGTCATTCCTCTCAGGCGTGAACCGGATCAACTGGTTGGGCAGATCCACCGTCGGCCTTGTGGGCTCCAGTAACTGGCCCACGTTCCCAATGGTGGGGTCTATATAATCCAGGTTGGATTTTGAAAGGGGAAGACTGTCACTGGCTGGCATATCAGCCTTACTGCTGAAACAAATAAATGCCAAGGGCAGGATGATAAGGCCACGCAGCTTCAGCGATGTACTATTCATTGGAAATTATTTTAGTAGGTGTTCGTTCGGGTAGGGCCATGCTTAACGGCTTTTCATGGCGAAGCATTTTCGCCGCCTCGCCCGTCAGCCATAAATACAGGTCCGATGGACCATTTACATGGAGGAAAGAAACGTCCCCCGTATCTACGGGCGGGCTATCGGAACATTTGAAAATAGCCGTGCCTTCATTGACTTCATCGAACATGGCTACATAGATCATAGAAGCGCCACTCCTTATGGCGGTGGACAATTGCTGCCAATAAAAACGCCCCCCTTCCCTGGGTATCGACCCTACGGGCTTCACATCATCGGGAAACGCATACCTGCTCAGATTATGCCAGCTAAAGCCGGGGCAAACACAGGGCACATATTCCACGTGATTCCGCTGGCACCAATCGATGTCCCCGATGACCTGATCCCTGTACCTGTCCATATCATTTTGCAACAGGGGAGAAAATCGCTGTACCGTCCAGGGCATTACCATATCGGCCTGTTTGATCAGGGTATGCAGGTACGGATCATGGATACAATCATTATTCAGTTCCCTGAAGGCAGTAGGAACTCCCAGCATGACGGTACAATGGCCGTACACCGGATCGTTTTTCAAAAAGTCAATCAGGCGTTCAAGGCCGATATTGCGGATATCATAAGGCCTGTCTGGAAATCCGACGCCCCAGATCACTACCACGGGTTTCCCATTTTCGTGCAGGTAAGTATTCGCGCCTGCCTGCCGCGTGACCCTGATCTTGTCTACCAGGTATTTCCAGTCTTCAATGAGGGTAGAGCAATCCTCTCCCTTTGCCTGGAGGCCCGAAAGGTCATACATCACGGCAATAGCCCTTTTATATTTGGAGGCCGCTTCCAGCGCATTCCTTAATACTTCAGTGGATTCAAACCGGCGGGTGCTGTCCCGTGCATCGCCAAAGAAGCGCTGCATAAAAACCCCATCCACCCCATATGTTTGCATCCACTTGAAATGAAGGTCAACGGTGCTCTTGTCATAAGAGCTAAAGAAGCGTGCATGACTGCCGTCCTTCAACAGAAAAGGCGTTTCATAGGTCTTGTCATATTCACTGACATCTGGCCAAATGTCTATCCCGCTGCGGCGGGGATTTCCGTATGCATAGTGCGTGGAAGGAGAGCCATCTCCTTCGGCCCTGAACCATCCCTGATAGCCTGCCATCACGAGCCCTTTGTATGTGGGATATAGGGTTTCGGAATCATGCCGGAGCTGTGCGGTCCCGTCTTCAGGGCGCAGGAACGCGGCCAAAGTAAAAAACAATAATACATTTCGCATCTTCTACAGTATTTTATAAACAGTTTAACCGTGCTGCCGGGCAATGCACGATTAAACTGTTTACGCCTATCAATAGCGGGCCAGGGGCCTGAGCCCAAAGGGCGATTCCGCCCGATGGCGATTCATCGATTCCAATAGCGGGCCACAGGGCCTTCGCCGACCTGCGATCGCCTCGGTCGTGACCTCGCGGTCACCCCGCCCGAGGGCGATTCAAAGGCGCGCTCCGGCGCGCTAATTTGCCAGATAGCCCGCCGCCAACTCAATACCCTGCGTTTTGAACCCAGTTCGGATCGGCAGCCAGATCGCCGGCCGGAATGGGCGCCAGGTACTTATTTTGAATGTTCCCGGAAGTGCTGATGGGATTTTCCAGTGGACTGCGTGCCGCAATGATCTGGGGCAGCAACTGCAAGCGAACAACATCGAACCAGCGCACCCCGTTCTCACCGGCGAATTCATACGCCCTTTCGGATACCACGGAGTCCCGGAACGCGGTCTGGGACAATCCCCCCACGAGGTTCGGCTCACCGGCCCGCTGCCGGACCAAATTGATCGCCGTATAGCCCAGGGCAGTGGGGCCGCCTGACGCCATGTCGGATGCTTCGGCATAATCCAGCAACACCATCGGGTAACGGATGAAGTCCATGACCTTATTGGTACTAGGCTGGATGGAAAGGATGGTAGTACTGGTTTCACTAACACCATCCCCTTTTCCATTGGTGACCAGTCCTGCCCTGAACTTCTTGTAGTATGGGTGCTGTGCGTGTGTCTGCGGAGAATTCCAGGGGACAAGCAGGAATGTCCTGTTTGATTGCAGGAGCTTAAGGGTATCGTAGAACGTTTCACTGGAGCGTATGCATAAAGGCGCATGCAGGCGGAAATTGATCTCCGGGTACATATCGTCCCAGCCCCCGCTGCCGTCCAGGGCGTTTTCGTCGATGGGCACGTTAGTGGCTCCGTAACTGCGCTCGGGAACCCCGCCTGATACATTAAACTGCAGGCCAAAGATGGATTCCGTACTGTTGTTGGTCTGGAAGACGGTCAGGTAATCAGGCACCAGCGTGTACAGACCCGAATTGATCACACTGTCTGCCTCTGCCGCAGCCACCGTATTATAGCTGGCCTGGTTGAGCGGCCAGCCCGTCATTGTCAGGTATACGTCCGCCAGCAGGGAACGGGCTGCGCCCTGGGTCGCTCTACCGGGCTCACCAGGCCATGTAGCGGGTAACAGGCCGATGGCCATGTTCAAATCCGCGACGATCTGTGTATAAACCTTGCTCACGGAGTCCCTCTGGGGTCTATCGCTCACGCTAATGATCGTCGTAATCACTGGAACCGGTCCGAATACCCTGACCAGGTAATAATAGCCAAACGCCCGCAGAAAATAGGCCTGCCCCACGGACTGTTGTACTGCCTGGAGCGCAGCGGCGCCCTGTGTCGGCACCTCCTGATAATTGTTGAGCACGTTGTTGGCCTGGTAGACGGCATTCCAGGGCCCTTGCCATTGATTCAGCAGGCTGCCGTCGGAAGCGGAGGGGTTACCATTTAATTCGTCAAATGAACGGGCATCCTGTTTGTTGAGGCCTGGATCCGTCGTCAGGTCATCGGCCCCAAAACAGTTCGTCATGCGGGTGGTGAACCCGAAGGCATAGTCGGGCGTCAGCGCTGCATAAATGGCCGCCACCGAAGCATCCAGGTCAGCCTGCGTTTTGAAATAAGTGCCAGGCGTCAGGCTGGCCTTTGGATCCTCGTTGAGTTTTTGACATCCTGAAAACACCGCAGCTACGGGCAGGAGAGCCAGGAATAATATGGAATATTTTCTTTTCATGTTTTGCATTTTTTGTATCAGAGAATGAATGATCAGAAACCAGCCCTCAACCCGAACGTATAGGTCCTGGGATTAGGAATGACGCCCGTTTCCAGACCCTGGGTGATCCCGTTGGTCTGATTGCTGACTTCCGGATCGTATCCCGGATATTTGGTGATACAGAAGACGTTCTGTCCGCTCACATAAATTTCGAGATTCTTCATATGTACCTTGCCCAGGAGGTTTTCAGGCACATGATAAGAAAGCGAAATATTCTTTAGCTTGATATAGCTGGCGTCATACACAAAACGGCTGCTGTTGATGAAATTGCTGGATGAGGAACTGAATGTCGGAATATCCGTCTGGTGGGTCGGAGTCCATACATTAAGAATGTCCGTACTGGTGGCATTACGGGCAAACCCATTTCCGCCCATGGCATAGGGGAAGGTGCCTGAATAGATCTGGTTGCCGTGCGTGCCCTGGAACATGACGCTCAGGCTGAAGTTGCCATAGGTGAAGTCATTGATAAATCCAAAGGAATATTTAGGCAACCCGTTCCCGATCGGCCCTTCGTCGGCGCCGGTGATGGCGCCGTCGTTATTGACGTCAAGGTACTTTGAATCCCCAGGCTTGTTGCCGTATTTCGCGGCATTGGCCGCTTCGCTGGTCTTCCAGGTGCCCAGAAAATGATACCCGTAAAACTCACCCAGGGGTTGACCTATTTTCAGCATAGCCACACCCACCTGGGCCGAACCGATATTATTCACGATGACGTTGTCCACGCCGATCAGGTTATCGATCTTATTTTTGTTGAACGACATGTTATAGTAGGTAGTCCATTTGAATTTTCCGGCGATCACGGGCGTGGCCCCGATGCCAAATTCAACTCCCTTATTGGTAAGGGTGCCCAGGTTGCTGGCATAAGTACCACCCCATAGGTATTGGGGGGCCGTCTGGTTATACAGAAGGTTTGTCACGTGCTTGTTGTAAGCGTCCGCGCTAAAGGTCAGCCGGTCATGGAAGAAGCCGGCGTCCACACCCACATCGGTTTGCGCATCGTTCTCCCATTTGAGGGTAAGCGGAGCAGGCGTCAGCGCCGGGGTATAAATGCTTTGGGTTGTACCGTTGAAATAATAGGCGGAAGCATTTTCGATACCGCCGACCCCGATCTGGGTGATGCTGGAATAGGCGCCCACCGCCTGGTTTCCCGACACGCCATAGCTTCCGCGGATCTTCAGGTTGGATATGAAAGGGGAGTTTTCCAGGAATTTTTCTTTGGAGATGTTCCAACCCAACCCTACGGACGGGAACCGGGCGTATTTCGTGATCAGGTGAGAAGACCCGTCATCCCGGAGACTGGCGCTCAGGAGGTACTTGTCCTTATAGGCGTAGTTGATCCTTCCCACGTAGGATTGCTGTTTACTTTCCGAATAACCGGAAGAGATGATCTGTGTTTTGCCCAATCCCAGGTTGTAATAACCCAACGCATACGTGGACAGGTTATTGGAACGGGAGTTCGTGTTCGAGGCCTGGTTCACCGTTTGCTCGTATACGGCAGTCGCCGTCAGGCTATGGTCGCCCCAAACGCCATGATAGGTCAGGAAGTTACTGTTTTGAAAGTTATAGCCTTTGCCGTTGTTGGTCGCGGCATAATCCTGGCCGACTAAGCCCGCGCTGGTCAGGGGACCGTTAAGGGTCAGCTGTTGATTGTTATTGATCTCGTAGTAATTATCGGAGGTGAACGTAAGCCCTTTTAAGAGCCGGTACGTCAGCCTGCCCGTACCCGTGATGTCGGTACTGTTGGCGTCGCTGATCGAATTGGTCGCCTGAGCCACGGGGTTCGTACCATTGGACGCGAAGGAGGACTTCATGATAAAGTTACCGTTCGAATCCCTGACCGGTGAAGTCGGATCCCACTGGTAGGCCTGCGCAAACGGATCCGTGAGGTCTCCCTGGTAGCCATTGTTCCGGCTGTTAGGGATGACGGCGGCCACATTAAATTGCAGGTTCAGCCGGTCATTCACCTTAACACCCACGTTGGACCGAAAGGTCGTTCTTTTGTAATACTGATTGACGATCATACCGGGCTGGTCCAGGTGATCAAGGGAAAACAGGTAATTGACCGCGGCGCTTCCCCCTGATACAACAAGGTTATAATCGTTGACCCAGGGTTTCCGCTGCAACGCCTTCTGCCAGTCGGTGCCCGGATTCGTCTTAAAGCCGTCCAACTGTGTCTGGGAAAAGCCGGGCGCCTGGCCATTGGTGGCATATTGCGCATTGACCGCCGTAGCAAACTGGTAAGCGTTCATCAGGCTCAGTTCTTTTGGGATCTGGTCATTCTGTTCCCAGGCATTGAAGTCGATTCTGGTCTTGCCTTCTTTTCCGCTTTTGGTGGTGATCATCACCACCCCGTTGGAGCCCCTGGAGCCATAGATGGCCGTAGCCGCTGCATCCTTGAGGATTTCCAGCGATTCAATGTCGCCGGCGGAGAGGGATTCGATGCTCCCTCCGATAAACCCATCTATTACATAGAGGGGTTCGTTGGATCCGGTAAGAGAATTAGATCCCCTGATGCGCACGGAGAGTCCGACACCGGGCATGCCGCTGGTGCTTTCCACGCTGACGCCGGGTGTGGTTCCCTGCAAGGCCTGTTCCACCCTTACGATGGGCCGTTTGGCGATCTCCGCCGCCGATACATGGCTGGTGGAGCCGGTCACGGTGGTTTTCCGTTGGGTACCGTAGCCTACGACGACGACATCAGTCAATAACCTGGCCGACCGTGTCAGGTGGAACTGGAGAAAGCCCCCCGGGCTGGTGGAGAGCTGTTCGTCGCCATATCCCACGGACGAGACGATCAGCACAGGTTTTATTTGCCCTCCTGTGGCGATCTGAAAATTTCCGAGGGAATCGGTGATCGTGCTTATGTGAGTATTTTTTATGGTTACGGTGGCCCCGGGGACAGGCTTATCGCTTTCGTCCGTCACCCTTCCTTTTATGAGGGCCTGCTGGGAATAGGCCGTAGTAACGCCTAGCCCCAATAATAATAGCATTAGCAATCTTTTCATATAACAGCAATTGTTTGTTAAGAATAGGGTGCAAGTAATGATGGAAGCCCTAATGAGAGACCTAATAATGGCCTAATTTGAACCTAATCCAAAGGAATTGTTAAGAAAGATGGCGGGGTGGCCTTTTTAGGCCTAACGCGGCGCTAATTTGGATAATAAATAGTTTCCCATCACAAGGTTATCCATCCCGGTCCGCAAAAATCCCTGGTAGGCGTCGTGGGGGGTACAGACGATGGGCTCGCCCCGGACATTGAAAGAGGTATTGATCAGCATCGGGCAACCGGTGATCTTATTGAAATCGGTGATCAGTTGCCAGAATCTGGGATTGGTTTCTTTATTCACCGTTTGAACCCTGGAGGAACCATCTACGTGCGCGACAGCGGGAATAGCCTCCGGATGCAGGGCCTGCCCGGTAAAGAGCATATAAGGAGAAGGCGTATCCATATCAAAATGATCCGTCAATACTTCTTCCAGGACACTGGGCGCAAAAGGCCTGAAGGATTCCCGGAATTTGATTTTGAGGTTCATCGTTTTTTGCATGTCCGGGTTTCTCGGATCTCCCAGGATACTCCTGTTGCCCAGCGCTCTCGGGCCAAACTCCATTCTGCCCTGGAACCATCCCACGACTTTCCCTTCAGCCAGCAAGGCGGCTACCCTGCCAGACAGGTCGCTGAAGCGGTCAAAATATCCAAATGCCGCATCGTGCTTTCGGATGACCCTTTCTATATCGGCATCAGTATAGGCGGGGCCGAGGTAGGCGCCCCGCATGGCGTCGGCGGGGCTCAGGTTAATTCCCTGCATGGCGTCCGCGGGGCTCAGGTTAATTCTCTGTATGACGTCGGCGGGGCTTGCATTCGGTTTTTGCATGGCGCCCGCGGCTACCGGCCTTCGGGGTTGCCCATACCCGATATGGGAAGCGGCATAAGCGGCTCCCAGGGCTCCTCCGGCATCACCCGCCGCCGGCTGTACCCAGATACGGTCGAAAATGCCCGCCCCGGCAATTTTGCTGTTGGATACGCAATTGAGCGCCACTCCTCCGGCCATGACCAGGTTCTTTTTACCCGTTAGCCGCCCGGCTGTACGCGCCAGGGCGACGACAATTGATTCCGTGACTTGCTGGATGGCTAACGCAAAATCTTTATGCGACTGGTCAATATCGGATTCCGGCTCCCTTCGCCCAAGCCCGAACAGGGCTTCCCATTTTCTATCCCTGGTCATCGTCAGGCCCACGGCAAAATCAAAATAGTCCATGTTGAGGAGGATAGACCCATCCTCCCTGATATCCACCAGTTCGGTAACGATCTGCTGCCTGAATCTTTCCACCGGGGCCGACCCCGGGTATCCGTAAGGCGCAAGACCCATCAACTTGTATTCCCCGCTGTTCACTTTAAAGCCAAGATAGTAGGTGAACGCCGAATACAACAGGCCGACGGAATGCGGGAAGCGTAATTCGGTCAAAATTTCAATGGCCGCCCCGCTGCCTTCACCGATGGTGGTGGTGGCCCATTCTCCCACTCCATCTATGGTGAGGATGGCCGCGTCTTCAAAGGGCGAAGGATAATACGCGCTGGCCGCATGCGACAAATGATGTTCAGGGAATAAAAAGGGAATCTTTTCTGCGCCCGGCATCTGCTTTCGGAGAAGCCGCCTTGTGAATAGTTTGTCTTTTATCCAGACAGGCATAGCCTTCATAAAACTGCGTAGCCCATAAGGCGCCATCGCATGATAGGTCTCGAGTAACCGTTCGAACTTCAGCAGGGGCTTGTCATAAAACGCGATCGCGGTGAGGTCTGCATAATCCAGTCCGCCTTCTCTCAACACATATTCAATGGCGTTCACCGGAAATGAAGGATCGTTTTTAACCCGGGTAAAGCGTTCTTCCTGGGCCGCCGCAATGACTTCCCCATCCACCACCAGGGCCGCGGCGCTGTCATGATAAAATGCGGAGATACCCAGGATCCTGATGGCCAATTTGTTTAAAATAAAGTGTAAATAAAAGGAGCCAGCGCGGAAACACTGGTCAGTACAATAAGAACAGCAAGGATCAGCAGGATCAATATCAGTGGAAGCAACCAGAATTTTTTCCGGGTGCGCAGAAAAAGGAACAGTTCCTTTATGAATTCCATATTAAAAGGTATTAAAAAGGTCTTCTTTCACATACACATGATCGCGTGAAGAAAATACGGATGTCTTGCTTTTCTTAAACGACCGGACCTGCAAGGGGTCTTTTCCGCTCCACTTTCTGAAATAACCTACGGGTACCACAAATACAAAAAAAACAAATCCCAGGACTACCCTGGAGCTAATGGCTCCCATTCCTTTTCCCAACGTGGACCAGGCTATGGCAAAGGGATAAAAAATACGGGGATACAGTAATCCGGCCAATGTCACTATCACCGCAGCGGCCACAAAGCGAAAATCCTTATAATGCAAGGCGAGCCAAAGACTGGCTAGAACTGCTACCTGCGCAAATTCTACCAGCTCGCGGCGGGTGATGGCGGGAGTGAGCCATTTGCGGCGGGTGATGGCCACGCTGACCTCTTTGCGGCGGGTGATGGAGGGGTCGAATGGCTCGCGATGGGTGTCCCCTGTCTTTTTCATAAGCATTTATTGGTTGATGAACGGTTTATGGACGGTCCCCGCCTTTGTAGCCTTTTGCAGGTATTT
>Ga0302309_10003800_pt1 | contig 11491 bp, 9 predicted proteins | sample III_Palsa_N1_1_FD_200453 | JGI IMG/M metagenome (GOLD analysis project Ga0302309, IMG submission 200453) | Peat permafrost microbial communities from Stordalen Mire near Abisko, Sweden - III_Palsa_N1_1 | ecosystem: Environmental > Terrestrial > Soil > Palsa > Peat permafrost | place: Sweden... | reverse complement strand
TTATTTTGGGGGATTTGATACTTCAAAAGCCATAGCGCTGGGCAAAAACGAGTTTGGGCATTACAACTATTTAAAGTTTCCGATGGGGAAGGGGAACCTGTACTTAAATGCTAACCCTAAAATGTTTACCAACTACAGCATATTGCAGGATATGGGCGCGGATTATGCCTCCATAGCCTTATCCTACCTTAAAACCGACAAGAATTTATGGTGGGACGAATACTATACCCAGGGCCGTGAAGGCAGCGGATCGACTATGCGGGTGTTCCTCAATAATTACCAGTTACGCTGGGCATTTTATATCTCGTTTTTTAGTCTGCTGGCTTTTGTATTGTACGAGATGAAGCGCCGGCAACGCATTATCCCGATAATTCCGCCTTTAAATAACAGCACGGTGGAGTTTGCCGTGGTGGTGGGCCAGGTTTATTACGAACAGCGCGATAATGGCAACATCGCCCAAAAAAAGATCAACTACTTTTTAGAGCATATCCGCGCTACCTATAACATCCGCACCAATGTGTTCGATCAGGAATTTATCCTGCTGCTGTCGCAAAAAAGTGGGGCCGATAAAGTGCTGATCGCCAAGCTTACCGGCCAGATCACCCATATCCGAAACGCCAAACAGGTAAGCGACAGCCAATTGATAGATTTGAACCAAAACATAGAACAATTTTATACTAAATCCAGCTAAATATATGGAACAGGAATTTTTTGAGCAGCGCACCGACCTTAGCAAACTTAGCACCGCGGTTGAGCAAATTAAAAGCACTATAGCTAAAATAGTAGTGGGCCAACACGACGCAATCGACCTGCTGATAGCCGGCATACTTGCCGATGGCCACGTGCTGATAGAAGGCGTGCCCGGCATAGCCAAAACGCTTACGGCAAAACTGATAGCCAAAAGCATCAACGCTAAATTCTCCCGCATCCAGTTCACACCCGATCTGATGCCCTCGGATGTATTGGGCACTTCGGTATTCAACCCCAAAACAACGGAGTTTGAGTTTAAACGCGGCCCCATATTCGGCAATATCGTATTGATAGATGAGATCAACCGCGCGCCTGCCAAAACGCAGTCGGCCCTGTTCGAGGTAATGGAAGAGCGCCAGGTAACCATTGATGGCAAAAGCTACCCCATGCAGGAACCCTTTATAGTGCTGGCCACGCAAAATCCTATTGAGCAGGAGGGAACCTACCGTTTACCGGAGGCCCAGCTTGATAGGTTTTTGTTTAAGATAGAGATCAAATATCCCTCGCTGGAGGAAGAGATCGCTATCATCACTCAGCAGCACCAGCAAAAAACAATAGATCAGCTGGCAGAGATAACACCGGTATTATCTGCCGAGGATATCATAGCCCTGCGCGCCCAGGTACGTGGTTTATTTGTGGAGCCCAAGCTGCTGGAATTTGTAGCTAAAATAATCCATGAAACACGCCATAATAAGTCGTTGTTTTTGGGTGGTTCGCCGCGTGCATCTTTAGCTATCGTGAACAGCGCGAAAGCATTAGCCGCCATGAAGGGTCGCGATTTCATCACCCCCGAAGATATTATTTGGGTAGCACCGGCGGTACTAAGGCATCGCATAATGCTTACGCCCGATAAAGAAATGGAAGGCGTTACCCCCGATGAGGTAGTGGCACAGATCATACAGAAAATTGAAATCCCACGCTAAGCTTTGAGATCGTTATACAACAATTTTTATAAAAATTTATTCCTGTGCAGCCGCCTGTTCATCGGCATGGGCTGCTCGGCATTGCTTTTCCTGCTGTCGTTCTTTTTGCCCTGGCTTGGCATTATCCCGGTAGTGTTTTTTGGATTGATAACCGCCCTATTGTTTATCGACCTGTGGATGCTGTACAGCCTGCCCAAAGGCGTTTTCGCCAAACGCATATCACCCGAACGCCTAAGCAATGGCGATGAAAATACCATAAGCCTATACCTGGAAAGCTATTATCCCTTCGCCACAGCGCTGGAAATTATTGATGAGATACCCGTGCAGTTCCAAAAGCGCGATGTGCTGTTCAAAACAGCCCTAACATCGCGCCAGCACAAACTGCTCAACTATTTATTGCGGCCCACCAAGCGCGGCGAATATGAATTTGGCTACCTAAGGGTGTACGTGCAGTCGCCGCTGAAGATCATCAGCCGCAGGTATAACTTTGAGCAGGCCGAAACGCTGCCCGTTTACCCCTCGTTTTTGCTGATGCGCAAATACGAGCTCATGGCCATATCCAACAGGTTGAACGAGATCGGTATAAAGAAGATCAGGCGGCTGGGCCACAGCATGGAGTTTGAACAGATAAAAAACTATGTGCCCGGCGACGATTATCGCACCGTGAACTGGAAAGCCACCGCCCGCCAGGGCGACCTGATGGTAAACAACTACACCGAAGAAAAATCGCAGCATGTGTATTGCATTATCGATAAATCCCGCTCTATGAAGATGCCTTTTGATGGCCTCAGCCTGCTGGATTATGCCATAAATGCCAGCCTGGTATTATCAAGCGTGGCGCTGTTAAAAGAAGATAAGGCCGGGCTGATCACGGTAGCCGAAAAAAAAGGCGCCGTAATAGCCGCCGACCGCCGGCCAACGCAGCTCAATAAAATAATGGAGGTTTTGTACAAGGAAAAAACCCGCTACCTGGAAACCAACCTCGAGCTATTGTACACCACCATTCGCCGTACGCTTAAACAGAGAAGCCTGGTGGTGTTTTTCACCAATTACGAAAGCCTGTCGGCCCTGAACCGCCAGATGAGCATATTAAAGCAGATAGCCAAATTTCATTTGCTGCTCATCGTATTTTTTGAGAATACTGAACTTAAAGAGCTAAGCGTTGAAAGCGCCGGCAATGTAGAAGGCATCTACATCAAAACCATTGCCGAAAAATTCGTTAACGAAAAAAAGCTGATCGTAAAGGAACTCGCGCGCCACGGCATCCAATCTATCTTAACCACACCGCAAAATCTCACAGTTAATACCATCAACCGCTATTTGCAGATCAAGGCTTCGCAAAAAATATAGGGCTATTTTTGCAACCTGTTTAATAACATTTAGGTGATGTAATGAAACACGATAATTCTTTTGATCCACGTATCACCCTTTTTTATATAAATTGATAATTCGCCGCTTGACGAGTCTTCTTCATGGTTCCAGGGGTCGATACCTCCATAGCGGCCTTCATCAAAATAAAATAAACACACCGTATTATTCCGGATAAATACCGGCCTCGAAAAAGTATAAAGCGCATATCTGATGGGTTGTGGATATTTCTTTTTAAAGTACTCCCATACCTTAGCAGAATCGCCCATGACCTTTTTTACCGAATCGTTTTTTATTAGCGGGATTCCGTTCACCGTGCTTCCCTGCCATTGGGGCGCATGCTGCGCAGCCAATAATTTATTCTGTAATTCCTGTTTTTCCCCAGGCGATAAACGCAGGATCGTGTCTTTTTCAAGATAAGTATTTACCTCCTTCAGCAGGAAAGCCGGGAAACCGGCATTATCGGTACACACGCTATAGTCGGCATTAATTAAGGAGGTAAAAGTTGTAATAACGTTTGCCTCATCGTTTTGCTGTGCATTGGCGGCGGTAAAAAGGCCGGTCAGCAAAAATAAAATAAGGCACTTCCGCATATCCGTATATATTTAAAGTATAAATATAAACAGGTATGCAGGGGCGATAGCTTGGTTATCAAATATTTTACAAAGGGTTGTTTAGAGCTATGCGTGTGAGAACGTGAACTTAAACGGCTTCAAAACGTTTGATATGATCTAATTCGCCCTGCTTCTCGTTCAATTCTGTTTCAATATCAAAATCATCCTGCAATCCGAGCCAGAATTTGGGAGAGTTTCCAAAGAAAAGACTTAACCTCAACGCGGTATTAGCCGTGATCCTGCGATTGCCCTTAATTATTTCAGAAACACGAGTTTGAGGAATTTTGGTTTCTTTCGCCAATCGATAGGGGGTAATATGCAGAGGACCGGAATAAAGAAAGGCATATCACTTTATACCTCAAAATTGTTACGGAGTTGAAAGATATATAAATAGCTAAAGTGCGCGTTTATTGGATGAATTATGGGTGTAATTATCCGGATTTTGCACTTGCACCAGTATTTCGTTTAAGTAAAATTAATACATTTACGAATAACCGTATTCGTACCATTATTCAGGCCTTGTTTATATGTATAAAAAACTACTGCTCTTTTTTATTCTGTTGCCCACCACTTGCCTTGCACAATTTACCATATCCGGAAAATTGCTTGATTATTCAACCAAATTGCCAGTTGCCAATGCCGATATATTTATAAATAATGCAACTATAGGTACAAATTCATCCGATAACGGCACGTTTGTGTTAAAGGGTATTAAAAGCGGAAAGTATGATATTATTGTTTCAATTGTAGGGTATAACGTTTACAGCCAGAGTGTAATAATTGGCAACAGGAATATTACTTTGCCCGATATTTATTTAATCCAGCAAAGTAAAATGTTGCGGGAGGTTGTTGTAAGGCCCCATGAAATAAATTCCGCCTGGTATGATATGTTCAAAAAACAATTTATAGGCACCAGTGAGCTGGCACAGGATTGCACCATACTCAACCCACAGGTCATCAACCTTCAATATGATGACAATACAAAAACGCTTACTGCTTCATCCGATGATTACATTCAAATAGAAAATGACGCTTTAGGTTACCTGATAAAATATCAGCTGATCAGCTTTCAATATTCAGCTGATGAAACATCAACAACACTACAATATAAAGGCAATGTGAGGTATGCACAATTACCCGGTTCGGTTTCGCGCCAACGCGGGTGGCAACAGGCAAGGCTCGAGGCCTATAAAAATTCGGCTTTGCACTTTTACCGGGCCGCGATTGCCGATAGCGTAGCCGAAGAGGGTTTTCAGCTTCAGCAACTGGCGTTTTATGATAACCCCAACCGGCCATCGGATAGTATAATAAATGCGGAAATAAAACATTGCCTTAACCATGGGTATGAACTGCGCGATTCATTGCAATATTGGCGGCGGGAATTAAAAGTACCTAAAAGGCTGACCACTCTATGGCCTTACGCTTTGCGTGGGGATGAGATATTACATACAACAAATTCTCCGGGAATATTTGCCATTACCTGCGAAATGGACGGCTTATTTGTTACCTATAACGAGAATAAACATTTCAGCACAAAGTCTGATGTATATGGAGCTTTCAACCCGCGTAACCGGGATATTACATTGATACGGTTTAATGCTCCGATTGATTTTTTAAATACAAATGGTACCATAATTAATACCGACAGTATTTATTATACCGGTGTGTGGGCAAATCAAAGGATGGCTGATTATTTACCGATAGATTATGAACCTTCGCAAAATAACGAACCTGTTGACAGTGCCGTATCAAAAAAAATTATAGCCGGTATTGATAAGTATACCAGCGGTTATTCGCCCGAAAAGGTTTACCTGCAGTTTGATAAACCGTACTATGCATCAGGCGATACCATTTACTTTAAGGGCTATGTTACTATTGGCGATAAGCATGAACTATCGCACCAGAGCGGTGTTTTGTATGTTGACCTTATTGATGGGAAAAATAAAATAATTATCCACCAAAAACTGGATCTTACGGGTGGCCTCGGTTGGGGAGATATGGCATTGCCAGATTCATTGCCACAAGGTAATTACAGGGTAAGAGCCTACACCCGCTGGATGCGTAATAATAGCGATGGGCAGTTTTACAATAAAATAGTACCCATAGCCACAATGCTTAAAAGCAACAAATTAGCGGTGCAGGCAAAGCCGGTAATTGCTGCTGCAATAAAACCCGAAATTCAGTTTTTTCCCGAAGGCGGCAGTTTTATAAACGGAATACCGGCCAGGATAGCGTTTAAGGCCGTAAATACCAATGGTTTGGGCATAAGTGTAAAAGGGGAGGTTATAGATGATAACAACAATATAGTAGTGGGATTTTCATCGGCGCACCTGGGCATGGGCTGTTTTAATTTAATTGCCGAAGCAGGCAAAACTTACAAAGCGAAACTAACTTACGGCAATGGCATGCAGGATGTTGTCATGCTGCCTGTTGCAGGCTCAAAGGGGGTAACGATGTATGTAAATAACGACTCATCAACAAATATACATATAAAAATAAATGCTGATGAAGAGTATTTTAAAGCGAATAAAAAGAAAGATTATACGCTTATAGTTTATGCCGGGGGCAAGGTTACCAATATTATTTTTAAACTGGATAGTACGGTTATACCGCTCCAGGTTTATAAGCGTGGGCTGCCATCGGGTATAGCCCGGGTTAGTTTGTTTTCACCCTCGGGCGAGCCGCTTTGCGAACGCTTGCTTTTTATACAAAATTATGACCAGCTTAAATTAAGCGTAAGTGCCGATAAGCCCAACACCAAACAAAAGGTTAATCTCAGCCTAAAGGTGTCCAGTTATGATGATGCGCCCGTAGGCGGCTATTTTTCAGTATCAGTAACTAACGAGGATAAGGTACCGGTTGATACAGCCAATGAAAACACCATTGTTAATTACCTTTTGCTAACATCCGATTTGAAAGGCTATGTGGAACAGCCAAATTATTATTTTGCAAATGTATCGCCACAGAAACTTACCGAACTTGATAATTTAATGCTTACGCAAGGTTATCGCGGTTTTGAATGGAAAAAAATACTCGATGACAAGGAAGTACCGGCGGTTTATAAACCTGAAAGTTTTCTATCACTTTCAGGAACAGTAAAAATGCATAACGGCAAGCCCGTAACAAATGCCCATATTACCCTGTTTTCGGCAAAGCAACAATACGCGCGCGATACAACAACCGACGAGAATGGCAGGTTTACCTTTGATGATGTTTATTTAATGGATACCGACAGCCTGGTATTACACGCGATTACGAAAAACAAAAAATCGCAGGTTGATATAGAGATAGATAAGGATGATTCTCCGCCGGTAAGCAGCATGTTTATGCCCGATTCAGGTACTGTTGTTATTATGCCAAAAGCAATTCTTGCTATGAAGCAGGAGTACGAGAAAAAAATTATTTTACGCGGTATCGTACTCAAACAAGTGGATATAAAAGCTATTAAACGGCCCGAGATAAAGCAATCGGCAAACCTCAATTCCTCCGCATTTGCCGATGATGTGATTATTGGCGACTCGTTAAAAGGATGCGGATCGCTCAGGGATTGTATAACCTACCGCATGAGGGGGGTATCGGTAGGCAAGGATGGCATTACATTTTACAATCAGCGGGAATTAGCGGCAAGGGCGATAATGAGGAAACCTAAACCAATGGTATTTATTATTGATGGCGTGTTGTATCACCAGGATGGTGCTGATCCCTTAGCTGGTCTTCAGCCTGAGCAGATCTATAGCATTGAAGTATTAACAAGCGGGGCAAACCTTAATATATATGGCGACGATGCTTATGGCGGCGCTATTGTTATTACAACAAAACGCGGTGTGCTTACGCCTAACCTGAATAATTCATTTAAAGATGGTACTGTAGATTACGTATTTAACGGTTTTCATAAGGCCCGTACATTCTATTCACCTAAATATGAGGCGGAAGGAAGTACAAGCCATACCGACGCCCGAACAACCATATATTGGCAACCTGAACTGGAAACAGATGAAAAAGGCAACGCCTCGTTCAGCTTTTATAATGCCGATACCCCAGGAAACTATCGAGTGGTGATAGAAGGCATGGATGAGCAAGGGGATATAGGCCGCCGGGTATTTCATTATTCGGTACAGTAAATCGCAAATATTATTAAAGAACTGAGCATCAGCATATTTTATTTTACGTTCATAGTTATCGTTCCAACGCTAATATTTCCACTGAGATCACTTCCCTGCAAAACACCTGAATAAACTCCGGGCCTGCCTTTAGCGTAAAACCAAACTGTGGCTTTTCCGGCACTATCTGTGATGATATTAGGTTCACAGTAAATAGTAGAGCGCAGGTAGGTCAACCTTTTTTGAAGAAAATCGAAAGCATTTATATTTAAACAACAAAGCCCCCCGACGTATCGAGAGGCTTTGTACCCAGAGCCGGTCCCGATAGCTATCGGGACGAACCGGCACAACCGTGATTTATTGGTGTTTAAGACCAACGCGTCTACCGTCCCGATAGCTATCGGGACCGCCATCATTGATATTTAATTTTTAAGCGTTCAATTATTTCGTGATATTTTGCGAGGTTTTGAATATAAGTTTTGCTTTTCATTTTCTTTAAATGCGTTTCAATCAATCGCGCCTGTTGATACTGAAGTTCATCAATGGAGAGATAAAGTTCCCAATCATGAGCTTTGGCCGTAAAGCTTCCCGTAAATTCTTTATTTAAATGCTGGTTGAATCTATAAGACAAATCCTTACAACTTCCAATGTAAAAATTGTTGAGTTTTTTTGAATATAAAATATAAACAGACGCCATCTTATTTAAACAACAAAGCCCCCCGAAGTATCGAGAGGCTTTGTACTCCCTACCATAGAAAGGTCGAACCAATTTCTGGAAGATTTACAAGTAATCGCCTCGCTATCAATTAATAAGAAACGGGATTTGAAGCCTTAGTTTTCCCCACTTTTTAGACGGTTTTAACGCCTAATTTTTTTTTAGTTTGTCATTAAGATTTGATCAGGTGCTCATTTTTGCTGATTTTATCCATTGGTCCAATCAGTCTTTAAGAAGTACAGGCGTTTGCCTGGCTTGTTGAAAGGAATTAATCTACGACTTGTCATCGCGTAAGGTGCAGCAACCGTTACGTTCAAATATTCAGCAGCCTCGGCTATAGTGAAGTGTTGCTCATCATTTTGTTGTCGTCCTTTTTGCATTTTGACAAGCATTGCCTCGATGTGTTCAACCTTTTCAAATAGTTGGCGGACAATTTCCGGTAGTTTGTCAAAACCAAATTGATTCATAGTGTTTTTTTTATATTTCAAAATAGCTTGTGAAACGTTTTGAAGTGGTAGATTACGGGACTATTTAACGTTTTTCAAGCATTGTTATCCGGGCAACTTGTTTTGAAGTAAAATGGAGAAAGTAGTTGCCCGGCGCCCACCGACACTAATTATTAGGCAGGCTGATATATTTCAAAAACAGCGTTGATAGGTTCAAGATGGTGGTATATTATTTCCTTAACGATCCGCCAATCCAATCCGCCGTTTCCGCAGCCCAAAGCCGGCAAGGCTATCTCATTTAAATTTTCATCGACTATTAACTTAGCAAGCGCAAACAAGCCCCGCTCAATGTAGGTATATTCGGATGGCAATCGCCAATGTGTTTTAGTCGGGAAATTAATAATCAGGCGTTCGCCCAGGAGCAGGGAGCGGTCTTTTACAGGAAGTAGCCCGCCAATTTGTAACTGGCGGGCTTGGTAAGCTTTTCGATAAATTTCATAGTTATGCGGAAACTCGGTCTTAAATTGCTGGGCAATTCCTTTGCCCATAACACCAACTGTATTTACCGTATTTACAAGCGCATTGCACTTACTTTCTAAAATATTGCCGGATGTGAAATTTAGCATGTTATATTAATTTTAAAGGTTGCGTAATGAACGTTTTTAAATTAACGAACATGCCCCGGTTAAATAGCATACCCTCCCTGAATAACTGCCATAATAAAGACGCTCCCAATGTAGAAACAGTCGAATTGATAAATAAGTCCTGTTTGGTCAGCGCATCGGCTAAGGAGCAACTTGGCGTATTGTCAAATTGGTCGGCTTGTTCCAAATGATCCCGAAACATCTCGGTGATAAACGGTAAATTTGAGACTGTTTTAAATCTATCTGACTCGGGTTGTTCAATATCTCCTATGGTTGATAGAATAACTTGTCCGGTATCTTTGCTGTTTCCCAAGTCCATCCAATAAAGTGGGCGCTCCCTATCATAACTCCTGCCAATGTTTATTTCGTCCAATAGTTCGCTGATCTCAAATCTTGATTTGGCGGTGTCTACGCATGAAATGAAAAGGTTTGCCCTATACTTATCGATGTTATATAAATCATTACCAAATCGGTGCGTTTCTGCTTTCCAGTTCGTTCCAAAGAAACGATTGAGACGGTTAATAAGGGCGACTGACTTATGTAAACCAATTTCGCTTTCCGCAAATAATTGTCTGCCGATATTGTTTGTAGCTTTTCCAAGCAATTTAATCGTGCCGACATTGCAGGTCAGGTTAGCCATTGCTTCACCGTCTTGTTTTTTCCACGCCCTTGCTTCGACACGACCGAAAATTTCGACGATAACCCCTTTTTTAAGATACTCGGCTAAACCTGGGTTTACCCAATAGGAACATTCCACGTAGGTCGTGATTTCCCTTTTTTCGCCGTCCTTTGTTTTAAAACGGTCATTGATTGCAACTGTAAAGCCCGTCACTTTTTTGTCGCCTTTGACATTTCTGACCTCTGCATCAGCGGTCAATCTTCCTGAGAATAACATAAAATAAATTTTTAATAATTAATAAATCTGTACGCCAGTCCAATTCGGCTGAAAACCTCTTTTGGCCTTTGTAAAGGCAAAACATTTGCGCGTGGGGCGGGCCGGCAAGGCTGACGCAAAAAATACTACCCGGAGGGTGGAGATTTTTTAGCGGCACTGTGCATGGCCTTGACGGCCGATGGGGTATAAATTTGCCTGCTGCAAAGGTCAAATGATGGAACGAAAACATCTGTAGCAATACTAAAGCGGGGGATGATCTTGATCGAAAAATAACTCAAGGCAGGCTGGGAAGTTGGAGCCTACCCGGTTACTGTTACCGGGCGCGGCGACGGGCTTGCCAGCCGTAATGCTTTTACCGTTAGGGATTGGAAGTGGCATCCTGCGGAGCAGATACAACGGAAAGCCCGGCGCGCGGATAGCGGGAAACGGCCTATAAATCCTTGACATTTTGAACAATGAGCAATCCTCTCATCTTCATTTTTAGCATGCTCGCTGCTGCGTCCAGTTGAATGATAAATGCCTTTTCCTGATTGCAGAAACGCGTAGGTAATTTGATGTTGTTACGGCATAATACCATTTCATAAGCACCGGCTTCGAGGGACAGCTTCATCATTTGTTTTATGTCCGGCAATTTTCCTTTTTCTGTTGGTATTTCGCTGGTCGCTAATAGTTCGGATCGGTGGTTTATGAGCACTAAATGATATTGTGCGATTTGTTCTATTGTCAAATAAGCTGAGATTAAGTTTTCAATATCCCTGTCATCTTCTAAATTCAAGGGTTTGGCTTGTGTTTGACTACGCCTACCTAACTCGATTGCTGCTTTTAGGGTGATGGCTTTGATTTCACCTACACCCTTAACTTTTGCGATTTGATCTACGGATAGTGTTGCCAAATTTGAAATGTTATCGGCGATAACGCCTGTCAGTTCCTTGCATATCGAGTCGAGTGGAAATGACGCGCTCCCTGAACGCAGGATGATCGCCAGGAGTTCGGCATTGCTTAACCCTGCGGCACCGAGCTGAATTAGTTTTTCCCT
>Ga0302309_10003796_pt1 | contig 11499 bp, 13 predicted proteins | sample III_Palsa_N1_1_FD_200453 | JGI IMG/M metagenome (GOLD analysis project Ga0302309, IMG submission 200453) | Peat permafrost microbial communities from Stordalen Mire near Abisko, Sweden - III_Palsa_N1_1 | ecosystem: Environmental > Terrestrial > Soil > Palsa > Peat permafrost | place: Sweden... | reverse complement strand
GCCAATCGAACGGAACCCGCGGCAAGGCAAACCCGGGCAGCGAAGCAGGCAACCGCCCCAGATCCGCAACCGTATGGATCGGCATCGGAAACACAACGCTCACGACGGTCAGAACAACAATACAGATCAACGGCGAAGGCACCGCAGTCGTCACCCGCGGCACCAGGTAGATAATCGCCAACCCACCCGCGATCATCGCATAAGTATGCCAGGTAACCCCCAGCATCTGCGGCACCTGGGCCGAAAAGATCAAGATCGCCAACGCATTCACAAACCCGGTCCGCACCGACCGCGAAACAAACCGCAGCAAGACATCCAGCTTCACCAGCCCAAACAAAACCTGCAACAGCCCGGCCAGCACAGTAGCCGCCAGCAGATACTGCAACCCATGCCCCCGCACGAGCGCCGCCGCCACCAGCGCCACCGACCCCGCCGCCCCAGAAATCATCGCCGGCCGCCCCCCGGCCACCGCAATAACAATCCCGATCACAAACGAAGCAAACAACCCCACCTGCGGATCGATCCCGGCGACAAACGAAAACGCAATAACCTCCGGAATCAGCGCAAAAGTCCCAACCATCCCAGCCAGAACATCCCGCCGCGCATCACCAACGCCAGAAAACCATTCGGCGCGATACCGCGCGAGTGTGGTGCCATTCATAAATTTAAAAATCCGCAGCAATCGCCCAAACGCCACCCCCAAAGGGCAACACAGCAATCACAAATGCGTTGCCCGGCGGATCGGCGGCCAGGATAGCCACCCGGAATTGCACCGGGTCCATGCGAATGTGATGGCCATAATCAAGTTCATGACGCAGTGCAACATTTCGGTCGACCGCTGCACAGCCTTAAGCGTGAGTGGCAAACAGACCGGATCGCGCTGCCACAATGAAAGCCCCAAATAAGAATGGCTAAGAATGGGACCAATACGCCATTCAGATGATCTCTACTTGCAGCTGGAGCGGTCACATTTGAGTGTGAACGTCTCGTTTCCAAATAACTTGGCGCAATCTGATGTCGATGAAGATCATTCAGTGAGTAATTGACCATTTCTTGAAACGATCTATAAGTGTTGGGTTCTGTTCTAAATTAGCAATTACCTTTGCCTGACGCCAAACGCTTCCGCGTTTTACTTTTATATCTACCGATATTTGCTTAGGATCGATATACGAAAACGAAATAACGTTTCGTCTCACTAAATGAGCTATAGGCATTCGATTATCGACGATCATAATTGCACCATGCAAATAATCATCTAAATAGCTCATAAAATCCCCATCCTTCATTGCAAAATCTGCGGCCAATTCTATTGCATCATTTATAGAACAATTCATTCCACTTGATAAATTAAATAATCTTTTGTGAAGATCTGGATTTATTCTTATCTGAAATCGACCTGAAAATTCTCGGCGATTGTTGAATTCGTCACTCACAGCTTGTTCCTTTGAGTAAATTGCGAGCACATTCAGACCGTAGGTGTTCCATAGGTTCGCCGTAGTGTCAATCATTTTTGCACTCCTCCAACGTGGAGTTGCATCAGATGCATTCATTTCGATTCCACGGAGCGCGAGCTTAACAGGGTGCGGAAAAAGGCTTCCGTTTAAGGGCAATCAGTGATTCAATTTCCCCGTTGGCGTAGTGCTTGGGGATGACCATGCGCGGATCTGATGTTCGAACGAAGAGCTTGTTTTCGTACGTGAGTTGCGAAGCGCGTGTGCCGGACAATCATCCGCTGCGGCCGATACGGGCCATTGTTGACGAAGCGCTGGAAGTGCTGTCGCCCGAGTTTTCCAAGCTTTATTCGCAGATTGGCCGCCCCTCGATCCCGCCGGAGAAGCTGCTGCGGGCCTTGCTATTGCAGGCTTTTTATTCTGTGCGTTCAGAGCGGCAGTTGATGGAGCAGTTGGATTACAACCTGATATTTCGGTGGTTTGCCGGCTTGTCGATGGATGCGCCGATCTGGGATGTGACGGTGTTCACCAAAAATCGCGATCGCTTGTTGGAAGGCGATGTGGCTGCCAAATTCATGGCGGCAGTTCTGCGGCAACCGCGGGTCAGTGTATTGCTGTCCGAAGATCATTTTTCGGTGGATGGCACGCTGATCGAAGCCTGGGCCAGCATGAAGAGCTTCAAGCCCAAGGATGACGCCCAAGGAGACGACCCGGACAATGGCTCAGGTCCGGCAACGGGCTCTTCGCCTGACCAGGCACCAAAAACCAAAGGTCGCAACGCCGAGCGCAATTTCCACGGCGAGAAGCGCAGCAATGCGACCCATGCGTCAACCACCGACCCCGATGCTCGGCTGTACAAAAAGGGGCAAGGTCAGGCGGCGAGACTTTGCCACATGGGTCATTTGCTGATGGAAAACCGCCACGGCTTGATCGTCGACACCATGCTGACCCATGCCACCGGCACCGCCGAACGCGAGGCGGCGCTTGCCATGCTGGAGAGGTTGGATGGCCGCCATCGTATTACACTGGCAGCGGACAAAGCTTATGACGTCGCGGACTTCATCGCCAAATTGCGGGACCTGAAGGTCACTCCCCATGTGGCACAAAACACGGCAAACCGACGCTCGGCCATCGACGGCCGCACGACCCGGCACCCCGGCTATGCCATCAGCCAGCGCATCCGCAAACGGATCGAAGAGGGCTTCGGCTGGATGAAGACTTACGGCGGCATGCACAAAACCCGTCACGTGGGCAATCAGCGCGTGGCCTGGACCTTCACACTGACCGCCGCGGCCTGCAATCTTATCCGATTGCCCAAGCTGTTGGAGACCGGGTGATGGCAAACATCGCCGGCAAATGGCGAATTGTTGAAACGGCTACCTGGGAACGGTCGCATCTCGATCTTTGTGGGCCTGCTTTCATCGAGATTGATGGCAAGGGCCGCGGTGAAATGGCCTTCGGCGCACTCGAAGCTTCGCTCACATGCGGCTTCACCCCGAGCCGTATCGACTTCGATTGGAGTGGAGCCGACGAGGGTGATGAGGTTTCCGGTGACGGATGGGCTCAATTGCAAGACGATGGATGCCTCGAAGGCGAAATCGCATTCCACAACGGCGATGAAACCACCTTCATCGCCGTCCCTTGGGAGAGTTTTTCCGCAGCCTGTTAAAGGTGAAACGCGCCCGGGATCGCCGCGTGAGGGGGGGATCGATCGACTGACCATTTCGAGGAGGGCAGCTGCCGATCACCCTCTTCCGTCAGAACCAGCCATCTGCAGGAGTACCTGTGAGCGGGCGCGTCTGGTCGACAATTGTCGATCGCGCTCGCCGCAAGAACGTCAGCCTTCTCAGGATTACCGGCAAACGTGCGGACTACACTCCATTGCTGAGACAAGCTAATTGAGCGACGCTTCGATTTTTAGAACGATGCGATGGGTCGTTCGAATGGGCAATTTCAGCCGATCACCTTCGAGTGTAAATTTGGGATAGGAGGTCGGCGCCAGCGTTATCATCGCGCGTCGATTCCATGAGGCAATGCAATTTTGCGCACAATTTTTCCTAACGACGCTTGCAATACGCAAATTTTCATGTCAAAAATCCACTGACTTGAAAGGAGGCGCTGCTCCATGGACATTCGTCGTACCATTCTCGATACCGTTCCGAAGGAACTTTGGCTCGACCTCGAAGACCGGCACCGCGCCGAAGCATTTAAGGCGCACGACGTCGTCAAGACGAGCATTCTGCTAAATGCCAAGCGCAGCCGTGAAGTTGAGGGGCAAATCCGGTTCCGTTTACAGGAACAGGGCTATGAAGAGGTGGTGCAGCTTCACGGTGGCGATCTTATCGATGATGGCATCATGCCGGGTACTGATTTACGCGTCTATCAACCGTTCGCTCGTTTCCAAGGATTGAAGGTAGGCGTCATTCTGGGCTTCGCCGCTATGCCAGAACCGCGCAAGATGCCCGCGAAGAACATGTCCCGCGCTGCTGGTGTTTCGTTGAATTGGCATCTTCAACCAAGCATGTTTGATGATCCAAAGAGCGTGCGCGTAACGGATATCTTCGTACTCTTCCTGACCGCCCGTGATCGCAATAGAGCCGGCATGATCGAGGAAATCGCAGTTGGCGTCATAGGCGCCGACTACAAGGACTTCCTTTTTTACGAATCGCTCGAAGACTTCTTACGCGGTTACGGCGATGGCGCTGATGCGCCAGATACTCCTGACGCTCCGGGTAACAGCGGTGCTGAGGTCAAGCTTCGTAAGATTCGCAAACCGTTCCTAACCCCGGAGAAACGTCCGGATCGCGACGTCGAGGATGCCTCGAAAAAATAATTTAACCGCTTCGGTAGATGCTGACTTTTCTCCGCTCCGCACCCCAAAAGGGTGCGGAGCCGCAAGGACTCCGGCCATGAGAATTGGTACGTTAGGCTTCATACCTGCGAGGCTGACCGAAATCCGTAATGCTCGGCGCATCCCATCTCGCGCTGCGCTGGCCAGGCGTCTCGACTCAAGCGCCAGCTCGGTTTCGCGCTGGGAAGACGAGGACTCCGATCAAACACCTGACCCCGCAATGCTCGTTCGTATGGCTGGTGAACTTCAAGTTCGTCCAGAATATTTCCTCCGTGACACTTACGAAAGTGACCGGCCAACATTTCTGCGTTCGCTGTCGAGCACCCTAGTTCGCGACCTAGCTTATCAAAAAGCTCAAATGCAGTGGCTGCACGAGGTAAGCTACATCATCAGTCATTACGTTGATCTGCCCGATGTCGATATTCCTGATGTCCTTGCGGGCGCTGATTATACTCAACTCCGCGATGAGGATATCGAGCAGATCGCACTCGACTTGCGGCGACATTGGAACCTCGGCGAGGGGCCGAGCGGCGACATGGTCGCCTTGATGGAACGAATTGGCATCGTCGTTGCTACCATTCCAATGAATACGACTAAACTCGATGGTCTTTGTAGCTGGTCTCCGGTCGATGGACGACCGCATGTCCTGCTTGCCACAGACAAAATGTCCTTTCCTCGGAGACAGATGGACGCTGCTCATGAGCTGGCGCACGCCATTCTCCACAGGTCAGTCCCCGTAGAGGAGTTCGAAGCCAATCTTCGCGTCATCGAACGGCAGGCGTTTCGGCTTGGTAGCGCTCTTCTTATGCCGTCGACGAGTTATCCGCACGAGGTTCGCCGCTGCTCGCTTGCGATGCTGTCGAGTCTTAAGGAGCGTTGGCGGGTTTCGATTAAGGCACAAATTAAGCGCCTTTCCGACCTTGAGATCATTCCTGATGATTTGTCGCTGCAACTCTACAAACTCTATTCGGCCAAAGGTTGGTCAAAGGGAGAGCCTTTGGACCAGCACTGGCCCGTCCAGCAGCCGCGGGCGCTTCGCGACAGCCTTAGCCTGATCGTCGATAACGGCGTGCGAAGTAAAGCGGACTTGCTCGCGACAGAATTCACGATCTCGGCAACTGACGTTGAGCTACTTTGCGGTCTATCACCAGGCTGGTTTCAACGCGATACGGCTGAGGTCGTGACGTTGAAGCGCGGTACCTCGGTTGGTGAGAGTTCGCCGCAAGGTGAAGGTCAAGTCATTGCTTTTCCTGACCGCTAATGCAGATGCGAAATTTTCGTTAGTCTTGCCGATCAGCTATATTTGTTGCGGACCATGCCATGATCAAGCAAGTGAAGAAGTCATAGAGCAGCATACCAACGGTAAATATTTCAATTTTTAAATAAATTCAAACGATGCTAAATTTTCTGTCATTTATATTTTATTTTATTATCTTATGAATAAGATTTTCTATTCACGAATTTTGTACGTTTTGTTTTTCATGAGGTTGATAGCTTCGATGGCTGCAAAGAAGAAGAATCACACAGTTACGCGTGGTTACCTTACAGGTTGGAAGGCCGCCGGCCCTGAAGGACGTAATGGGCTGTGGTATTTTGATCTCGAAAAGGGTGAAGTGGCTTTTTCGTCATCGCTTAATGCGCCTTTTGCGATCAGCAAGTATTTATACTCCCCAAAAAATATTGATGGAATACGCGACGATCGATTTGAAAACTGGATCAGTGAATCCGAAAGCGATCTGTGTAGTTTTGTTCGAAATTACTCTTCGGCGAAGCCGGTACGATCTAACCCAAAAGTAGTTCTGAACGCAATAAATTCTGCTATTTGTATGGGGTATCGTAGCGAATATACCGTTAAGACCTTAGAGGCAGAATTATTGAAACAGAACCCGGACATAGACATCGGAATTCTGAAGCTAACTGTTCTTAATGATCTGTATGAGACTGCTCACGAAAGGATGCGGTTTTTCCGGGACGGGACTATTTTAGTATTGCGAGGGATCAGCAGCCCGTTGCTCACCAACGACCAACCCTTCTGGGACATGACGCCACAGGATGAAGCCCACCCCATAGGCATGTTCACCCTTTCACCAAACTGCTTGATGCTGCTTTCTCCCAATCACAAACAGCCGGATTGTGGGTTTAAAGTAGTTTTTAGACCAGCACGTGAATGTAGCGAACTTGTCGATTTCGCCCGTTTGGCGGCAATGCGAATGGCAAGAAAATGGGTTGTCTGCTCCAGCGAGCGCGAGGCGCGCGATGTCGCGGCCTACTTAACCGAAGAACGAATTGCTGAGGCAGCATCAACTGACAGGCTACGCCCTATGCCGTACACGGAGGCGCGTACGCTTTTTCCAATCTGACGCGGGGGGCACGCCGAGGCTATTGACCTGCACTTTGACCAATTCAGTTCGGGTTTTGCACAAGGCCAAAAATTTAAGAGCAGGATATTTAATCTCATGTCGGCAGTGAAGTGGCGATTTGATCCTTTAACAATTGGTTTAACTACTTATTTTTCCACCCTTATATTTCCACCGATTTCAAAGACCTAGCTCCTTTCCAAAATGCGCGTCAATATCAAACCAGACCTTCAGTTTCTGATGCGTCGGAACGTCGTCCACATCCATGACGTCAAACGCATGCCCGCCCTGGTTGACCAGGGACTGCCGTTCGACTTTCCACTGCAGGATCGACAGCATGCGGTATTCTTCGCCGATGGTGACGGCGTTGAAGTCATCGGTGGCGCTTGTCCCTTTGTGCCCGCCGCCGATCGAGGTGGTGATTGCCTTGATGATGGTTGTTTCGCGTTCGGCCTCGGTGTGTTTGCCCAGTTTCTCCAGGGCCATCTCGGCAATGATATGCGCGATGAAGTCGGTCCACACGACGGCCATCCGCTCGTGTGCCATGCGTAGCGCGACCTCAGGCTGGGTGTTAATCAGGGCGTCGGCCTGTTTGCGGTCAGCCCATGGTGGTTCGAAATAGGCGCTTTGCGCTGCGGCCTGTTTGCGCAGCCAGAGGTAATCCACGCCCGGGTCGCCGGCCTCGGCTTTGGCGATCGCGGCGGCATAGGCTTTGGCATCGAAATCGAATGTAACCGTTGCAGGCACCCCACGTTTTCGAGCTGATTGTTGGCGGGTAGAATTGCGCGCGTAATTTGCAGGGAGCGCGCGATGACGGTCGATTTTACCGGGGTATCAAACGGGGATTTGCAGTGTGCGTCGCACAGTGCGGCAGTGGGTTTGGCTGATGGTGCGGTGGTAGTGCGGCGGCGGCACGAGCGCTGGCCGGATGCGGAGCGGTCCCGGATCACGGCGGAAAGTTTTGCGTCGGGAGCGCCGATTGCGCAGGTTGCGCGGCGTAACGGGGTAAGCCTTGGCTTGCTGCATTATTGGCGGCGCCATGCGCGGGCGATTGGGGCTGTGGAAGAATTGCGGTTCGTGCCAGTGACGGTGTCGGATCATCCAGTACCGGGGACCGGCAAGCTTGAGCTGACAATCCGGGACGTGACAGTGCGGGTTGACGGCGATGTTGACGCCTCCCGTTTGCGGGCGGTGCTCGAAGCCATTCGGGCGTGATCCCGATCGACGGGAGCGTGCGGATTTACATTGCGACCCAGCCCATAGATTTCAGGGCCGGTATCAACCGGCTGATGGGACTGGTTACCCATGTGCTGGGCCATGATGGTTGCAGCGGCGAGATTTTCATCTTCCGCAACAAGCAATCGGACAAGATAAAATTGGTCCGCCATGACGGTTCAGGAGCGGTCATGGCGACAAAATGGTTGGACAATGGGAAGTTCTACTGGCCACCCGTGACGGGCGGAACGATGGTGCTGAGCGGCGCGCAATGCACGGCTCTGCTGTCCGGTCTGGACTGGCGCAAATTGCCCTTGCAGATGCCCGCTCGACCGGCGATTTTTGGCTAGAAACTGGCGTTTTTTCTGGCTTTTCGAGCGCGATTTGGTAGAGTGCAGCATGCCTTTGCAAGCCGGTAATCTGCCTCGCGATGTTGATCAACTGCAGGCATTCGTGCGCGAGCTTCAGGCAGAAAATGCCCAGCTGCGCTCTTTGCTCAAAGGCGTAGTCCAACAGGCATTCGGCGCCAGTTCGGAGCGCGGCAGCGTGATCCTTGGCGATCAAGGATGCCTGGCGCTGGGCGATCTGGCTGAGGTGGCTGCGCCCATTGCCGCAAATGACGATGGCGCCGCTGCTCCCGCCGATTTGCCTGTCAGGCGTCCGCGCCGCAAGCGGGGGCTCAAGGCCTTGCCCGCCCATCTCGTGCGCATCGAGAAGGTGATCCTTCCCGACAATCTCGATTGCGCCTGTTGTGGCGGCGCTCTGCATCCGATCGGCGAAGACGCCAGTGAAGCGCTCGATTGGGTCCCTGCCATCATCCGCGTCTTGCGCACGGTGCGGCCGCGTTATGCCTGCCGGCAGTGCCGCGAAGGCGTCGTGCAAGCGCCAGCACCGCGGCGTGCAATTCCCGGGTCGATGGTCACCACTTCAACGCTGGCCTGGATAGCCACAGCCCGATTTGCATGGTCGATCCCGCTCAACCGTCAGATCCAGATGCTTGCTGGTCAGGGCGTGGTCCTTGATCGATCGACAGTCAGCCGCTGGATGGCCAAGGTCGCCTGGTGGCTGCGCCCGCTCCATGAGCGATTGCTCGCTTATATCCACCGACAACCCCGGATCTTCTGCGACGAGACCCGGATGCCGGTTCTGGAGAAAGGCCGAAGACGGGTGCGCATCACGCAGTTCTGGGCTCATGCTTGTGATGATGGGCCATGGGCCGGACCGGCGCATCCGGCGGTAGCCTATATTCATGCCCGCGGGCGCGGGCACGATGAGGCACGCAGGCAGCTCGCCGATTACTGCGGCACCATTCAGGTGGACGGATATGACGCCTACAAGGCCCTGGTGCGCAAAGGACCGGGCAAGGATCGGATCAAGCTCGCGTTTTGTCTCGCGCATGCTCGGCGCAAGTTCGTCGACGCCTACCGCAAATCGCCATCGCCGATGGCGGCTACGATCATCACGCTGATCGGCGAGGTCTATGCCATCGAGGCGCGCATCCGTGGCAGCAGCGCTGAGGACCGTCTGCGCGTGCGGCAGGCGGAGACAGCCGATGTGATGGGGCAGATCAGAGCACAGATCGATACCATGGTTCCGCAGTTGTCGCGCAAGTCAGACCTGGCCAAGGCCATGCGCTACACGCAAGGGCACTGGGCGGGCCTTACGCGCTTCCTTGATGATGGTCGTATCGAGGTGGATTCCAATACGGTCGAGCGCGGCATGAGAAATGTGGCCCAGGGGAGAAAATCGAGCTTGTTCGCTGGCAGCGAAGGGGGCGCCAAGGCATGGGCAGTACTGGCCTCGCTTTTGCAATCCGCTCGGCTCAATGGGCTCGATCCCTATACCTGGCTGAATGACGTGCTCGAGCGCATCGTTACCGATGAGGTCAAGAACAACGATCTGGACTGCCTGTTGCCTTGGAACTGGAGGCCTGCAGTTGATCCCGCTATGCGCCAGGCAGCATGAGCAACAGCCCCCGTTTGAAGCGCCCCGGCAAAACCAGGAAAGTCCGCACGCTGACGCGCCTGCAACTGGCAGAATGGCTGGACAGTCTCGATCCGCCGGCGGTCGGCATCTCGCAGATCGATGGCTTCCTTACCGCACTTGTCGTCTCCCCGCAGTTCATTCCTCCTGAAGACTGGCTCAAGCCGATCCTGGGCGAGCGGGTCACATGGGCAGATGAGGGGACTATCGAAGCTGCCGTTCGAAACACGCTCTTCCAGCGCTACAACGAGATCGGCTCAACCTTGTCCGGTGGGCCACGACGCTACGCGCCCGTCTTCATGCGCACAGACGATGGCGAGGTATTGATCGACGACTACGCCGACGGCTTCTACTTCGGCATGCGGCTCAGCATCGATGACTGGAAACCGTTCATCTCGGATCGCGAAATCGGCATGGCCATGGTCGCCATCCTTGGCCACTGCACCACCATGATCGGCGACGACGAGCGCATGGCTGTCATGAACCCTCAGGCCGCGCAGGTCCTCGCGGAATCCTGGCGCATCGTCCCAGAGGTCGTCGAAATGCTGCACGTAACGCTCGCCGGGTCTCGTAACATCGAAATCAGATGACGGCAGTCGCGCCAAATACCCTATCAACCCGGAGCCACCAGAGGCGTGGGGTCGGCGCAGCGGTTACCGTCAAAGGTGTCATCGATGTCGATGACAATGCGCTTGGGTACTGTGGGGAAACTGTCGCAATACAGATCGACCATGGCCCGGCCCATGCCCAGCAACGCGCGGGGGTCGGGCAGGTTTTCCAGGCGCGAGATTGTCGGCTGTGAACACAGTGCGCGCTCCGATGGGGCAATATCGAGCGCCATCTTGAACATCGGATCGATGCGCAGGCTCGCGGCGTCATTGCCATCCTCGTAACCCGCCGCGATCATCATCAGGCGGAAACGGATAATGTCGGCAAGGCTGTGTGTGATGTGCTCGGGCGAGCGTGGATCCTTGATGCAGGCCGCCAAACGATCGGCCACACCAAGACGCCGTTCAACCTCGCGCAACAGCAAAATGCCGCCGTCCGATGAAAGCATGCCGCCATCAAATCTGACATCCAACCGCTTGCCGGAAACAGGTGACAGGCCGGGCAGCGGCAGCGTAGGATCATCCATGGCGGGTGTGGCCTTCTGAAATGAAGTTGATCGGTGTAAGCAACCAAATCATACATCAAATCAGAGCTTTAGGCTATATCCGCCAACCCACGGTGAATTATTCGGGCTAGAAGCCCTGCGCTCATGACGATGGGATGGAGCAGCGACCCCAAGGTTGTGCTGGTAACCGGGCCCATCGATTTTAGGGCGTATGCGCTGCGCATGATTATGCGTAACCGTTGCAGGCACCCCACGTTTTCGAGCTGATCGTTGGCGGGTAGAATTGGGCGCGTAATTTGCAGGGAGCGCGCGATGACGGTCGATTTTACCGGGGTATCAAACGGGGATTTGCAGTGTGCGTCGCACAGTGTGGCGGGGGATTTGACTGGCAGTGCGATGGTGGTGCGACGGCGGCACGAGCGCTGGCCGGATGCAGAAAGGGCCCGGATAACTGCGGAGAGCTTTGCATCGGAAGAGCCGATTGCGCAGGTTGCGCGGCGTAACGGGGTAAGCCTTGGTTTGCTGCAT
>Ga0302309_10003795_pt1 | contig 11500 bp, 14 predicted proteins | sample III_Palsa_N1_1_FD_200453 | JGI IMG/M metagenome (GOLD analysis project Ga0302309, IMG submission 200453) | Peat permafrost microbial communities from Stordalen Mire near Abisko, Sweden - III_Palsa_N1_1 | ecosystem: Environmental > Terrestrial > Soil > Palsa > Peat permafrost | place: Sweden... | reverse complement strand
CTTCTCGAAATCTACGACCGCATGCCGAGCGGTGATCAGGCACTTTTAGATTTGATTGAAGAACTCAGGCCCGGAATCGCCCGAATGGGCGTGAACGTTCCTCTCGAACTTCCGCCCTGTATTTCGTGCACCAAGAAGTCCTGCTTGCTCCCGAAAGGCTGCCAAGTCGAGTCCGTCAAATGGATGCGCGAGATTTCTGCTCGCGCCGCACGCAACGAAGATATTCGTGTGCATGAATTTACGCCTTACACTCAACGTCCTGTAGAACTTTGGATCCGTTACGAAGTTCTTCCGAAACTTCCGCCGAGCCACCGCTTTGAAATTGACGAAGCCCTCGGTGGAACCAAAGCGCCACTCACCGCGCGCATGCATTTTTTAAAGCGGCATCTTCGCGATATCCATCTTTCAGAAGCCTGGCCTAAGTTAACGATGGCAATTCTTGCTCAACAGCTGGGAATTTCTAAACGTGTTATCTCGCGCTATCGCCACCTTGAAGAAGGCATGCAGGCACGCGAAGAGATTGTTGCGACCTTGATTGAAGAGCATCGAATTTTTATTTACGAACGCGACGTTCGAAAACTTTCCCACAGTCTCGCGGCCTTCGATGCATTTATGTGCTCCTATACTGCGTTGCTTTGTGATCTCGAGCAATGCGCGGAGATTCCCGACGACTATCCAACAGAAGCTGGATGGGTTCAGTACCCTTCTCTCGAGACAAATATGTCGGATCTCTGGGCAACGTCGGAGAAGCGCTAGAACATGTTCGTCTACGCTCTGAAAAGACTTTTCGGGGCGATCCCCACGTTGCTCATCCTTGCGACACTCACGTTTTTTTTAATCCGCCTCGCTCCCGGCGGCCCGTTCGATAGCGATCGCGCGTTTCCACCCGAGATCGAAGCGAACATCCTCAAGACGTACGGACTCGACCAACCCGTCTATGTCCAATTCGGACGCTGGCTCAGAGACGCCGCGCACGGAGATCTTCACGAATCGTTTCAGTATCTCGGCCGCCCCGTCACCGAAGTGATTGAAGACTCTCTTCCAGCATCGATGACTCTGGGGCTTGCCTCGCTCATCTTTGCCATCTCCTTAGGCATTCCTCTCGGATGTCTCGCAGCGATGAAGCGCCGAACCTTTTGGGACACGTCTGCGATGTTCCTAGCAATCGCTGGGATCAGCCTTCCGACTTATCTCGTGGCAAGTATTTTGATCCTCGTTTTTTCACTTTGGTTGAAATGGCTCCCGCCCGCTCTCTGGGAAGGTCCAAGCTCACTCGTTCTTCCGGTGTTGACCCTCGGCTCGCGACCGCTTGCGATCATCGCACGACTCACGCGCGCCTCGCTGCTCGACTCGTTTAACTCCGATTATATTCGCACCGCTTACGGCAAGGGGCTTTCGAGAACGAAAGTCGTCTTTAAGCATGCCTTAAAAAATTCAATCATCCCGGTCATCTCCATCGTCGGTCCCCTTGCAGCCAATCTCGTTACGGGCTCGTTTCTCGTTGAAGTCGTTTTTCAAATTCCCGGTTTAGGTCGCCACTTTGTGCAAGCGGTATTAAACCGCGACTATCCTCTCGTCATGGGGGTCACTCTTGTTTACGGCGTGATTTTAATTTTGAGCAATCTCGCAGTCGATTTGGTCTATGGCTGGGCTGATCCCCGCATCAGGCTGGGACATTGACGTGATCGACTCCATTAAGAAATTCACTCGAAACCGCACAGCGACCGTCAGCCTGATTTTTATCATTGGTATCTTATTACTCGCGATTTTTGCTCCTCAGATCACGCGCTTCTCGTACGAAGAACAGGTCATCGCCGATCGACTACAAGGTCCAAGCATGGTCCATTGGATGGGAACGGACAATCTCGGACGAGACCTTTTCAGCCGCATTATTTACGGCGCACGGATGTCTCTTTCAGTTGGAATTTTTACCGCCCTTCTCGCGCTGGTTGTCGGAACTTTTTTTGGATCGATCGCAGGATACTTCGGCGGATGGACCGATGGGCTCGTCATGCGCGCTGTGGATCTGTTTTATATTTTTCCTTCCCTACTCTTGGCAATTTTACTCATGCTCCTTCTCGGACGCGGCTTTACCGGAATTTTTCTCGCGCTCGGGATGACAGCGTGGGTAACTCAAGCACGCCTCGTTCGGGGACAAGTTCTTCAAGCCCGTGAAATGAGTTATGTCGAAGCCGCACGTGCGATCGGCGTCAGCCATCCCATGATTATCGCGAAACACATTCTGCCCAATCTTTGGGGACCGATCATCGTTTCACTAACCGTTCAAATCCCAGCCGCAATCATGGCCGAGAGTTTTCTCTCGTTTATCGGACTCGGCATTCAACCCCCTTTTTCAAGTTGGGGCACGCTCGCAAGCGAAGGATTCAGAGGGATGCAGAGCTATCCGCACCTGATTTTGTTTCCTGGAGGCGTCTTGTTTTGCACGATGCTCGCCTTCAATTATCTCGGAGATGGCCTCCGTGACATGCTAGACCCTCGAAATACTTCGGACTTTTAGAACGTTTTCTTTTGAAACGTTTGCTAATGACCCAGGCATTGCGGCATAAGTTTTTCTAATGAGTCCAAACGAGTATGAATAATTGGTCTTAGACGTCTTGTGAAGGTACTTAACCGCACGACGCGGCAATCGGTAAGCACCTCGAGAACAATTTAAAATTTAGGAATCTGAAAATGAAATATATGATGATGGCAGTTTTGGCTTTAACACTCACCTCTACTGCTCACGCTGGTTACTATTCCGTTATCGAAACTTGCACTTCAATCAGCCCGACTCCAGATCACAGCCTCACTGTGGCCATCGAAAGCTACCACGCCTCTCGCGTTGCCGCGTCCGATGACGTCACCACCGTTGCAATCATCACGGAAGAAACTGTCGCTGGCCCACAACAACTTGGAAGCTACGAAGTAACTTATAAAGCCCCAGCCCCGCACATGGTCGGAACTCGCGGCGCTTACGTCGGAGTAGATTTTAATCTTTCGTTCCCTCTTGTTCCCAGCCACGGCGATGGCTCTTTTGCTAGCTTGTATGCAGTACCCAACGGAACCCCAGACAGGTCTGACGATAGAGCTCCGATTACCGACACCCTTATGTGCGTCGGCGATCTCTAATCCGAAAATTTAGTTTTGATATTGAAAGGGCTCGGCGGAAACGCCGGGCCTTTTTTATTTAGACAGTGACCATAGTAGGTGCCTTGGCTAAATGGCCGAAAGCCGTGGCTTGCTCTGCTCCGAACTTAGAGCTTCCTGAACGACTCGTTTAAGCAACTCATCGGCACAATCCACACTTCACAAAATAGTGAGCTCTGTCGGCATTCATTTGGCTTCTTCAAATTCAATCATGCAATTATCGCAAATGACCATAAATCGATCCTAAAGGACAGGTGCCGATTTTTGTTGAGCATAGAATGCCTTCTCGCGATCCGAAACTTCCTTAAATAACTTTTCAAGAGATTCATCAGCGCAGTCAACACTACACAGAACTGCAACCTCTGTTGGCATTTTCTGACTTTCATCTATTTCTGTCTTGCAATTTTCACAAATAACCATAGTTAATCCTAACATATCAATGTTTCTTTATTGAAGCTTTTTTCTCCCGCGCGAGTGCACTACGCCAAAGTTTCCCCAATAGGTTATAAACTGCTCGCTCATCTTCGGCGCTTTCTTTATGTCGTTTGTATAAAGAGGATCCCAGAATGTATTTTTTCAATTCGTTCGCACCTTGCTGACATCTCTCATATGCCTGAAACATAGGATATTGAAGCTCCGTCGACATCAGGTCTTTATTAGCCGGATGACTATAGGGCTCGTAGATCGGCTTTCCAGACCGTGAGTAAGCAACAATCTTAACCCCTTCTTGTTCCTTACTCATTGCCCGCTTTCTCCAAAGCCTCCATCTCAGCAATTTTCAGTCTCTCTATATGCGCTCAGATGGCAGAATAAAGAGAAACAGTATCGAATTTCGGACTAAGTGATCGAAAATCAGACTTCGTGAATCTTCAATTCTATAAGTTAATTTAAAAAAAATTAGGCTATCTTAGTTCCATCATGAACCTTCTAATTTTCATTCTGACCGCAGGGTTTTGGAGCGGTTCTTTCATCGCTATTCAACCTCTCGTTCAAGCGATGCCACCGTTGTTTGCCGGAGCAGTTCGGGTCGGTGTGGCGGTCCTCTTTCTTACGATCCTCCTTCCTTGTATGAGAGTTCCACTTTCAGTCCCGCGCGCGATTCTTGCGCGAGTCTGGATCACGGGCGTCGTCGCTTTCTCAATTCCGTTCTCACTTTTATTTTGGGGAGAGCGATCGATCTCGCCAGGTCTTGCTGGGATTCTGAACGGTACGGTGCCGATTTGGGTTTTCGTCTTGGGACTTATTTTTACTCCCAAAGCTGAGTCAGTCACTCCTCGAAAAGTGATCGGCCTACTCGCCGGGATCCTGGGAGTCACGGCGATCTTCTTACCCAAGCTTCTCGCCGCAGGATCGGATCACTCCTCGCTTTCGACTCTCTTAGGCGCGGGCGCCGTCGCACTCATGGCCTGCTCTTATGGAACTGGCGTTCTATTAAATCGAACTTTGTTTCTGAGACACCCTCACTTAAGTCCCTTCACCAATCTTTACCAACAATTAATTGCAGGCTTCGTCGTGCTACTCGCCGTCGCCATTGCTATTGAAGGGTTTCCTCATCCTGAAACCTGGCAGCCGCTGAGAACCGTGATTTGGGCAGAGGCCTACTTGAGCATTGGTTCGACAAGCATTGCGTTCATGATGTTCTATCGCCTGATCCAAAAATGGGGCTCGGTTCGAGCTGCAACCGTGACCTACGTCATCCCTGCCGTCACACTTTTATTTGATGTCGCGATTAACTCCCGAGCACCTTCTCTGAGCGATCTCTTTGGAGTACTTGGTGTGACTTTTGGAGTCGTGATTTTAAATTTTCCTGCTCGAAAAGCGGGGTAATATCTATTTTCTCATCTTACCGATCTTAATTACAGATTTCCTCTCCGTTACTAGGTTCAAACTTTCCAGTACTCAGAATCTTGGATAGTCTTCTTACGCTGTCAGATTGATCCTCTTTAAATTGCATCCCACCATATCTGCTTACTAAAGTTCCGTTTTCTTCGTGAAAAATGCCTCTACTGTCATCCACAGTGTCTGCGGTCTTTAAATCATTGTTTATGTTGTGAAGGAAAAGTACGACCGACCCATCGGCGTCGACGCTTCCTTGGTATCCTTCTCGCGAGTTCGGTAGCACTATCGTCAACTCCTCTGGAATCAACCGAACTATAGGGAATTTGATAAGAATTTTTACCCTCAGTGAAATCCGCTCTGCGGAATCAATTCGCTTCATCGAGTCGACTTTTGCGCGAACAATGACTTCTGCTTTTCTATAAATAGTACAAAAAGGAACCTCGATTAACTTTGCTTGCGCGAAGAGATTCGGGAAGAACAAGAGCCCAAAAAAAATAAAGCTACCTAGAATTGATTTAATCGTGATCTTTCTTTTATTGAGACTTACTCGGTTATCTTTCAATTTCATCAGTTACTGCGAGCGAACTCCACACCGATAAACAACGCCAACTCGATCTGACCCAAAGATGCCTTCATCGTCTTGGATCATGAGGACAGTGTCACCCATTTCACCAGCAAGATTTCTTAATTGAACAGAGGAGTCGCTATTTCCAATGACCATCCCGGCGCCCGATCCGTACGACGAAGAACTCGCCGAAACTTTCCCAACTTTTTGGCAAGTCGATACAAACTTTTGATCGGTTATAACCTGTACTTTTTCTCCGGCGGGAGTGAGCGAAGCGCACGAGCTAAAAGCAATCAGAGTCGCACCTGCAAAGATGAACTTTATGGGTCTCATTCATTTATGATAAGTCCCTGAAAGTATTCATTTCAACATAAAAAACTAGGGCAATAAATTTTCTCTATTACTTAAAGATTTCTGAAACATGAAAAGCGATCGAGTACTTTCAGTTCTTGCGATACATCGCGGTCGCCGTAGTCACCGTCTCACCGCGCTGATTCTTAGCGACGAGATCCAGGCGTAGGCCTTCTTCAGATACCGACTTCACAGCACCGGAGAGGCCGACAGTGTCCTCGAGAAACACCATTCCCTTGAAACGAGTTTGAAAGCTATGGAGCTTCCACTCCTCTTGCCAAGGTTTCATAAACTGAACGGCGCGTTCAGCGAGTAAACCGGCAGATAACATTCCGTGAGCGATGATTCCGGGAAGTCCGACTTCGCGTGCGGCGTCGAGATCCGTATGAATTTTATTAAAATCGCCAGAGGCAGAAGCATAACGCGAAAGATGTTCTATTTTGATCGGACCAAAATAAGTGGGTTCAATCGTCGCGCCGACTGTGATCGCTGGAGAGCTCATGCGGCTCCCTTTTCGCGAACAACAATTGTGGTCTTCGACTTTGCGACGACATTGCCTTTCACGCTGAAGAGAGTCTCAAGGCTGAGAAAGCAAAGTCGACCACTTCCACCTTTTTTATCGAGAACGTTGGTCAATTCAGTTTGAATACTGACTTCATCCCCTGCCCGAATATCCGACTCAAACTCGTAGAACTGTTCGCCGTGCAGAACGTTTTGAAGCTTCAAACCGATGCTATCTAAAAGCTCGAGCTCACCTTGACGAAAACAGGTCAGGAAGGTTGGAGGAGCAACGCAATCGCGATCAGAGCTTGAGCACTCGGCACCCAAGGCATCACAAAAGGCGCGGATCCGGTCAGCGGTAATCACCTCTGAACTCACCGAAGACTTGGAGTGCTCTCGGCTCTTCAGGTCAGCTTCCAAGACTGACCTTTCGAAGCAGAAGATAATTGAGAGGATTGAGTTCGAGGTTCTGAACTTTAGGCTTCACGAGCGCCATATTAGGCTCGTAGTAGAGCGCAATAATAGCTGCGTCGTCTTCCAACAGAATCCGTTGGGCTTCGCTGTACATTTTTTCACGGATCTTTTCATCCAAAGTACCGCGAGCTTTCAAAACCAATTCATCAAACTTTTTATTCTTCCACGTGGTGCGGTTATTTCCTGAGTCACTCAAGAACACCGACATGAAATCATCTGGATCAGGAAAGTCCGCACTCCAACTCAGAATGAACAAAGGATTCGTCTTCAAGTCCACCGTCGAACGAAAAGTCTTGTGATCAAATTGCTGGATACTCACGGTCAATCCCAGATTTTTCTTCAAGGACTCTTGAAGGTACTGAGCGACGATTAACGGTTTATCCCAGTTCGGGATAATGAGCTGAATGGGTTTCGAAATATCCGCGCCTGACGCCTTCAGCTCTTCGCGAGCTTTATCGACATCGAACGGAAGGCCGATATTGTCGGAGTGGCCGAGCATTCTCGGTGGGACCCAAGAGTTGGCTGGCATTTGACCACCATGCAAAACCTTTCCAATTTCGAGTTTGTTAATTGCCATCGAAATTGCGCGTCGAACCTTCACGTTGTTCAACGGAGGCTGACTCGTCACTAAACCGATATATCCAGTTTTGTAATAGGGATAGGATTTCAAATCTTCACGGCCAGCCAAGCGTTTCAGATCGATTGACGAAATGTCCGTTAAAAAGTCGAGGCGACCAGACTCATAAAGGGTGAGAGCGGTAGAGTCGTCCTTAAGAACCATGAATTCAACGGTGTCAACATTGCCGCGAGTGGAATAATAATTCGGATTCGTCTTCACGACGATTTTTGAATCGTAGTCATGGGAGACGAGACTGAACGCACCCAACGTAACCATCTTGCCCGGGGCCGCCCACTCGGAGTTCGATATCGGACCATATTTTTCGACGACGTCCTGACGTACAGGAAACGTGACCCAGAAAGTTGGAATATCAATCCAGTAAGCAATGGAACGAGCGAGCTTCACTTGAACAGTCGAATCACCGATGGCCTTGATACCGACTTTTGAAAAATCTTTAACAGTGCCTTTGTTGAAAGCCTCTGCACCTTGAACATCGTACAAGAGGTACGCATAAGATGCAGCGGTTGCAGGAGTGAGAAGTCTCTTCCAACTGTAGACAAAATCTTTTGCTTTGAGAGGAACGCCGTCACTCCACTTCACGCCTGGGCGAAGTTTAAAAGTATAGGTTCTTCCGTCTTTGCTGACTTTCCAACTCTCGGCCAACGCTGGAGCGACCTGCATGTTGGAGTCGAACTGAACGAGACCGTCCATGATGTTGACGAGAACGTAGGTCTCGATCGAAGTATGAGCTTTGCTCCAGTCGAGCGTTTCGGGTTCGCCGAGAAGGCGGACGCTCAGATTCTTACTTGCAGAGGGCTCAGCAGCTCCTGCACACACACTTGCTAAAGCGAGTACCGCCACCCACCAATGCCGCAGCATAGAATCCCCTTAATTAATCGAGATTCACGATCTCGACTGTGACATCGCCATGAACTTTGGCTTGGCAACCCAAACGGGATGAGTCGGTCACGCCATCCGCTGCTACTTCTAAACGGTCTAGTTCATCTTCGTCCATTTCGGAGAGATGTTCCATTCCCGATTTCACTTTCACGTGGCAAGTCGTGCAGGCGCAAAATCCGCCACAAGCGTGCTGGATCGGAATGTCGTGAGTGAGGGCGACATCCAAGATGCTCTCCCCCGCTTTAACGTCAAATGTTTGATTCATTGGTAAAAAAGTCAGCTTAGGCATAGATGTCCCATCTCATGATTTTCCGGCATTTACAGCCTTTGTAACCGCATCGGCGACGATCAGATCAGCGAGTTTCCGAGTAGCCTGATCGAGTTTAAAAGTTGCGAGCTTCACGGCTTGAGGATCAGTCCCCGCCACCGCGGTTTGAAGAGCCTGAAGTGCGGTTTCAACCCCTTGAAACTCACTCGCGCTCAAAAGACGTTTCGCGTCAGAAAGACGCTTTTCTGTGGAACGCAAAACGGGCTCAGCATCGTTGCGAGCGTCCACTAAAGTCCGATAACCCTGATCATGCTCCGCGTTCTGTTCTTTGCTCGAAATGATCCTTTGAACTTCGGTTTCCGTAAGGCCGTAACTCGGACGAACTTCAACGGACTGAACACTTCCACTTTTCAAGTCCTTGGCAGAAACCTGGAGGATCCCATCCGCATCGACCATGAAAGTCACTTCCACACGGGGGAGTCCTGCGGGCATCGGCTGGATTCCGCGGAGCTTGAAGCGCGCAAGACTGCGATTATCTTCGACTCGATCGCGCTCACCTTGAAGGACATGAATATCGACCGCCGTCTGATTGTCGACGAAAGTTGTAAAGGGCTCTCTCGCGACAGCTGGGATTCGGCTATTACGCGGAATCAAGGCAGACATCACGCCGCCATAAGTCTCAATTCCCAACGAAAGAGGCGTCACATCCAAAAGTAGAAACTCTTTGTTATTGCCCGCGAGAATGTCAGCTTGAATCGCGGCGCCAGCGGCCACGACTTCATCCGGATGAACAGATGTGTTTGGCTTCTTGTTGAAGATAGACTCCGCAATCTCTTGCACCACACGAAGGCGCGTCGGACCGCCAACCATCACGACATCGGATAGTTCCGAGGCTTGAATTCCGGCGTCTTTCAAAGCTTGCAAGCAGGGTTCACGAGTTCTTTCGAGCGTCGGTTTAATCAAAGATTCGAACTCAGCCCAGGTCCAGGCACGCGAGTATTCTTTGCCTTGATAGGAAATTCGATACTCGGCCTGATTATTTTCTGAGAGCGAAATTTTAAGATTCTCTGAGGTCTCTAAAAGAAGCGCGCGAAGTTCGCGATCTGTCGACGGATCAGTCTTCCACTGCCGGCGAATATCTGTCGCCGCTATTTGATAAATCGCTTCATCCAGATCATCACCACCAAGAGCGGTGTCGCCGTTGGTTGCGAGAACTTCAAAAATGCCATCATGAAGTCTCAGGATCGAAACATCGAACGTTCCGCCGCCGAGATCATACACTGCGATCAATCCTTGGCCCTTGCGATCCAAACCATACGCAAGCGATGCCGCCGTTGGCTCGTTCACAATCCGAAGAACATCGAGACCTGCAAGCCGTCCCGCTGTGCGAGTAGCCTGGCGTTGGCTGTCATTGAAATAAGCAGGGACCGTCACAACGGCTTTCGAAACCGGGTGACCGAGCGCTTTTTCCGCGCCCAACTTTAACTCTTTGAGGATCATGGCCGAAATTTCGATCGGCGTATAAAAACGATCTCCAACTCGAACGCGAACCACACCCTTTTCGTCGCCACTTGCAGCTGGCGCAAGTTCGTAAGGAAGATGACTTGAAATGTCTTTTAAGTCTTCAAACCCACGACCAAGAAGACGCTTTACAGAAAACACCGTCTCCGAAGCATCGCGAACCTTTTGTCTTTTGGCTTCATAACCAACAACCGGAGCAGAGTCTATTTTCGAAAACGAAACTATAGAGGGGACCAGGTTTTTCCCGTCACGCGATTTCAAAATCTGTGGAACGCCGTTTTTCACAACGGCAACCAGGCTATTAGTCGTGCCGAGATCGATTCCGATGATGACGTCGTTCTTTTTATGGTCGTGATTATGGTCGTGAGTCATGGCTTTACTAACCGAGCTTTCAGACGCTCAACGTCGCGATCCATCGATTTCAAATAACTGAGTTCTTGAATTTCGCGGGCAAGCTTCTTAAGAAGATCGCCGTTCGCAGTCAGGTCAAATTCCTTTTCGCTGGCCGCAATTCGCGCTTCTGCGCCCTCTCGAAATTCTTTTAAGTCCTTCTCGAAACCTAAAAGCTTGGACTCTGCTTGATCAGGATCTTCGGCAAGCGAATCCTGAAGATCAAACCAAGACTCCGCCAATTGCATCGGGATCTGTCCCTTAGTCGCAGGGTCCGTTTTCAAACTGTGAAGCTCAAGGACGTAGTCTCGGAGCTCCGCAGGGTTTTTCAGGGTGCGGTAAGCGTCGTTGAGAAAACTCATTCGATCGAGAGAGTTCTTGCGAGACTGTTCGTCTGCCGTGGTGAAGCGATCAGGATGAAGAGCGCGGGAGGCTTCATAGAAGCTCTTTTGAAGAGTGTCTTTGTTTTGTTTGAATTTTTCTGGAGCGTCGAGAACGGTGAAAAAAGTATCATGATCAGGACCTACGGTCCTGATAGCTTGAGGCTTGCCGCACGACGGACAAATATGCCGCGCTAAGAAACTTTCTTTGAGTGAGTGACCGCAGAACTGACAATCCAAGGAACCGCTCGAGGAATCAGGCCTAAGCCGAGAAACTCGAACCGCAACCGCAGGTGCGTTTTGCATTCGGATTGGTGAACGTGAAGCCAGTACCGTTCAGACCGTCGCTGAAATCCAGCTCAGTCCCAATCAAGAAGATATAGGACTTTTGGTCGACGAGAACTTTCACGCCGTCTTTTTCAAAAACTTTGTCGTTCGAAGCTGGAGGCTGATTTTCGAAGCCGAGCTTGTAGCTCATGCCCGAACAACCACCACCAACAACCTGAACGCGAACCATTGCACCTAAATCTGCAGCGCCTGGAGCC
>Ga0302309_10003792_pt1 | contig 11506 bp, 13 predicted proteins | sample III_Palsa_N1_1_FD_200453 | JGI IMG/M metagenome (GOLD analysis project Ga0302309, IMG submission 200453) | Peat permafrost microbial communities from Stordalen Mire near Abisko, Sweden - III_Palsa_N1_1 | ecosystem: Environmental > Terrestrial > Soil > Palsa > Peat permafrost | place: Sweden... | reverse complement strand
TGCGCTTAGGATAGAGGGCCAAAAACCAGGCAGCTTTGGCGTTGTCAAAGCACGCCAGCCTTGCACAAGCCCACCAGCTAAAAACAATGTTCCTATTAACAACTCTACCGCAAAAGTCATGATCACCGGAGCAAAAACACCAACTATCCCTAATAAGAGGAAACAGATCCCTTCTACATACAAAGTTTTACCATACCAAGCAGGGTGATCCATACCTTTACTCCATTTGCTGTCCCTATACCAAAGCCCCTTTATTTTCTGGTAGCGCAATTTTAAAAACAGCTAAATGGCTGAAATTTAACTAAAACAGATGAATTAAGACTTAACTTTGTTAATAAATTGTTTATTTTGTATTAGGAAAATTAAAGATCAAACGTGGAGGTTAAGTCATGAAACGGATGTCATTAGCGGGGGTAGCTCTATTAGGCTTATCTCTTGTTTCTCCCCTTGTAGGAGGAGACAATGTCCCATCTAGGTTCTTAAATGTGAGCCCATATATAAAATATACGCCTGTTGCAGATACTTCTGCTCCAGCAATGAATAGTACATCTAATATGAATTCATCAGTTAACGGGGTTATGGATGACCAAAAAAACCCTGCCACCTACATGAACTCTGAAACTAAAAATCTTATCGAAAAAGCAAAGGATAATCCTAACCTTTCAACCTTTGTTTCTGCTTTGAAAGCTGCCGGGTTAACTGACAGCCTTGCAAACGGTGGTCCATACACTATTTTTGCCCCTTCAAACGATGCTTTCAATCAACTCCCTAAAGGTGTGCTTGATAAACTTTTACAAAATAAAAAAGATCTCGTTTCTATTTTGACCTATCATGTTGTCCCAGGACAAATCTTATCGAAAGACGCTAAGACCATGAAAATCAGGACACTGAATGGACAAGATCTAAACCTAGAATCTGTTGGCGGGTTAATCACTGTGGATGATGCCGAAGTGATCCAACCTGATATCAAAGCGAAAAACGGCGTGATCCATGTGATCGACGAAGTGATTTCGCCTCCGGCAAAATAAGCTAATAGTAGTTGTTTTCTTCTTCTCTGCCCTTCGGGATCCCCCGAAGGGTTTTTTCGATCAAACCGTTAATAATGAGGTGATTAATCAATTTTTTTAGTATAATTTCCATGCATTTTATTGGAGATTTTATGAGTTCATCATCTAGCAAGCCTATAGCCCCCTTACCTTTCAATTTTACTTCTCTTTCTTTAGGCGAATCCACAAATGGTTCCGAAAAAACAAACCAGTTTCGTCAGCTTGTGCAGCTTTTTATTAAAACGCATACCGCACTCGAATGGAGACGTGACGTTATAGCCGAATTAAACGAATTAGCTCCAAAAGCAAAAAAAATTATCTGTCCCGACTTTCGTAAATCAACTCCTAAAGAAACTGCTCAAAAAATTTCTGAAGTCGTTAAAATGACCTGCGATCAGGCAAGTCCCGAAAGTAGAAAACAACTTGCATCTATAAGAGCATCCACACAAAAATTTAGTTGTGACCATGAAACTGTTAAAACTCTTGAAGCTCTGATCCAATACAAAGAAATTAGAGAATTGTGTAAACAATGGCTCAAAAATGAGAAGAGCCCAAATAAAAACTTGGCGTGTGAGAAAATTATGCCCTCACACCTCAGAGATAATAAGAGTTTGAATCTTCATGGCCTTGGCTTGACTTCTCTCCCCTCAATCTTCCATTTACCTTTTATAAAAGAAATCCTTGGAAAAGAAAATATTAAGCATATTAAAGAAGCTGTGCAGCCAAAAGAAATTCGCAATTATTTAGTCAGCGCTCTTGAAGCGTGGAAAGTTGGTGAGAAGGGGAGTGAACGGGCAGCGAAAGCTATTTTGAGATTCTTTGATCTCCCGGGGGAATCATATTTAGATTTGAGCAATTCGAATTTACAAACACTTCCTCCCCCCCTTTATCTGTTGGAAAAGCGGATTAAAGAGCTAAATCTCTGCGGCAATGATTTCAATGTTATCCCTCTATACCTATTTCAAATGCCTGGCTTAGAGAAACTCGACCTCAGCGAAAATTTAGCATTAGGAGACGCTGAGTTTAAAGCAACGGAAACCCAAAATAATTTACAGGCATTGCAACTCCATTTCAACGGCGTCAAACTTTCTGGCCAGAAACACCTAACTTCATTGAAATTGCTGACTATAGATATACAAGGCGATATAGATCCTGACTATTGCCACTTGCCTAAAACTTGCATAATCTTAGGAAGAACACCTATAGAAAAAATCCAAGCATTTCGAGATGCGTACCCTGATCAAGGACCGCAATTTGTGCCTTGTGACGAAGACGACAGAGAGATGTTCAAGATCGTTGTGGAATGGGAATCTAAGCTCTTTGGTGAGAATATGGACACGTCAAACGACGATGTTTAACCATCTAATTTGGAATAAATAGGCTCTAATTAATGCGAATTTGACGATCGGAGCAGGGTCATTTCTAAAGATGTAGCTTATGAAATCCCCCGAATTATGCAACAAAGCCCTTTCCAATTCTTCTGCAAGGTTAACCTTTGATGAAGAGGAGGTTATAAATTACCTTTATTTCTTGTTGGAAATATATCATTATATGATATACCAGGTTTAAACTCGATGACGATTCATTCATTTGGCGACGAGAGAACTGCTGACGTGTATCATGGCAAAAAAAGTCCTAAAGCAAGAAAAACTTTGCCTATTCAGCTTTGGCCTATAGGAAACCGAAAATTGGACATGATAAACGAAGCTTTCCGACTAGAAGATTTGCGAGTTCCTCCCGGGAATCGCCTTGAAGCTCTAGTTGGCAGTTTACGCGGATACCACAGTATCCGAATCAATGATCAGTGGAGGATTGTTTTTCGATGGACTGATCTAGGGCCGGAAAAGGTCAAAATAACAGACTATCATTAGGAGAAATCATGTTACCAAAGTTTCGTTCACCTGTTAGCCCAGGTGAAATTCTTCTTGAAGAGTTCTTAAAACCTTTAGACATTTCTCAAGATGCCTTTGCTATCCATCTTGGAGGAACTTGGACCCAACCTAAGATAAGCGCTATTATTACAAACAAACGTAGGGTAACAGAGGCCATTGCTCTTGATTTTGCCGATGCACTAGGAACTAGCCCAGAATTCTGGCTGAATCTGCAAAGCAGTTACGACATATGGCGCCAGATTAAAATTCGAAAAAAAATACCCTTATTACCACAGATTAGGCGTCTCAAAAAAAAGGCATTAAAACCAATCTAAAAGAATCTAAACTCCCCTTCTCTTGGATAGGTGACAAACCCTTTTTTAGACATCGACGATCATCTCCCATTCCAGCAACTGACCTTTTTCTTCCACATAACCTGTGTGGGAGACAGCCTTGAATGGAGAACCTTCCTCCACATCTAACAAATATAACAACGTATTAAGCGAAGTGACTACCTCATCCAATGAGTTTGGAATATAGCCGTGAATCCACTTACATAAAGTGGGGGCACGAAAGGAGAGGGCTAATGCGGCATGCAAATAGAGATCTTTCACATGCCTCCCCACCACTTTAAAGGCAATGTCTGCGGTGTGCTCGATCTCTTCAAAAGGTGGTCTTAAAAGGTGTGTCTGTACCTTTTCGTACTGCAAATGGCCCACTGTGTGATAGAGATGAAACCCCTTTAGATAAAAGGGAAAAGGCTTAAAGCATTTTTCCCAATCTCGTTCATGACCCGGCGTTCTGGTGACAGTGATGTGTGGGGAATCGATTTCGGTCGGCTCAAAAAATGAGGGGGCGTAAGCCACCACATGCTTTAAGAATAAAACCCCATCGATCACGCCAGCTGGCGCAAGCGTGAAAGGGGGTTTTTCTATCGCCCCCTCAAATGGCTTATTTCCAAAAAAAGTGGTCGTTAAGTGGCGAGAAGTTTCGGGCAAAACCTCTCCTTTGGGAAGATCGATTGGCCAAGGAGCCTCTACGCTATAACCTAAAAACCAGTTCATTGCGATTCGTTGAATCTTTTATTGGCCACGTCCCAGTTGATGTTATTAAAAAAGGCATCCACATATTGGGCACGGTCCAAGCCATACTGTGTGATGTAGGCATGTTCAAAAACATCCATCACAACGATTGGCTTACCCCCTGCCAAATGGCCAAGATCATGCTCGTTGATCCAAGTATTAATGAGACGATCTGCTTGTTTATCGAGATAGAGGATCGACCAACCAATTCCTCTGATAAGCCCGGTAGCTTTGAAGTCGGCTGCCCATTTATCGAAAGAACCAAATTCCTTCTCAATGCTTTGAGCTAACGGACTCTTGGAGTCATATTTAGTCTTACCACCCATGTTATCAAAATAAAGCTCATGGAGCCTCATCCCATCCCACTCCCAGCCGAGCATCCTTTTGAGTCCCGCATACTGAGGAGTTCTTAACTTCCCCTCACTTTCCAGCTGCTTGATGTCAGATAAGAGCTTATTCGCATTGGTCACATACCCTTGATAAAGCTTGAAATGCATTTTTAACACATCATCATTAATACCAGGCAGTTGCCCTAACAATGCATCATACGACTTAGCCACATAGTCAGCCGAAAACAAGCTCATACTCATCAGCATAGCCATCAAAAATCTCTTCATAAAGACTCCTTTAAGCCTCATTTATACAACCTTTGCTAGCACAAGTTCAAATGATAGATGGAGGTACAGCTACCATGAAAAATCACACTTGGATCGTCGTTGCTAATAAAGAAAAAGCCAAAATTTACAGAATTGTGAAAGTTGGTAAGTTTGAAGAGGTTGCAAGTTTCGTCCATCCCGACATAGGAAAGAAAGGGATCGATTACCAGGAAGATCGACTAGGGCGAGCCTTTGACCGAATGGGAGGGGGGCGCCATGCGATGGAGCCGGAAACCACCATCGAAGACAAAAAATGTATCGCCTTTGCTCGTATATTGAATGATTTTCTAAAGGCTGCTTATGACCGCGGCGATTTTGAGCACTTGTTTATCGCCTGTGAAGCCCGTTTCTTGGGCTATTTGCGAAGCAATTTAAAAAGAGAGCTGCTCGAAACAATCGAAGAGACGGTAAATAAGGACCTAGTTGACCGTAAACCTCAAGATGTTTGGGACCATTTAGGGATCACAGTGTAGCTTTTTCTCAAAAGCCATCCAATGGATGGCTTTTGAGGGAATCCTAGAAATCGACAGGGGTCTTGACTGTTTCGTTGAAAGTGTTGGTGAGGATGTTCACGGTAACAGCTAAGATGATATCGCCGATCTCTTCGTCTGAGACATGCGCTTTCTTTAAGGCATTGATCTGCTCATCAGAAACCTGCCCTCTTTTTTCAGCCAATAATTTTGCAAATTTTAAAATCGCGTCGGTTTTATCGTCCGAATCAGACCCCTTTTTTGCTTGTAGGATATTATCTAAAGGCACACCTAAACCTTTCAGAGCAGCTGTGTGGGCAGCTTGGCAATAGTCGCAATGGTTGCTGTCGGCAACAGCAATGGCTATTTTTTCTTGGATTTTGTGAGATAGGCTCGATTTACTCGAAATTTCTGCTAACGTCAAAAAGCCCTTTAGCAGCTGTGGCGAGCGTCCCATGTATTGAAAGACATTGGGAACCTTTCCAAACTTTTTCTTGATTTGACCATAAATCTCTTTAACTTCGCCTGTTGCTTGTGCTTCGTCTACTTTCTCAATCCGTGCCATTGTTTTTCTCCTTTTTTAAAGAACCAGCTATACCATAGAATGATTCTCCCATCAATCTAGAAAGGATGAACAGATAGGCAGGCGTATTAACCTAAGTGGCAAAACAAGAAGAACAGGATAAGCAGGATCGGCTAACGCAGGCAGGATAAGCTTCACCACGCGAGAGTAGTTTCTTGGATAAAAAAAGAAAAATAGTGGCTTCGCCTGAAATTCATTTCCTCAAGGCGAAGCCACTTTTTTTATTGTTTTTTACCAAATGAAAGTAGAGCTAGACGCAGTCTATCCTGCCGGCGTTAGCCGATCCTGCCGCCGCAGGCGATCCTGCTTATCCTGTTCTCCTTGTCTTGCCATTTGGATTGATGCATATGTGTGGGGAGAAGGATTATTTCATGAAAAAGACGTTTATCATTGCGGAAGCTGGCTCTAACCATAATAGAAGCTTGGAACAAGCCTTTAAACTAATCGATGTTGCAAAGGAATCAGGCTGCGATGCTGTAAAATTTCAGACCTACTCTTCTGAGACTCTCTATGTGAAGGGAACGCGAGACCCAAATACCGGCGCCGATGTCTCTAAAATGATCAAAGACATTGAATTGCCGCGAGAGTGGCAAAAAACACTCAAAAGCTATTCTGATGAGAAAGGGATCGAATTCATGTCGACCCCATTTGATGAAGCTGCAGTTCAAGAACTTGTCGACATCGGAGTCAAAAGGCTAAAAATCGCAGGTTTTGAGGCCACCGATCCTCGCATCGTCAAAATGGTTGCAAAAACACAATTACCACTGATCATTTCCCTTGGCATTGGTTCGAACATCGAAACAATTGAACAAATTCTGGATTGGGTATTGGAAGAGAACTCAAAACCAGACCTTACCTTTCTTCATGCAGATCCTTCTACTCCTACACCTTACGAGGATATCAACCTGCTTCAAATCACTAAATTGTTACAATACAAAAGCAAAATTCCCTTTAAAGCAGGCCTCTCAGATCATACTCCGGGGGTTCTAGTCCCTTCTTTAGCGGTTGCTTTAGGTGCTACCGTGATTGAAAAGCACTATACACTTTCACGCAAAATGAAAGGACCAGACCATCACTTTGCGATTGAACCTGATGAACTTAAGCAAATGGTAACAAATATCAGGATAGCGGAACTTTGCCTCGGGGAAAAAGAGGGGCTTTATTCAAAGACTGAGAAAAAGCAATATTTCTTTGCGATGCGCTCTTTAGTTAGCAAAAAAGCGATCAAAAAGGGAGAGCAACTGACAGTCGATAATGTCACCACCCTAAGACCTTACTTTGAAGGGGCCATTCCTGCCGCTGCCTACGAAAACTTAGAACTCTATAAGGCTAAAGTAGATATTGGTGAAAATCAGATTATCACTTGGGATCAAGTCCAAAAAACTTAACGTACGCTTCACATAACAGTCTTATAATAAAGTTATGTCAATTGGACCTATCGGAGGCGCGCCTCCTCCCCTCCCCCCTCCCGAAGAACACCATGGCGGTGGCCATGGTGGGCATAAGGTTACTGAGAAAAAAGGAGGCCACGAAGGGGGCGGAAAAGTCGAAAAAGGAGGGGGAGGACATAAGGGAGGACATGCCCACAAAGTTGGCACTTGGGGAACAACAGCAGAACCTGGGGTCAAAAAAACTAAAAAATCCGCTAAAGCCTACGGAATTGAGGGCGACTACGAAGAAGACCCCGAAGAAGAAGACGAAGAAGAACAGCAAGAACAAGAACAGGCTCCCAAAAAGCAGGCAAAAAAAGTAAGCCCTAACCGTCGTTATCGCAACATCATGGATTTCATCCAATCTCACAACAAATAGTTTTTAATACAAAGATACTATATAATTCCTTCCCCTTCATTAAAAACAATAGCAATAAAAATGACTACTCCATTACTCCCTATTTTAAAACCACCCACAATTGATTTCGACAAAGTCATTAAAAACCCCAACAAACATATTCATTTCAATAATATTGTCTCAATTGAAGCAATAGCCGAAGAGTGCATAACGTTTCATCTTCCTCTAGAAATTCAAGCGCACACGATAGAAGATAGGGACTTATTTTTTCATGTAAGACCAGCATTACCTGGAAGAAAAGCACACCTAAAAAATATTGTATTACTAGCTCCGTCGGATCCTCTTCCTGTGATTAATCAGGAAAAGGAAATAACTCGTGTCATATCAGATAAAGCACAAGAACAGATTCACACTAAATTCCGACCTTCCGAAATCGAAATTGAATTTGAACCAACATTTGTTTATAACGTGCCAGAATATAACGAAATTTATTATTACCGAGACAGATACACGCTTCCACTGAGAAGTCGCATTCCACTCATCGAACAACTTTACGCTTCTTATTGTTTATTAAAGAGAAAAAAACAAGTCGATTTTCAAAGGAAATCAGTCGATTTTTTAAAACAAATAGACAAAGCTATTTTTACTTACGAATGTGAATTAAAAAGGCTCGGGATGATTGATCCTAAATCTGAAACAGCTTTAAATGATATCCCCCGCAGACTTCCAGAGCTTGAAGTGTATCGCTTTTTTTACTATGTTCCTCAAACTTATTGGACACCACTCAACATATTGCAACGCATATATGCGTGCAAAAACTTGATAAACGTAACATTCGATCGAGAACAGCGGATAAATTTGCTCAATCTGAAGGAGGGGTATGAAAAAGCTCTTTCTGAAAGAGGTATTCCTAATGACAAAGTAGGAGTGCAGTTGATACAAATTGCAAAAGTAGAGACAGATTGTATCTTTTTGTTGGATACCAACTTAAAAGATGTTGCTCTTGAAGAGCTTGAAGAGTGGCAAGCATATTTTGCTAACGCTATAAGTACCCGCCCCCATCTTCAGCACGTGCTTGACCTCATCGAAAGGCTTATACTATTGTCTCCCCAGCCATGCGAGCCAGCTCCTGGAGCCGTTGAGGCTTTTTCAGCTGAGTCATCAGAGCTACTGTCCTTTCCCCCTCCACCCGCTTCCCAATAGCGATGTGGTGATCTGCCACCTCTGCCACTTGTGGAAAGTGGGTGATGGCAATGACTTGCCCATCTTCTGCAAGGCTTTTTAATTTTTGACCAATTTTTGCCCCTGTTGTCCCCCCGATGTGAGCATCCATCTCATCGAAAAGCAACACAACTCTCCCCTCTTCAGAGCTTAAGAGGATGAGAAGCGCCAAAAGGAGGCGGGCCATCTCTCCGCCACTGATCCCGCTTGAAACTGCCACACTTTTTTCTCCAATATTAGGAGCCATCCAAAATGAACATTTTTCGTCCCCTTCTAAATGGACTCTGAAATCGACTTGGGGGAAATTCAATTCTTCTAAAAGGGCCTCTACTGCTGATTCAAACCCCGGAATCGTCTTTTTTCGCCGTTCGGTCAATGTGGCCTGTAGAGTGGCAACCGCCTGTTCGAGCTGTCGTTTTCTATCCATTGCCTCTTCAATCGTCCCGTCTAACCCTTCCAAAAGTTTCAACCGGTTTTCTATCTCTTGCAAGGTCGAAAAAACATCTTCAAAAGTAGGCCCAAACCTTCTTTTTAGCTTATCAAATGCAGAAAGCCGCTCATGTAACGTCGCCAATCTTTCTTCGTTGACTTCAAGCGTGCCTAAAGAGCGTTCGATAGACGAGCGAATTTCATTGCACTGCAACAAAAGGTTCGGAAATTCTTCTAAGTCGCCAGCTAAATGTGGGTCTAGTTCTTTTAATTTTTCTGCCTCTCTTAAGCGTGGGTGTAAAGCCTGTTGAGCCGACTGCAAGGCTTGGTGGCACTTTTTTAACAATTCCCTTCGCTCTTCAGCGGTGGTTAACAGTCGAAACTCTTGAAAAAGTTGCTCTTCTTCCCCCGGCTGCATCCCGACACGAACGATCTCATCGCGCTCTTTCTCTAAAATGGCTTTTTCTCGTTCCCTCTCGACAGATAGCTTCTCTAATTCTGCATATTCCTTTCTAGCAGTTGCTAAATGTGCTTTCTTTAAGCTTAACTCCTGCAGCAAGGGACCATTTTTTGCAGCTACATCAAGAAAATGAAGTTGCTGCTTTTCATCTTTCATCTGAAGACTTGACCCTTGATCAAGGGTTGAGATCAAAAATTTTCCAATCTCCTTTAAAAGGCTAACCTGAACAGGTTCATGATTGACAAAAGCCCGTGTCTTCCCACTTTTGGTGATCTCACGCGATATCAGTAGGGTATCGTCAATCTCAATGCCAAGTTCTCGCAAAGCCGGAAAAGGGCCTTCTACTTCAAAAAGGGCCGTCACCTTCCCTTTTTCTGCCCCTTCTCGGATTTTATCGACATCTCCCCGCTCTCCTAAAGCCAGCTTAAGGGCATACAAAAGGGACGATTTGCCAGAGCCTGTCTCACCGGAAATGACAGTAAAGCCCCTTTCAAATTCGACAGAGGCTTTACTAACTAAGATGAGGTTTTCAATGTGAAGTTGTTTGAGGAAAATCTTTGTCATATGCTTCGTTTAAGATCTCGTAGAGTTCTCTTTTACTGACCTCCATTAAGTTTCCTTCTGACCACATTGGAGCATAAAAAACGAGATTTTCATTTACCCAAGCAAGAGGCTTAATATTAATCGTCTTTTGGTCGAATCGATAAATCTCGATGGAATCAAAAAAAACAGGCGGATCTTCTGGTGTTGAATGGTATTCCCCCACAGGAATGGCCCGATTGAGGATATCGATAACGGCCTTTTGCTGCTCAAAATTGAGGGTAAAAGGGACGTTTTTAACAATGAGAGCCGTGCCTTCAATATGGTCTTGGGCTATGTACTCTTCTGAATTCGGATGCCAAAACAACGGAATGATATTAAGCAACATGACTAAAAATAGGGCTATGATCCCCAAAGTAATCAAAAGACGATTAGTCACCAGCAATTCCTCCTATGACAAAATGGAGCACCCCAGAATGGGGTGCAGGAATGTAGCCCAGGGTAAAGAAACCCTGAAAGGGTGATGCAACCCTGGGTATACGAAAATATGGTGGGAATTGCTGGTTAGTCACCTACAACCTCGTTCCATGTTTTAAAATGCCTTTTTGCTAATGTCAAAAGCCCCTCTTCGCCAAGTCGGCTATAGATCTGCCTGCCATATTTCACTACGTGCGCAGCAGCTCCCTTTGGTAAGGGATGATCTAGCATACTCGACAACTTTTCAAGACCTTCTAAAAAACCTGCGCGGGCCAAGATAGAGGCTGCTGCCACAACAGGGTCGCTTTCCCCTTTTGTCCGTTGTTCTAAGTGGATCTCGATCGACTTTTTTTTCAAAGCTCCTATCACTCTTGACTCATGAGCAAACTGGTCAATAATGGCCCTTTTTGCCCCAGTTTTCTGTTGCAACTCTTCGATGACAGTCGCATGTCCCCAAGCCAGCAGGAAATTGAGATTGGGAAATTTTGGATAGAGGGTGTTATAAGTTTCTGGCAAAAGTGTCAAAACTTTGTAGGGACAAATGGCTTTGATTTTTTTGGCCATGATCATGATTGTTCCATCGCCGATGGTTTTGGAATCACGTGCTTCTATTTCGATTAAAGCTTTGATCTGCGATTCATCCGCAAAAACACCTGCAACCACTAGGGGGCCAAAAAAGTCTCCCTTGCCAGCCTCATCTACCCCAATACGGGGGACTAAATCATGCTGAGGGTGAGAGAAAGGAAAGCTTTTTAACAGTTCTGGCTCTAGATAGAACGGAATCCACTCTTCCATCCCTTTGCCTTGCACAGTCAATTTTCCAGACTCCCACATGGTCACGACAAGCTTTCCTTTTCTTCCTGAAAACTGTGTATAGTCTGGT
>Ga0302309_10003789_pt1 | contig 11508 bp, 11 predicted proteins | sample III_Palsa_N1_1_FD_200453 | JGI IMG/M metagenome (GOLD analysis project Ga0302309, IMG submission 200453) | Peat permafrost microbial communities from Stordalen Mire near Abisko, Sweden - III_Palsa_N1_1 | ecosystem: Environmental > Terrestrial > Soil > Palsa > Peat permafrost | place: Sweden... | reverse complement strand
GTTGGCTATGCTATGGAACCCTGCCCCATTAACGTTAACCTGGAGATTAATGGAGGTGTGAAAAACATTTGGATAAGTTATTCCGTTAACTACTTTATTGATGTTTTTTTCCACAATTGTAGTAGTGGCTTTTACCGGGCTATTATTTAAAATCCCGTTATTGGTTGGGCCGAAAGTCCAGGTCTGGCCAACAGACGCTGTATCTATTAGTAATTGCAAATCGGTTAATCCATACGGAGCCGTAGATTCCATTAATGAATTCAAGTGATAATCAACATGAAAGTATGCTGTGCTTCGGCCATTTAGTTTAGAAACCACATCCACATTATAACATATATCACCATTAAAATCTGTAGTTGCGCCATTCATCGTATAGGTCACCGTGTCAATCCTTACACCAAATATGGGCACGGTATCGGTTGGTTCACCATAAATAGAGTCGCGGTACTTCCAGTTTGAACCATATGTTTCAGGAAAATAGCTATCAGGGGGTGAAGGCGGCGGAGGGGTGTATGCGTTATCTTTACAACCAGCATAACCAATTGCCAGGAAAGCCAAAACAACAAGTAAGTTTTTATTCATTTATGGTAAGCGCAATAATTTATTATCCAATTATAACAAAGAACTAAAACTTTCTGTTTTTAAAATCACTAACATATCAACAATCAACGTATTTAACTGCCGAAAATTTATTTATACGAAATTTGAAGGAACAAGGGTTTATATTTTTATAGTAAATTGGGATTTAAAACCCAAAACTTACAATCTTCAAACAATTTGATCGCCGATCCATAGTTAACCAACCCGGTTATTCTATAAAATGATATAGAAAAACAACCTCACCGGTATAAGCCGGTTTCTTTTGGCCATCAATTTCCATCTCAACACCTATAGTAGCTTTGGTAACACCTCTTAAGTTAACTATTGCCACAAGCTTTGCTTTAAGCCGTACCTGGCTGTCAACAACTACCGGGTGTGCAAACCGTAAGTTTTCAATACTATAATTGATTTGCATTTTCAGGTTTTGTACATCAGCAATCTGGTGCCAGAAATAAGGCAGCATTGATACTGTTAAATACCCATGTGCAATTGTACCCTTAAACGGGCTTTCATTTTGAGTCCTGTCGGGATCCGTATGAATCCATTGATGGTCAATGGTAGCATCAGCAAACTGGTTAATTTGCTGCTGGGTAATGGTATGCCAACCGGATATGCCTAATTCTTTTCCTAAATAAGATTCAAATTCGGGATGATTTTTAATAACTATCATGGGCTGGTGATTTTTTTAGTGTCACAAACATGCTGTAAAATTAACAAACAGAAATACATTGCAAAATTAACATCACCAATGTTGTTAATTTTCTAATAAACAGCCTGAAAAGGCCTTCTTTCCTTTTTCTATTATCCGTAGTGTTACGTTCATAAATGAGGATGCACGGGGGAACCCCTACCTTTCCTGAAAAAGGTTGACATTTGGTTTGGTTTAAAACAAATAATGGGGAAAATTTAGGTTTAACCGCAATATAAGATGCAGAATTTTCTAAATAAAAGGAATAATTTTCTGCAGTTGGCTTGGCTATCTAATCCTGGTAAAAACAATTTAACTTTCTTTACTGTCAAGGCAATAAAATCGCAACTAAATCATTATTAGTTTACGTATAACAGTTTGGGCGCGTTAACTAGACAGAAAATGCGACTTTTTTTTATCTATTTTTGCGGAATAAATCAAACGGTAAAAACTTCCTCCCTAATTAAACCGTTAAATATCTTATAAATTAGCATTTGCCAGGTGTTTACATCACCAACCGGGCATGATGTTAAACATATATACTTTCAACATTTCCAGGTATACTTATGCGTTTAAATTAAAGCAGAAACTATGTCAAAGCAAATTTTGATAATTGAAGATGACGAAGACATTTTACAAGTGCTTGAAACTGTGCTTGTTTATAATGAATTCGAGGTGACAGGTATTGACGGGACAGAGGATATATATGAAGCCATTGAGAAATATAAGCCCGACCTGGTACTTACAGATTACTTACTATCTGGTTTAAACGGCGGAAAAATTTGCCAGCTTATTAAAAGCAACAAAGAAACCTGTCATTTGCCCGTGGTATTAATTTCCGCTTACCCGGAATTGGCTATTTCATTTGGGAATTTTGGTTTCGATGCTTTTATAAATAAGCCATTTAATATCGGCGAGTTAGTGGATAAGATCGATGAGCTATTGGAAAAGCCCAATAAAACGAATTAACAAATCACTTTATCATACCAAAATATTCCCGGATTGAACTATTGCTGCTTAGGGTAACTAAAAAACAGCATTGCTGCCGGACCGGAAATAAGCAATACAGGTGTGTTATTTCGTAACGTGATGATACCTGTAACACACATCGGATCGCCTATATAATTGTCAGCATTAAATGTATCGCTTCGGTTTTTTACCGCAACAGTTAATAGTTGGTGGGGGTAACGTCCGCCCATACAAAAAAGGGTAAGGCTGTCAGTATGCACCGGGTAAACATGGACTGTATCGCATAAATTAATAAGCTCGCCAACGTGCAAGGCCGCGTCTTTTATATCAATATTTTTTCCAACAGGGGCAGGAAGCGGCGGGGGCGGATCGATCATGAGATGGGCTTTTTCGGCACTTATTATGGTTCCCTGGCTACTACCATTTATAATAAAATTTCCGTTGTTGCTTAATAATTTCCCGGTAACACTGATAGTTTGGCCATTTAGCGATTGCAACCGGGGGATACGCTTCTTTTTAACTTTATGAATAACCACTGTGATAATGGGACTTTTTTTTACGTCAGGATCGGCTAAACGTATTAAAAAAAAATTGGCGCCCGGATTATAGATTACATCATACACATATTCATCAAAAGAAACTGTTTTACCAACATACTTAGCAGCATCAACCGACCATATAGGGATTTGGGCCAATGCTCTAAAAGTAAACAAAGCTATTAATGAGGCGATAATAAATAAGCGTTTCATCATCTAAAGATAGATTATTAACCCTTTATTTAAATCAAACAGCTATAATCCTTATCTTCGATAAAATTAATCAACCAATTATGAAACCTGCTAAATTGATACTGCCGCTGTTGCTTTGTGTAATCCCGATAGCGATCGGGATATTTGGTTTTACAACAACCGGGGAACCGGGCCACTGGAAACAACTGTTTAACGGAAAAGACCTAAGCGGCTGGGATACGTACATTGGGCCAGACCTGGATGATAGCGGTAAACCTATTACCGGCACCCCTGTCGGTTTAAACAATGACCCCCGCCATGTTTTTACTATAGTGGATGAAAACGGTGAAAACATTATCCGTATTTCGGGTGAGAACTGGGGGGCCATCTCCACCAAAAAGGAATATGAAAACTATCACCTGCAATTGCAGTTTAAATGGGGCGCGCTTTCATGGGGGCAAAAGAAAGGCAAAAAGAAAGATAGCGGCCTGCTATACCATTCCGTAGGGCCTTATGGCGCTGATTATGGAGCATGGATGCGGTCGCAAGAGTTCCAGGTAGAAGAAGGCAATGTGGGTGATTACTGGGGCGTTGCCGGTGGTACGGCTGATATACCGGTAATTAAAAAATCTGAAACCGATTATGTTTATAACCCTCATGGAACGCTGCTCACCTTCAGCCAGGGCAGCAAACAGGGAAGGCATTGTATAAAAAACGGCGATGCCGAGAACCCATCGGGCCAATGGAACACTGTCGACCTGTATTGCCACGGCGATACCAGCGTACAAGTTGTAAATGGTAAAATAATGATGATATTATACCATAACGGGCAAACAGATAACGGGCAGGAAACACTGCTTACCAAAGGAAAAATTCAAATACAATCTGAAGGGGCCGAGGTGTTTTACAAGCAAATAAAAATACAGTCGATCAATGAACTGCCTACAGAGCTTTTAAAGTAATTTCTGGCGTGGCCTTTGTTTTTTTGAAGTTGCGATAGTGACAAATTTCGTGTTCACGTTTTCACGCCACCTATTTTGTGAACACCTCATTTACAGTTTTTTATAGAAAAAAAATGCCAAAAATCGACCCCTTCATGGTGACAAAACATTGTCACCAAAATATCTTATAAAAAATATAATGCAAGGCGTACAGGCATTTATAGCAATTCCGGCGATAGTATTTTGACAAAAAAACAGGTGTTTTCACGGGTTGCTTAGAAAAAATAACATGGCTATATTTAGATATAGATTAATAAAGCATTTATCCCAATGGCTGATAATCAAACCAACTCAACAAAAAATTAACGCTGCGCCCCAAATATGCCATCACCTCCACCAAAAGATAACTGGAAGGTAACCTGGAATTCACGTTACAAACGCTGGCAAGTGATCACCGGCACGGTGATCATGTTTGCCATAATTTATACCTTACCGATCTTTTTCGGCCACATTGAAAAAAGGAAAGGGGCGGTGTTAAATGATTGGCTGTTAGTACGCATACCTCCGCACAATGTATCCGTGTTAATTTTTGCAATTATCTGGGTGATGGTTTTATTGATACTGATCAGGACCTTCAATCATCCTTCCATTTATATAACCTATTGCTGGACGTTAGTATTTGTTTGTATGGTGCGCTTCGTCACCATCAGCGTGGTTGCGCTCGATCCGCCCCCGGGCATGATCCCTTTGGTTGACCCGCTCAGCGGTGTTTTTTACGGGAACAACGTCGTTATTACAAAAGACCTGTTTTTTTCGGGGCACACTACTACCATGGTCCTGATATTTTTATGCCTTGAAAAAAGAACGGATAAAATAATAGCGCTTATTGCAGCTTTTGCCGTTGCTTATTTATTGCTTGTACAGCATATCCATTACACTATTGATATTCTGGCAGCGCCTGTTGTTGTTTATCCGTGTTACCGGTTAACCCGTTATATTTTTTTTAAATAGCAGGTACAAGCTTTGTACTGCTTTTAGCTTTATGCTTTTTAGGCGAAAAGGTAAAAGCAGAAGGCAGATACAAAGTCTCCGGGCATAGTCGTCGGGTAATTTCGAAACAACGGACGGCGGGTGGGTAAACTTGTAAACTACAAAAGCCAGGCAAAACCCCGCTCTTACTTTATTACAGGAAGCTTAATTATTTTGCCATCTTTCATTACAAAGGCAACATTTTGCAGTAATTTAATGTCGTCAGCAGGATTGCCTTTTACCGCGATAATATCGGCGAGAAAGCCCTGGCTTACCTGTCCTGATCTGCTTTGCCTGCCCAACAGCTCTGCCGCATTAACCGTTGCCGTTTTTATGGCATCCATCGGTGTAAAACCTGCTTTCGTTACATAATATTCCAGCTCCTTTACATCATTGGCGGCCCAGGGGAAACTCCCGATATCCGTCCCCATAACTATTTTAAGGTTCAGTTTGTATGCTTTGTTCAAATATTTGTAAACCGTGTCCATTGGCTCATGATAATATTCAAAAACGGATATAGTGGGGCACCAATAAACATGATGGGCCAGTGCGAGGCTGATGAGTGAATCATTAAATGCCACGCCATGTTCTATCGACAGTACGCCTGCCTCAATGGCCATTTTAATACCCTCTTTGGTGGTTGCATGCGCGGCAACGTTTACATGATATTTACGGGCTTCATCAACAATCGCTTTCATCTCCTCAAAGTCGAAGGTGGGCGTACCCCAATCGGCGTAAAGCTTGATCCACCTTTCCCCGTGCGACACTTGTTCACGCACCGCTTTTACACATTCATCGTGGCCGGTGGCATATTGGGTTCCCGAAGGTAAGGGTATGTCCCAATTTTGCTGAAAACCCATCGGATAGTACCTGCCGGTTGCCGCTATCCCTTTACCTGAAGGGATCACGCGCGGCCCGTCAAAAAAACCGGAATCAACCGCCCGGCTGATATCAAAGTCGGAAAAGCCCGCGCCTTTAGTGCAAACATCCCTTATGGTGGTCACTCCCTGGTTCAGTAATTTCGAAAGGTACTTCACCGCCCTTAACGACCGGTAAGCCGGCGAATTACCATACAGGTCCTTATCATAATCCCCGCCATCCGCCAGTATGTGTGTGTGTACGTCCATTAAGCCTGGCAGCAGGGTGTATCCCTTTAAATTGATAACCGTGGCCGAATCGGGAATATGATTTTTATAGTTTACCCCGATAATATGGTTTTTGTAAACAATAACGGTTGGATTTTCAAGCACATTGCCATTTTTAGGGTCGATCAGTTTGTCGGCAGTAATGGCATAGGTTTGCCCGAAAGTGAAACGGGCCAGCAACACGAGGGCAATAGTGAATAAGATTTTCATAGCGAATGATGGTTTAAAATTATTGTATGGAAAGCTAAGATAATGTTTTTTCAAGCTGATTTATAAGCACCCCAACTCAGGCATTAGTATGCAGCGCTGGGTTATGCGTTCGCGTATTAGTGCCCGGCTGATAGGTATCGGCAAGACCTCTTGAGGTCGCAAATTGCGACCTTCGGTTCAAAATGCTATTATTGGGGTTTTATATGATAATTTAAAATAAATGGCCGGAGAACCAATAGTTCCTGATGAAATCATCATGAATAAAATATATTACATAAGGGGAAAAAGGTGATGTTGGATAGTGATCTGGCAGAACTTTACGGCGTAGAAACAAGACGGTTGAATGAACAGGTGGCAAGAAATACAGATCGCTTTCCCGAAGACTTTATGTTCAGATTAAACGATATAGAATTTGAAAGTTTGATATCGCAAATTGCGATATCAAAACGTGGGGGCAGAAGAAGAGGCTTGTGCGCCATATAGAGTAAATTTTAGCAACAGGTGATAATATTTATCACTAAATTTGTTTTAAAGATTTTTGAACATGACAACGACAGCAATAAGGGAAAGGCTATATGATTATATAAGGGTGGCTGATGATAAAAAAGTTAAAGCTATTTATGCGCTGCTTGAAGATCAGATAGTCCAGAAATACGAATGGTCGGAAGATGAAGAATTTGTAGCGGAATTGGACGAGCGGGTAAGAAGATATGAAGCGGGGATCGACCCGGCTTTTTCTATAGAAGAAGCTAAATCATCATTGAACGAAATGAAAAATGTCTACCTGAAAGGCCGAAAAAAATGAATTATACGGTCGATTTGCTTTTTAAAGCACGTCAGGAGATATTTGAGGGCTGGAAATGGTATGAGAGGGAGCAACTTGGTTTAGGTGATCGTTTTGAGGACGAAGTTTTTAGAAAGATAGCTTTAATAGCAGCAAATCCTTTACACTATCCCGTAAAGCAAGGTACTCATGAAGTAATTACAGATACATTTCCCTACCTAATCGTTTACAGGATAAATAAAAGCCGGAAATTAATTATGATCGTTTCGGTTTTTCATACAAGCCGGAACCCAGGAAGGAAAAGGCGTTAATAGCATTTACAGCGGCATAAATCCCATTAGTTTTTATTATGACCGTTATACATTCCTGGGTGGCCGTGATCCAGCAGGTGAATGTTGAGAGACAAAGTCTCCGGGCATAGTCGTCCGCAGTTTCGAAACTACGGGCAACGGGAAATAAAATTAGGAATCATTTTTTGCAGTCGTTGTATTGAACGAATAATTTAGATTTCCAACCATCTGTTCGGCGTGCTCATAGTATTGCAGCAATTGTTCAATTGTTATTGATCCAATTTCGTATAACATATATTTTCCATACCAAAATCGCCATGCGGCGCGGTATTTATTACGTTTATTAACCATATCGAAAGCCGTAAGGAGACCGATCGAAGCCGAAGACGACAAAGAAACGATTTTCAATGTCAAAACGTTAACATAATACGCATCATTAGCACTTAAAAAAATTGAAACAAACAGCCCGCCACACACGCCAGTTGCGCCTAAAATACAAATCATAACGTGATAAAGTTTAGAAAGCCGTTTCCATCTTTCCAAAATAGCCATAATCTGAGATTCGATGGTTTTTTTTTCTTTGTCATCCATTTTTGTTTAATTTAATCACAATAACAAATTTCAGTAATTTGCATAATTAAATATCGTAAAATATTAAACAATACAAGTTATTTATATAACTAAGAAACAACCTAATACAAATTAAATTTACTATTATTATTTAATAAATTCTATACCTGTGGCGGATACACAATGGAGAAAGTAAAACAGTCTCCGGTCATAGTAATCCGTAGTTTGCAAACTATGGACAGCGGGAAGAACTTCGTAAAACCAATAAAAATCAAATGTTATTTTTGTAAATGAAGTTACTGATCAAATTAGATGATAAATATGCCGAAATATTTAATGTTTTTTTTCGGAAGAGTCGCCTTCGAAGCGTAATTGGAGAAATGCTGTTATTTGATCATATGCAGGCCCTCATTCCCGAAGGAATCAAGTTCCATAGCCATTTTACCTATTTTGAGGATGGCAATTATCATTTTTCCATAAAATATTTTGATACAGCAGAAAGTCTTTATGTTGACAGAAATACTTATCATAATCAAATTGCTACTCGTAAAAATACGGGGCCAGATTTTAAGAAAGAAAATGAAGTCTCGTATGAACGTAGGGATAAAGACCCTAAGGATTTATTGGATATGTTTATGAGGGGTGAGCCCAGCAAACCTTGGTCTAATGGTCCATTATATCATATTTTTAGCGGTTTTTCCATGCATTCAGATGGCGATTACGAGACCAAATTCGAATGGGATGACAGAATCAAGCCTAATGCAGAGGACTTGGTTATCGATTATAAGGACTATAAAGATCATACGATAAACTTCAATGTTGTTTTATATAGCAAAGGGCATCCTAATGGAACTGTTAGTCCAGACCATATTTTCCCGCATTATCAAGAAAAAATTATTGAAAACAATGGTATGATAATTAAATTTTCAATGTCTACCACGTTTAACCCATCAGAAAAAAAAACATAAATTAAGTTACACGTCACTCCAGACAGAAAGAAACGTGAATCCGATGCGATAGCCTACTCATAATTCTTGCACCAGCACATAAGGGAAAGCACAGTCTCCGGGCATAGTAGTCCGTAGTTGCGAAACCACGGGTAGCGGGGCTATCGCAGCATGCTACTGAGCAGGGCTCGGGTTTTCCGGAAAAAGAGGTAATTGGCTAGGGTCCTTAAGGTTTTCGGTAAGCACCTCAAAGCTTAACGTAATACCTCTTGAATTGTATTCGATAGTCACAGAATTATAGCGCTCATCTTTAAGCATGTATCTGAAGCTATCAGATATTGATGCGAGGTTATTTACATAAGGTAATATGATACGATTTACTTCGGTCAGCGTCTTAAAATTATCAATATCGCCTTTTTTGAACATCTGAACTGTCTGTTCTTTTTTAACATCCAAGGTGTTTTCGTCCAGAGCGAACAATTCGGTTTGTTCAGGCATTAGCCTGATTGCGGATTGCTCTTGGGTGGCTACTAGTACGATACCATCTTCAAACCCACCTCTTTTATCACGCTTTTCATCGGCAATCTCCTCAAGTTCGCCTAGGGTCAGGCCATAAAGTTTGCAGGCACCACGGAGGACCTCAAGGACGTCAGACATTTCCTCGATATTTTCCTCGTCGCTCCAAGCCCATTTAAACTCATTAGACTCTTCGACCATCTTATTTTTTAACAACGGCAATAATGCTTCGGAGGCAACGCGTCGGATTTGTACTGCTTCATCATTATTACTGATGATTGTCGGAATCTTGTCGCGTACGAGCTTGTAGAATTTTTTGACTTCATGGTCAGGTTTAAAAGGGTCGATGCACCGAATATTTACGCCTCGGGAATGAAACACGTAGTATGGGTGCGAAAGCATACTGCCTTTGATGTCGACGGTATAGTCATGCATCTTAGCAAAATCGGCAATTTGCTCGATCAGATATTTTTTTCGTAAAAGCTGAATATTAAGGTCCATGAAAAGATTTTTCTTGCTTCCGTCAACAGGTGTCAGTTTCAGTTTTTCGAAATCTTCAAGCGATCTTATCACTACCTTGTTCTTCACAGATAAAAAATTGTCGTAAACCTTGCCAACGTTGGTGATTTCGTCGTCACTATAAAACCATGGCAATATCTCTGGATAACCGTTGCTGCGGTTGATAAAAAACATCACGTTGACAGGTTTGCGCAGATATTTGGCGATAATCTGAGTGTAATGTGAAATTGTCCGGACCTGTTCATCGGTTAGCGAAGCTGTCCAGTCATAAGATGTACCAGCTTTTTTCAAATACCAAATGCCGTTAGCATCGACATCGATATAATTACTTTTACAGCGTACCTTTTTGGAGATGGAGGAACTGCCTTTGTTGAATTCAAAAGAATCGTAAGGGTGATAATATAGGCCTTCCACAATTCCCCAAATTGAATCGATCCGAGCAATCTGAGTATTCGGCTTGGTGAAGGAGAGCGCGCCTGCCGTAGACGGGATGAACTGATGGATCAAGAAACAGAACTCATCGGTACGATAACCATCGCGGATGAAATTTAACGTGGTTTCTCGTAGGAAGGCCAAGGCCTCTTGGTAAGTAAAGATGCTATCGGTTCGCGGAGATAAGATATCTTTTCGGATTGTTTCGGTCCTAATAACTATAGGCACCGCAAGTACTTTTTTTAGGTCGGTGACCAGACTGATTTCCGGCTCATCGGTAATTAACCGATCAATTACCCCCGCATTCTCTAGAATATAGATTGGCCAGTAAGGCAGCCCGCATTGGATGAATACTTTAACACATTCGATCTTCCTCCAAGGATGGATAGCTGTAGCTACCGTTTCCAATACTTCAAGACCTTCCACGATATCACCCGCGACAAGATCGCGTTTGATTTTCCATTCGGAGGCAGGGCGTTTACCACTGTCGACATCTACTGGTTCATGATCTACCTGTACCAGATAGAGCTTGGAGCCGTCCCATACCCACTCGATGTGATAAACATCCGGCAACTGGCTAAAATATGAGGCGAACTTTTTCAGATTAGCCAACACTGTGCGGTAATTTAGGCTGTTTACAAGAGATAATTCCAATCCTTTTTCTGTAGTATCAGCGGTAAAAGAGGTTGACCGGTTGGGGTCCCCGTTTTGCATTTCCTCTTCGATCAGCCAATCCAGTTTGGAGGGATTAACCCTGCGTTCATTGGACATGTGTCCTTTTATCTTGGGGCGTCGATAAACCTGAATTAGTACAGCGAGTCGCAGCTCTTTATTTTCCTTGTTTTTTTCAAAATCAGTATAAACCTCTTGCAGTGCCAGCTGTATATCCCCAACATTGGGCTTGCAGTGTTTGCTAAAATATTTCCCCCGGGAATTTATGTCCTCATCGGTGCTACTGGAGCGAAGGATAATCTGTTCAAAGTCTTTTTGTTGAAAATATTTGGCAATGTCGGCAATGGTTGTATTATTTTTTTTGATAAAATCCGCTTGGTCAGATTGCCAGCCCCGAAAGAATTCTGTAGAAAGTACAATAAATTCCGGAGTGTAGATTGTAAAAGGGATAAGGTTGGTGACCTTTTT
>Ga0302309_10003787_pt1 | contig 11511 bp, 10 predicted proteins | sample III_Palsa_N1_1_FD_200453 | JGI IMG/M metagenome (GOLD analysis project Ga0302309, IMG submission 200453) | Peat permafrost microbial communities from Stordalen Mire near Abisko, Sweden - III_Palsa_N1_1 | ecosystem: Environmental > Terrestrial > Soil > Palsa > Peat permafrost | place: Sweden... | reverse complement strand
TGGTGATGCATATGGACGTAACATGCGTTAACACCAAAGTGAGTACAATATATCCCCACCATGGCAAATTAATCAAACCATAAAACATTGACATATTGCTACCTCTTTGACATTTGTATGCTGCGCCAGGCAAAACCTGGCTTGCAGTCAAGGGGAAGAATCGCGATTCTTCCCCTTGACAATCCCCTCATCGCGTAAAGAATTTAATAACTAAACTTTCTTGTTATTTCGATTGATTGACCATCAATTCCACAATGGCTTTGATATCCGCATCACTGCATGTTGCACACGTGCCACGCGCTGGCATGCCTTTGTAACCTTGGATAGCATGCTGAACCAGTGTATCTAATCCCTCTGCCACTCGTGGCGCCCATTGTCCTTTATTCCCAACCGCTGGCGCACCCGCCAAGCCCGGGCCATGACACAATTTACAGGTGTTGTCATAATGCTGCTGAGGCGTCAGTACCGCTGTTGCGCCGCCAGCAGCTGCCGCTGATTGCTGTCCTGCGATATTCACTTGCCCAACGGGCTGAATATTGCTTTCAATTTGCTGTTCTCTTGCTGTGGTTGCCTCTGCAGCAAAGCCAACACTCTGAAAGCCAAATAATATAAAAAGACAAATCATGCCTAGTATTTTATGCAAAATCGCATCCCCTTTTTATTGTATGAATACTTGCCGAAAGTATAACGGGGATCTGTCGAGAATACTACTGGCTTTTACTAAATAACTCGTCCACTTGCTGTGCTATCAGTACCTGTTGCAACCAAGCTTTCAGCTCGATGGGAGTAGCGATTTTTATAAGGCGGCGGTATTTTAAACTCACTTCGCCAAAACGCTGCTCCAACAACATCAATAAAATCTCACCTAAAACATTTTGTTTGGCCTCAAAATGACCGATCTCTCGGCCTTCAACGAGGCCCATATGCCGACCTTGCATACGTCCTTGACTCATCCCTTGCATTTTACCCTCTTTCAGACCCAATTGGAAGCCTTTTTGCTCACCACGCTGAAAACTCTCATCGAGTTGGTTATGCCTTAGAACGTGAACTTCCATCAATATCTCTCATTATTATAACCAATGTATTTAATAAATCACTCAATTGTTCTAATGTGTGTGCGGCCGTTAACGTGATACGTAAGCGTGCCGTGCCCGCCGCCACAGAGGGTGGCCGAATGGCGGGAACATAAAATCCAGCCTCGAACAGTCGCTGAGAACATTCCCACGCTTGTTGACTATCGCCGATGACTATTGGTTGGATCGGCGTCAAAGAATCCATTAAGGCCAAACCCAGTTGTTGTGCCTGTGCTCGACAAGCTTGGATCAGCCCTTGTAAATGCGCCCGCCGTGCATGATCTTGTTGTATTAAATGCAAGGCTGCCAAACTGGCCGCCACACAGGCAGGCGGCATGGCGGTGGTAAAAATATATGATCGTGCAAATTGTTGACAGGTTTCAATCAAAGCATCATCACCCGCCACAAACGCACCAAAAGAACCAAACGCTTTCCCCAACGTTCCCACCAATATGGGCACATCATCGCCGGACAAATTCAAAGCTTCTACAATGCCTGCACCTGTTGTACCTAACACGCCAAAACCATGTGCATCATCCACCATTAAATAGGCTTGATGTTGTTTTGCTAATTGTGCTAACACTTGCAATGGCGCCAGATCACCATCCATGCTAAATACACCATCGGTGACAATAAAACGTCTGCGATATGTGATGGTATTTTTTTTAAATAATGTGTCTGCATGCAACGTATCTAAATGGTGATAACGAGATAAACGCGCACCTGCTAAACGTGCACCATCCAATAAGGAGGCATGATTTAAACGATCTTCAAGGATCAAATCTTGCGCATTAGACAGCGCACTGATCACCCCAATATTGGCCATAAAACCCGTGGAAAATAATAACGCGCGTGGTCGTCCTGTCCACCGAGCCAATTCGTATTCGAGTTCGGCATGTAGATCAGTATATCCATTGATAAGTTCAGCAGAACCGCTACCAAAGCCATATTTTTCAATGGCCAAAATAGCGGCTTCTTGTAGAGAAGGATGATCGGCAAGTCCTAAATAATCATTACTGGAAAAACTACATACCCATTGTCCATTCACCTGTTGCAAGGGATGTTGTGGTGTCTGCCTTTGACGTAATTGCCGGTATAATCCTCTTGCTTGATGTTGTTCAAGCGCCGGCAATAACAAATCTTTTAAGAACATACCGCTCCATCACGCATATTGGATTCCACCTGTGTATTGATCCCTAAACGTGAAAACAAATCTTGATCCGCTTGCGTGTCCGGCAACGGCGTTGTTAATAATTTTTCGCCATAATGAATCGAATTGGCGCCGGCAAAAAAACATAATGCTTGCAATTCTTGACTCATTTCCGCACGACCTGCACTTAAACGCACCACACTCTTTGGCATCATCATACGTGCAACAGCAACCATACGCACAAAGTCCAATGGATCGATAGGTGCAGAATCACCCAATGGCGTACCAGGAATAGGCACCAACACATTCAAAGGAACACTTTGTGGATGCTCAGGCAAATTCGCCAATTCAATCAATAAACCCAAACGATCATTATCACTTTCACCCATGCCCACAATGCCACCACAACAAACATTGATACCATTGCGTCTGACCCGTTCTAAAGTGTCTAAACGGTCTTGATAGGTACGTGTGGTCACGACTTTTTCATAATATTCTGCAGAACTGTCTAAATTATGATTGTAATAATCCAATCCTGTTTCTTTCAATGCACCCGCTTGATCATCGGACAACATTCCGGCGGTTAAACAGGTTTCCATGCCCATTGCTTTCACAGCCTTGACCATGTCTAACACCGCAGGGAAATTTTTCTCCGGTGGTGAACGCCAACCCGCGCCCATACAAAACCGTGTTGCACCATGCTCTTTGGCTGTCTTTGCCGCCGCAATCACTGCATCCAATTCCATCAGCTTCTGTTTTTCCACACCCGTGCTGAAGTGTCCACTTTGACTACAATAACCACAATTTTCAGGGCAAGCACCGGTTTTAATACTTAATAGTGTACTGACTTGCACGGTATTGGGCACAAAATGCTGACGATGAAGTTGCTGCGCTTGTAACAGCAAATCATTAAACGGTTGATCAAATAGGGCTTGAGCTTGCTCGCGTGTCCAATCATGCCGAATTTGCTGCATGGGATAATCCTTTTTAAAACCAAATAAATCTTGCTAAGCATGCCGAAAGTTGACATAGCTGTCAATTGGAAATAAACAGATGCTTATCTCAATAATCCCACGGATCCATGAGGGATAAAAAAGGATATTGGAAATCTTTTAAGTTGCGTGTCACCAATGTTAAATCATGATGCAATGCCGTCGCTGCAATTAAGCTGTCAATGGCTGGCAATGGACGCTTCATTTGTGCTTGTAACAGTCCCCATCGATGCGCAACGGATGTATCGATGGATAAAATCCGATCTTTGAACCAATGTGGCAAGTCCACTTCTAACCAAATTGTTAATTTAATATGCCGTTCTGTTTTCGCCAGTTTCTCTAATTCTTTACGAATTTCCCCCAACGTTAATACACTAACATAAATCCTTTCGCTAGGAATAGTATCGAACCACTGTACAACGTTTGCGCTAGGTTTGGGCCGGACCAATTCAGAAATCACGTTGGTATCCACTAAATAATTCATAAATCGATGTCTCGTGTTTCACTGGGATCGCGTTTGATATCCAATTCAATACCCATCAAAGGAGAGTTGCGTAAAAAATCCACAAAAGAAGTTTTTGGTCTTTTGAGATCCTCAAAATCCTGAATAGAAATCACTATCACTGCCGGCTCGCCGCGCAACGTTATTTCTTGCGGCCCATCAAGGATTGCCTGTTTAACAACCTCACTTAGGCGTGCTTTTGCTTCTTGTAATTGCCATACGTGCATTTAGCTTCTCAATAACTAGTCAGCCTAGTCTTTAGGATAAATGGAAAACGCCCTCATGTCAAGAATAAAAGAAAGAAGGTATAATACAGCATTGAAGATCAAACGGATCACCTCATGAAATACTGGCAAATTGCCATCGCAAGTCCACTGCGGCAATTATTCGATTACTTGCCGCCAGAATCGTCTCCTGCGCTGGTGCCAACACCTGGTATGCGTGTGCGCGTTCCTTTTGGTAGGCGTTCAATGATTGGAATTGTGGTGAGAACAACAACACACAGTCAGATTGATCCCGCTAAATTAAAACCTATTCTGGAAGTATTGGATGAAACCGCGTTATTGCCAGCGTCTTTATTTAAATTTTTTCAGACATTAAGTGACTATTATCAGTATCCGCTGGGCGAAGTATTACACACTGCATTGCCCACTAAATTGCGACAGGGAAAACCGGCTGAAATTAAAAGAGCCAAGCCTTATGTGTTGAACCCTACGATCGAAGAGGCTTTGCATTTAAATGATGAGCAAGCACTTGCGCTAGAAGTGATCAATGATTCTTTTGGTCAATTTAAACCGATTTTGCTGGATGGTGTGACGGGCAGTGGTAAAACAGAGGTTTATTTACAAGCCATTACGCAATGTCTTTTACAAAAAAAACATGTATTGGTATTGGTGCCTGAAATTAATTTAACACCGCAAACCATTGAACGATTTGCAAAACGTTTTCAAGTGCATATCGGCGTATTACATTCACAATTAAATGAAACACAGCGTTTAAATGCGTGGCTGAAAATTAAGCAAGGTGAAGTGCCGATTGTGATTGGGACGCGCTCTGCGATTTTTGTGCCTATTCCACAATTGGGTTTGCTGATTGTCGATGAAGAACATGATCGCTCTTTTAAACAGCAAGACAGTTTTCGTTATTGTGCGCGTGATGTGGCTATTTGGCGTGCTTTTTATGAAAAAATTCCGGTGGTGCTCGGATCAGCCACGCCCTCTTTGGAAAGTTTGCATAATGCACAACAAAGCCGTTATCAGCATTTGCGTTTAACACAACGCGCGGGTGACGCAAAACCAGCACAGGTTCGTTTGGTTGATATTCGACAAGGCACGTTGAACAATGGATTATCCGCGCCAGTGATTGAAGCCATTTCTCATCGCTTAAAAAAACAACAACAAGTATTAATTTTTTTAAACCGCCGTGGATTTGCGCCTGTTTTAATGTGTCATGCTTGCGGTTGGATGGCCGATTGTCGCGCTTGCTCCGTGCGATTAACACTGCATCAAAAGAAAAAAAAATTGCATTGTCATTATTGTGAAAAAATAGAACGTATCCCCGTGCAATGTCCACAATGCACCAGTACGGAATTACACACCTTGGGACAAGGCACCGAACGCGTTGAAGAAGCATTAACACAACTGTTTCCAGATGCAACCATTGCACGCATGGACAGAGACACCATTATTGGGCACACAAATGATAGCCAAAGGTCATCACTTCCCACATGTCACGTTGGCAGTCATTGTAGAAGCCGATGCAGGATTGTTTAGTATTGATTTTCGCGCACAAGAGCATTTTTCACAATTGTTATTACAAGTAGCGGGTCGTTCAGGTCGTGCACATTTAAAAGGCGAAGTATTGATCCAAACGCGTCAACCTGAACATGCGATTTGGCAAGATTTATTATCACAAGATTATACTGCCATTGCAAAAAATTTATTACAACAACGTCAAATGGCACAATTACCGCCGTTTGGTTTTTTGGCATTGCTACGCACACAAAGCAAACAAGCCGATCAAGGCATTGCATTTTTAATGCAAGCCAAACAATTATTGCAAAAATCCATCGCACATTATGGTCATGCCATTCAAGTCTTGGGGCCGATCCCCGCGCCCATCGAAAAAATTGCAGGAAAATATCGCTATCAATTATTACTCAAAGCAACTCAACGCAAAGCATTGCAGACCGTATTACAAACGAGCATGCCATTGATCTGTCAAACCAAAACCAATGCGGGCTTGCAATGGTCCTTGGATGTGGATCCGATTGATATGCGTTAAATGCTTGTACTTGTTTTCACTTAAATTTATGATAAACTCAAAAAAATCCATCTATTCAGGGAAATCCCCATGCATCAACTTCTTAGTTGGTCAAATGGATTGACCAAACCTATAAAGTAAAAAAAGTAAATATTTTGGGATGGAGTTGGGGAACCATAACGACGTCGTGGTTTGCTGCCAAATATCCTGAACTCGTGAATCGATTGGTTTTATTATCACCCATTTACCATGGTTTTGGAGTCCCCGCGCCGACAAAAAATTATCAACCCTTTGATCTCAAATCCACAGAAGACGACTTTCCTAAAATAGCAGGCACAGATCAAGTGGATTTTAATAAGATAGATAAACGTGTCGTGAATACTTACTTGCAAGAAGTACAAGCAGTGGATGGTGCAGGCAGTCCCAATGGTGGACGGAAAGATTTATCGCAAGATCGCTCCGTTGCCTTATTTGATCCAACACGACTAACGATGCCTGTTTTGGTGATTGGTGGGACGGATGATCCCTATATTGATTGGAATAAAGACATTCCATATGTGTTTTCTAGTTTGCCCAATCCCGTCAAAAAATTGGTAAAAATGGATGATGCAAAACATGCGTTAATGTTGGAAAAAAATTACTACCAGGCATTTCAAAAGGATGTCATTGAGTTCTTGCAATAAACGCGCTTTGATTAAAAATCAATAACCAGTCATCAACATTGATGGCTGGTTATTTTGATCACAACCTCTATGGCGCTTTTATTTCTACGTGCGCCTGATCACGCAATTGTAAAATCCATTCTTGCAAGGCTTCTTGATATTTACGATTTTGGATTAAACGACGCATTTCATCTTCTTCAGCCGCTTTGGTATTATCAAATTTTCGTCTGCCTTGAACTTCAAGAATATGCCAACCAAAATTACTTTTAAATGGTTCACTGACCTCGCCTATTGGTAATTTATTCATGACCGCTTCAAACGCTGGCACCAAATCACCAGGAGACACCCAGCCTAAATTGCCACCGTCTTTACCACTTAATGGATCATCCGAATATTCTTTGGCCAAATCGGCAAACAACTCGCCTTTGGCAATACGTTCACGCAAACTATTTAAAATCTTTTGTGCATCTGCATCCGATGTGATGGCATTGGTTTTAATCAAGATGTGTCTGGCTTGTGTTTGATCTAAAAATTTCGCTTGGGTTTCTTCAGATTTTTTATCCAATAAAGTAATAATATGAAAACCATTTTGTGTGCGAATGGGTTTCGAAATATCACCCGTGGACATTTTTAATAAGGGCTCTACAAAAATATTGGGCAATTCAGCCAATTGCTTCCAACCCATGTCACCGCCTTGCAACGCCAATTGATCGGCTGAATAACTGGCTGCTGCTTCCGCAAAATTTAAGCCCTCTTTTAATTGTTTATAAACTTTATCGGCTTTTTCCTCTCCAACTTGTATATCTTTCGATGTTGGGTTTTCAGGCAGTTCAATTAAAATATGCCCCACATGATATTGATCACGATTGGCTGTCAATGCTTTTTGTTTTAATGCCGCATCCACTTCTCGTTCTGAAATATTCACCTGGCTCATGATTTGTCGTTGTTGTACGCGTCCCAAAATCATTTCAGTGCGTAAATCATTGCGAAATTGCTCATACGCATAACCATCTTGCGCCAACATTTCTTTAAATTGATCCACAGAAAAATTATTCCGTCCCGCAATGTTCTTCACTGCTTCATCCACCGCCGCATCAGGCACGGTCACACCTTGCTCATGCGCCACTTCCAATTGTAAACGCTCACTCACCATATATTCTAATACTTGTTTAACCAGCGCATCATTGGCGGGAATGGGTGTGTTTTTTTCTATGAATTGTTTTTTAATAATTTCCATGCGTCTTTTTAATTCATTTTCAGTGATGACATCGTTATTCACCACCGCCACCACTTTATCCAATGATTCTGTCGGATGAGCAACGTCTGCTGTGTCTGCGGCCATAGCGATGTGATTGACCATCAAAGAAACGGTTAATCCCACAATATATTTGAATAAATGCTTCATCTTACACACCCTTGACTGACTTTAAAATGTTTTACCTAAGGTATCTTGATAGTGCGGAATGGTTTGCGCTAAGCTTTGACCATATCCATTACCAAAATCACTAAATCCTTTCAGAACAAACTGCAAATAAAAAACCTTATCGATGCTCGTGGCCACATCGCTGATTTCTTTACTGCGCGCAGCGCCCACACGCACAGCCCAACAACAGTTTTCATATTCCACACCCGCCAATGTTTCCAGTGCGCTATGGGATAAATAATCATATTGAAACACACCCAATACTTTCCAGCGTGAATTTAAAGCCCAAGCAAATGACGTATCGGTTTGTTTACTCGGTGCATAATTGGGCGTGTTATCATAACGGTAGCCTAAGTTTAACAAATAATGTGGGCCATTAACATAGGAAACACGCGCGCTATAATCTTCAAAGCCTGACGTGCCTGTGTCCCATTGCGCATCACTATTTAAGCTCCATTGCTCATTAATACGATAATCCGCTTGTCCCACCACATTCGATACCTTGTCAGTGGCATCTGGATCTTCCAATATTTCACAGCCTGGATCTAACGTGGGATCACATAACGTTACATTGCGATCGCTAAAATAATATAATTGTCCAACGCTCATGCGCAACCGCTCAGCGCCGGTTGTGCCATCAAGCCAACGTGAGGTTAATCCCAATGCCATTTGATTGGCATCGCCCACACGATCACGTCCAATAAAACGATTGGACCGAAATAACTGATCATAGCCCAGCGGTAGTACACCATCATCAAACGTAGGAATTTGATGTTGATTGACATAAGGCACGTATAAATAATATAAACGCGGCTCCAGGGTTTGTATGCCGTCTTGATTAAACCAGTTGACATCTCTTTCAAAAAACAAACCACTGTCTATGCTAGAAATGGGAATAGAATGAGTAATATCATCCTCATAGCCCGCTGCGTGCGTGATGGGATCACGATCCAACTGATACATCATGTTGCGCCATTCAAATCGAGGCGTCACATATGCCGCGCTAAGACGCTGTGGCAATGTCAAAATAGGCGAAATTTCTGCTCGATCGCCGGTTGTAAACGGTCCACCCAAGTTGATATCATTGTTATATTCAAACCGTGCGACTTCTTGATAAGCATATAAATCCATGCCGCCCCACACATCCGCATAATCGCCCATGGCTTGTATTTTGGGTAAAATACGATAGGGTTCTGCATACAAGTCCGATTCAAAGGGTTGTAAAATTTGATATTCTTGTGCCAGAAAATTCACTTGCCAGATGGGATCAATATAATTTAATTGTGCTTGTTGTAATAATTGCCTCGTATCCAAGCTGGCGTCAAATTGTGTGCCTTGCCTTGGGAAATCTTCAAAATAATTATCATCCGACACGGTATTGTATATAAATCCGCCTGACCAATATGAATTAAATTGCGTTACATTCGACAAGGCCAAACGATAGCGTTGGTCACTGGAGTCTTCTATCCCTTTTAAACGAGGATCATCGAGATTAATGATGTTTGGATGTGATGACATACCATCGGTACGAAAATCTTGATACACGTGATCGCTATTAATAAAACTGGCCGTCACATCGCCTTGTGTATGCGCCGATAAATATCGCCACTCGCCATCCCATAAAATGCCGCGCTTTTCATAAACGGTCGGCGTGAATGTAGCATCCGTATTGGGTGCGATATTAAAATAATAAGGCAAACTCAAACTCAAACCAGATCGGTTCGATGCACCATAAGACGGCGCCAACAAACCCGATTGACGTTCATCACTAATGGGAAATGCAATCCATGGCGTATATAATACCGGCACATCTTTTAAATATAAAAAAGCATGATAGGCACGACCTTGCCCCGTTTCTTCATTCAAACTCACTTCTTTGGCACGTAAATCCCACACATTGCTGTCGGGTTCACACGTGGTATACGTTGCATTGTATAAATAGGTGGGTTGATTTTTTTGGTAGGTGACCGTTTGAGCATGACCGCGCGCATGATTTTCATAGCTGCGATATTCGCCATCTTGTAACTCGGCGCGTTTTTGCAGAAGATCCATGTGTGCTGAACGTGCCAATACGCGAAACATCGGTTCTTCTAATAATACATTTCCAAACGCATCAACGGATTCAACCTCTTCTGATTGCGCATCACGATGAATATATACCCGATCTGACCACATGCGTTTATCACGTTGTTCAACCTGCACATTGCCGGCCAGGGTTGATACACCACTAGAAACAAATTCACCTTCATCCGCATCAATTCGAGTTTCTTCACCAATGATGGTTTGGTTCTCAAAATTGGGCAACAAATAAACGCCTTGGCAAGTCCCCAAACCACCTTGTGGTTGCCAATCATTGAGTCCTTGCATCTGCTGTGTTGAATCGCTTACACACGACGTCGTTGCCCTCAAAGCCGGCTGCGCAGGCGCAACACAGCGCAATGCAGTATAGTCAGCTGCATAAGCGCTTGATAAAGATAACAATAAACAGGATAGCGATATCTTTTTCACACCGATCACACAATCCTTTTTTGATGAATACGCTATAGACTATACGATATTAAGCGATTTGCACAGAGGCGATTGCACTCTGATAGATTAGCGGATCTTCCGATGCTTACGCCAAAACCGCCGCATGACATGTGTTGGTAAGCGATAGCGGCCTTTTTGCAGAATATCTTGCTGTTGTAAACTGCGGCAATAGGTTTCTTTAATAAAAAATAGCATCAACAACGACACCAACACGCCGATTGGCAAAACCGATAGCGCGACTTGATAATCAACCAAAGTATAATCTTCTAATGATGTCGCGGTGGGAGCACTCCAACCCAATAAAAATCCGATTAAAGGCTGCAATAATAACGCCCCCGTCGCCAAAGAGCACATATTAATGAAGCCCAATGCAGTGCCCTGGCAATTTTGTGGCATCATTTCGCGCACCACAGCAAAACCCAACATATAAACACCGACCACCAATCCGATAAGAAACAATAGCAATAACATCCCAATAAACGATATCGGAATATATAACATCACCAACAAACCTAACAATGCGAGTATCGTGCCCAGCCACATCAACGGTTTACGTCGTCCCATTCGATCAGACAATACACCCACGCCAGTGCTGCTAATGGCCACACCAATAAAAATCAATGCCGTACCATAAGCAGCCATTTCTAAGGAAACATTGGCCACGCTTTGCATATACGGCACGCCCCACATTCCCGCAAAGGCAGGGATCACGGCGGCCAACATGCCGTCAAAAAGACCCAATGCCCATATCATGGGTGAGCTGATCACCAAACGCATGGGATTAACTGCAGATGTTTTTTTGTTGGCTTCTAAGAAAGTAAGCTCGTCCGCTGGTTTGGCTGGCGCATTTTCAATCATCAACCACGCTGCAATCGCAATAATGATGCCTATCAATCCACATGCGATCAAACTCGTGCG
>Ga0302309_10003783_pt1 | contig 11517 bp, 6 predicted proteins | sample III_Palsa_N1_1_FD_200453 | JGI IMG/M metagenome (GOLD analysis project Ga0302309, IMG submission 200453) | Peat permafrost microbial communities from Stordalen Mire near Abisko, Sweden - III_Palsa_N1_1 | ecosystem: Environmental > Terrestrial > Soil > Palsa > Peat permafrost | place: Sweden... | reverse complement strand
CGTTTTCTTTAAGAAAGCATTAAATTTCACTTTATCAATTATGCGGTAAAATCTGTGTGGGGTAATGTCGTACGAGTAATAGTCCTGCCCTGCAACAAGCTCCTGCGCGTCGAAACCATTTGAAGGGCCGCTTTCTTTGGTGACAGAGTTAAGCTGTTTACTGCTCATCGATATTTTCGAGATATGTTGTAAGTAGTATTGCAGGTCGGCAGTATTTTTTGAGAAATGATTGATACTTACTTTCATTACACTTTTTTGCAGATCCATTTTAACATTAAGGGTACTGCTTTTAGCCATATTTATATCATCCAAGTTCATTTTCATCTGGGTGCTATCGGGCAAGGCACTGTAAAAGTTAAGGGAAGTATCTTTTTTTATGGCGAATTGCGGTGTGGCGCGAACGGAATCAGACATCAGGTTCATCAACACTGATACGGCTTTGCCCATATCAAACGTATACACTACGTTGCATGATCCATCAGCCTTAAAATCATAATGTTCTTCAATATCCACGCATGAGCTGAAGCTAAACAGCACTAAAAAACCAAGTAAGATTCTGATTTTTTTCACAGCGTAAAATTTAAGTAATAATAAATAAAAATAACAACAATTATAACACCAAGTAACTGAAACATATTAGATTATCATTAGAAAACCACCTTTTGCCTTTCAACTTTAACCTTTCGGCTTAAAAAAGTACCTTTGCGGCTTATTATGGCACACCAAATACCGGACGACGGCACATTGCTTCCTTTAATGGAAGAGTTTTATACCATACAGGGAGAAGGATACAATACCGGTAAGGCAGCATATTTTATACGCCTTGGCGGCTGTGATGTTGGTTGCCATTGGTGTGATGTAAAAGAAAGCTGGGACGCTGAACTACACGCGCTTACCGCCGCTGATGTGATAGTAGAGAATGCGATGCAACACCCTGCTAAAGCAGTTGTAATTACCGGTGGCGAACCATTGATCTATAACATGGATTACCTGACCGCGCAATTGCAGCGAAAAGGCATCAAAACATTTATTGAAACATCAGGTGCTTATCCCCTTTCAGGTAGTTGGGACTGGATTTGTTTGTCGCCCAAAAAATTTAAAGGTCCAACAATCAGCGTAGCCGAAAAAGCACATGAGCTTAAGGTTATCGTGTTTAATAAGTCGGATTTTGAGTGGGCAGAACAGCATGCTAAACTGGTATCATCTGATTGTAAGCTATATCTGCAACCGGAATGGTCGAAATCAAAAGAGATGATACCGCTTATTGTGGAGTATGTAATGAATAACCCACACTGGGAAATATCATTACAAACGCACAAATATTTAAATATCCCTTAATAAATGTAACTTAGGGTACAAAATATCGTATCAACAACGATGAAGATTGTATTCTGTTCGGTTATCCTTATTTTCTTATCAATTTTCAGTTTTGGGCAAGGCCATTATTCGACCACAAACGAACAGGCCATAAAACATTTTGCTTTAGCCAGCCAAAGTTATGATTACCACGAATTTGCAAATACAGTAGATGAATTAAAAAAAGCAATTGACGAGGACTCAAACTTTATTGAAGCCCATGAACAGTTGGCTGATGTTTATAGCTTACTACATCAAAACAAAGAAGCTGTAAAAGAGTACCTTACAGTTATTAGCATCAACCCCGACTTTATACGTGCAGTATACCTAAAACTGGGTGGTATTGAGATCAGCCTGGCGCAATATGCTCAGGCGCAACAGCATCTGCAGAAATATCTTACCTATCCTAATATTACCGATCAGGACATCTTCCTGACAAAAAAGCTTTTGAAAGACTGTGAATTTAGTATTGAAGCTATTAAACACCCTGTACCCTTTACCCCCATTAATATGGGGCCGGCAATAAATACAGCCGACGATGAATACCTGCCGGAAGAAACCGCTGACGAAAGCACATTAATATTTACCCGGCAGATAAACCGTAACGAGGATTTTTATCAAAGTGTTAAGGTTGATGGCAAATGGCAAACCGCTACCTATTTAAGTAGTAATATTAATACGCCCAATTATAACGAGGGGGCACAATCTATATCTCAGGATGGAAAATATCTATTTTTTACCGGATGTAACCGTCCGGATGGCTTGGGCAGATGCGATATTTATATCTCGAAAAAACAAGGTGACAACTGGGGTAAACCTTATGACCTTAATCCACCGGTAAATACACCGGGATGGGAATCACAGCCGTCGATCAGTTCTGACGGGCGAACTTTATATTTTGTGAGCAACCGTAAAGGTGGATACGGTAGTTACGACATCTGGAAATCAACCGTAACGGATAAAGGGTGGAGCGAGCCTGAGAACCTCGGTCCAAACATCAATACTCAATATGATGAGCAGTCGCCTTATATACATGCTGATGATAGCACTTTGTATTTTTGTTCAAATGGCTGGCCGGGTTTAGGCGGTCAGGATTTATTTATGAGCCGATTGGGTAAAGATGGCAAATGGCAAAAACCAACCAATTTGGGTTATCCGATCAATTCCAGCGGAGATGAAAATGGGTTAAGTGTTACACCAAGCGGGCAATATGCTTTCTTCGCATCCAACAAACTAAATGGTTATGGCGGATTTGATATTTATACTTTTGAATTGCCTGTTGTTGACCGGCCGCATGTGGTAACCTATGTAAAAGGTGTAGTAATAGATGTAAAAACCAGGGAACCACTGGAAGCTGCTGTTGAAATTATCGACCTTAAAAATAACAAACCTGTTTACCAGGATTATAGCTCTGCAGAATATGGCGATTTTTTGGCCACGCTTACCGCCGGGAAAAACTACGGATTAAATGTTTCAAAGGATGGGTATCTTTTCTATTCTGCTAACTTCTCATTAGTTGGGCGGGAAAATAAAGATCCATTTAATATTGTTGTTGAGCTATCGCCAATTGAGGTTGGGAATAAGGTGATATTGAATAATATCTTCTTTGATACGAATAAATATGACATCAAACCAGATTCAAGAGCCGAGCTGCAAAAGCTGTTCGACTTTTTAACATTAAACCCTACCATTCGTATTGAAATTTCGGGCCATACTGATGATGTGGGCAATAACCAATTAAACCAGGTATTATCTCAAAACAGAGCGAAAGCAGTTTATCAATACCTGGTAAACGGTGGCATAAGCCCAATCCGATTGGTTTACAAGGGTTACGGCGAAACGCAGCCTATTTTACCAAATACCAGCGATGAAAACCGCAGCAAAAACAGGCGTACAGAGTTTAAGATAATAGCTAAATAGTATTAAACTGATCTCAGTAAATTAACAATATCTATTTCCAGTATATCGCATATTAAGGACAGCCTGCAGATTGTGAGTTTTATTTTATTGGATTCGATTTTGCTGTAAACATTTTGGGTAATATGCATTTGTTCTGCAACAACCATTTGGGAATAGCCTAACTGTGATCTTCTCTTTTTTATGGTGGCTAAAATTTTTTTTATTTCTTTTTTGTACATGATTGATTAAGTAGTTGTATAAATACATATACGAAACTCAATCAATAATAATTTTATAATTAATTTATTATTTTTAGAATTAATAATTTAATGTTGATTTATGCTATCTGACCTAAGTGATGCTGCATATGTCTTACATAATCTTCTGCCAGCCATTTAACTGAATATAATTGAACTTCGGTTTTGCCGATGTCACAAGTTACGTCTAACCTATCTTCCGGATAGTTAATTAAAACCCTGATAATTTGCCGGTTAAGTAAAATCCACAAATCCAACACCTCTTTTATATCCGCATTTTGATAATGTGCGGCGGCTACCCATTCATTTTGGGCATAAACCAATTTAAAATCCTGTTCATAGGTGCAACGCACAAACCGCTGTAAATTAATCTGCGCGCTATCTATTAAATGCCCGATGATTTCTTTATTCGACCAATTTTCTTCTCTGATCTTAAAATCCCAGTCGATGTTTTGTTGTTCGATCTTTAAAAAATTGTCAATCGCTTCCGCTAAATTTTGTACTATCTCTTCCATATCAGTAATGTGCCTAAAGTTTGATAATTTACCAATAATTATTAAAAAACAATTATCTTCAAGCCTTCAATAGCATATAATGGCGCTTAATTATATCTGGGTATTCTTCTTTTTGATCGCTTTTGGAATCGGGCTGGTTAAGCTGATTTTTTTTGGCGATACCGAGATTTTTAGGCTGATGGCTGATGGCACTTTAGATTCAGCCAAATCTGCTGTTATGGATATTGCGCTTCCATTAGTTGGCATTATGTCGTTATGGTTGGGTATAATGCGCATTGGCGAGAAGGCAGGGGCGGTAAATTTCTTATCGAGGATTGTAGACCCATTTTTCAATAAACTTTTTCCGGAAGTACCTAAAAATCATCCCGCTATAGGCCAAATGATGCTGAACTTTTCTGCTAATTTATTAGGCTTAGATAACGCAGCTACTCCGCTTGGCCTGAAAGCCATGAGTGATTTGCAGGAGCTTAACCAGGATAAAGAAACGGCATCTAATTCGCAGATCATGTTTTTGGTGCTGCATGCTTCGGGCCTTACTATTTTACCTATCGCCATTATAGCGCAGCGAGCTATTTTTCATTCAAAAGACCCTACGGATATTTTTATACCCTGTATAGTTGCTACTTATGTGGCTACAGTTGCCGGATTGATCGTGGTATCCATCAAACAAAAAATAAACCTTTTTGATAAGGTGGTATTAAGCTGGCTGTTAGGTATAAGCGCGTTTCTTGGTTTGTTAATATGGTATTTTACTGCCTTCCTGAATAAGTCGCAGATTAGTGCATTTTCAGGCGTATTCAGTAATATGATGTATCTGGGCATACCGGTTATTTTTATTTTGGGCGGATTACGTAAAAAAATAAACGTATTTGAAGCTTTTATTGAAGGGGCAAAAGAAGGTTTTGAAATATCGGTTAAAATAATGCCTTATTTAGTGGGTTTGCTGGTAGCGGTAAGCTTATTCAGAACAAGCGGAGCTTTAACTTATTTAGGCGATGGTTTTAAATGGTTTTTTAGCCATTTTAATATGGATACCCGTTTTGTTGATGTGTTACCAATTGCTTTTCTGCGACCACTGAGCGGTTCAGGTGCCCGGGCATTGATGCTGGATAATTTAAAAATTCACGGGCCGGATAGTTTTATAGGGCATATGTCGAGCGTTTTATACGGCACTGCCGATACTACATTTTACATTGTGGCCTTATATTTCGGTGCGGTTAATATTAAAAAAACACGCTATACGGTACCGGCAATGCTTATTGCTGATTTTGCAGGAATTGTTACGGCAATATTAGTTTCTTATCTCTTTTTTGGTTAATCTGACATAATAATTTCATTACAGAAAATTTTAACTAATCATTAATTTTTCGCAACAAGAATATCTCCCCTTTCGTATAAAAGGCCACTGATAGATAGCAACATACGATACATTTATGTAATGCTATTTTTATTAATAAGCTAAGACTAATTTTTTAGCTGAAGCCGGTGAATGTGGATGAATAAATTTTTTATCAAAAGTGTATTTCTTGGTATACCCCTATTGTTTGCATTTACCGCTTTAATTGCACAAACAATTACTATTGGCAGTGTTGATCCGGGGCCGTATGGTAGCGGGTCGACTGTTGCAGTGCCGTTTCACGTAAATGATGCTTCAGGATGTATACAGCAGGATAATGTATATAATCTGTATTTATGCGATGCATCCGGTAATCCATTATCAGCAACCCCTGTTGATACCATCAGGAATTTTTATGGTACCTTTTTTAATTATACAGTACCTGCGGGTTTAGCGCCGGGAACTTATACTTTTTTGATCAAATCAACTGATCCAGCGGTAAGCAGCAACGTGTCAAATACTTTTACGGTTACGGCAACCGCAGGAGGAACGGCCTCGGTAACCTCTACAACATCACAAATTAATAATTCTACTTATCCGCAGGTACTCGGGGTATGTAGTGGTACCAATAATATGTCGTATAATTTTACCAATACTTCATCAAACGGCTCAACCGCTACGGCTACTTTTTTAAATGAATCGACACAAACAATTGAGGTTAGCAATGCCAGCTTAGCTCCAAACTATACTTTTACAGCTAAAACTGCTAATTATACCGTAATTGTTAAGGCTGTAAATGGTAGTAATATTGTAAGTACCTACGCTTATCAATTGATAAACAACGTTGTAAACGTAAACCTGGGGGCCACAGGTAACCCATCAGTTTGCCTTGTTAGCGGGCAGGCACCGCTTACTTATAATGTTGATATATCATCGGCTACCGGTATACAAAATAATTATCCGGGTGACTTATATACATTTAGCTGGGGAGATGGTACCAGCAGCACGTACACCCTCTGCCAAATATTGGCAATGAATGGGCAGATTACGCATATATACACTAGATCATCATGCGGGATTACCTCTAATAGCAGAGTCAATTCATTTGAAATAGATTTTCAGGCAACAAATTTATATTGCGGAAATATCGGCTCAGCGCCGACTAACTACGCAAGGGTATTTCAACAGCCTATAACTAGCTTTACCGGGCCTAAAGTTGCCTGTACAGGTACTGCCACTTCGTTCATAAATACTTCGCAACCGGGGCCTAACCCTAACGCAACTACTAGCAGTTGTACTGAAAACCCAAATGCTTTATATCAGTGGTCGGTTGATAATGTTATTATGGCAAGTGATTATCATATAGCGCAAAACTTTGTTACGACACTTACCGAAGGGACGCACACTATATCACTTCATTTGGAAAACCCTAATACTGCCTGTGCGCCGAATGATTCAACGCTAACTATTTGTGTACAAAATCCACCAAAGCCAAGCTTTACTATAGCTCAAAAAAATATTTGCATAGGTGATGGCCCCATAATACCAACAAACACATCCGTTATTGATTCAAGCTGTAATAATCAAAACACTTACAAATGGACGGTAACACCTTCAACCGGGGTGTCTTATAATGCATCAGCTGCGCAGCCAGCTATTACGTTTACCCAAACCGGCATTTATATAGTTGGCCTATCGGTTACAACATTAAGCTGCGGAACGGTTGCTGCACCTACGGTTGATACAATTGTAGTCAACACAATTCCTTTGGCAACTTTATCCGCTGATTTTTCGACGTGTGGAAATAACCAGACATTGAGTTTTGATTCGGTAACCACACGACAAACTTATACCATTTTAACCGGCACAACACAGCCGCAGGCAAATACTTATACGTGGAGCGTTACAGGCGGTGCATTTAGTTATGCTACCGGGTATACACTGCATAGCAAATACCCACATATTATTTTTAATGATTATGCTACTTACACTATTACTGTAACGCAGCAAAATAATTGCGGATCAACAACATCGGCACCACAACATATTACCTTTCAGCAAGCCCCGACTGTTGTTGCAGGCAACGATACTACTATTTGCGTGGGTACATCGGCACTTTTAAGAGGCAAAATTACCGGGAACGGATTGGTTAGTTATAAATGGATAGGCGGTAACGGCACTTATGCACCCAGTCCTGATTCATTAAACACAAGTTATACCCCATCCGCAGCTGAAGTTAGCGCCGGGCATGTAACCCTTACATTACAAGCCATCACTTCGGTAGCCCCGCCATGTAATTTGGTAAACAACAGTCTCATCATCACTATAGCCCCAACGGGAAAAATTACCAGCGCACTCACTAAAACAATTTGCAGTAATCAAAGGCTAAATTATCAAATTACATCAAGCACCTCTCCGAGCACTTATACATGGACAGCAAAACTCATATCAGGATCGGCAAGCGGCTTTTCAGCATCGGGCAGTAGCAACAAGATTACTGATTCGCTAATCAACACAGATCCTACGGCGAGTATAAATGCAGTTATCGCTTATACCATCACGCCTATTAGTAGTTTGGGATGTGCAGGTACGCCATCAACACTAAATGTTACGGTAACACCATTGCCTATACTTACCGCTACTGCCGCCAACCCGGTTATTTGCAGTAACCAACCAGCCAATATCACCCTAACAACAAAACTTAATGGAGCATCTTACACCTGGACAAGTACTGCGCCAGCAAACATTACCGGCAACTCAAACCAAGGTGCGGCAGTTAATACAACCGAAATAAAAGATCTGCTTGTAAATAATGGTTCAAGCCCCGCAAACGTAACTTATGTTATTACTCCTTTTAGTCCCGGTGGTTGCCAGGGTGCGCCTATAACAGCTGTTATAACAGTACAACCATTACCTGTAGCTGCTTACGCGGGCCCGAATGCGATATTATGCGGTATAAATACCTATACACTTCAAGGTAATTCGCCGGGTTTCGGAAGTGGTAAATGGACTGTGGTTTCAGGCAGCAACGTTACTTTTACTAATGATACTATACCTAATACAACTGTAAACGGCCTAGTCGGCGGAAATATTTACCAGTTTCAGTGGACAATTACGGCTGCGCCGGGATGCCAGTCACAAAATACAGTTACTCTAACAGATAATCAACCTACAGTTCCGGGTGTAACAAGTTCGGCAAATCCAACAACTGTTTGCGCGAACAGCAATAGCGGGTTAATATCACTTATAGGCCAAACTGGTAAAGTTTTACAGTGGCAAAAATCGATAGATAATGGTGTAACTTTTCAAACTGTTACGCCAATTAACACTACAAGTTCATTAATATATAACAACTTAACCCAAACAACAGAATACCAGGCTGTAGTTCAAAACTCAAATTGCAATATTTTAACATCTACCCCTATTACTATTACTGTAAACCAACCCGCACCAACATCAATTGCCGGGAAAGATACAGCGTTATGCAATGCAGCAAGCTATCAATTAAATGGTAATAATCCGGGCACTTTCGCGGCAGCATGGAGACAAACTTCGGGGCCAGTGGTAACTTTTGCCGATTCCACTAATTATCAAACTACTGTAAGCGGTTTACAAGGTGGCAACGTTTATACATTTACCTGGGTGATAAAGGGCGCTTCACCATGCTCTAATAGTCAGTCGCAGGTTACCATTACCGATAATCAAGCCACTGTTGCAGGTGTAACAAGTTCGGCAAACCCAACAACTGTTTGCGCGAACAGCAATGGCGGATTAATATCGCTTACTGGCCAAACCGGAAGAGTTTTACAGTGGCAAAAATCAATAGATAATGGTGCAACTTTTCAAACTGTTACACCAATTAACGCTACAAGTTCATTGATATATAACAACTTAACACAAACAACAGAATACCAGGCTGTAGTTCAAAACTCAAGTTGCGATATTTTAACATCAACACCTATTGTAATTATTGTTAACCAACCTGCACCAACGTCAATCGCAGGAAAAGACACGGCGTTATGCAGCGCAGCCAGCTATCAGTTAAAAGGCAATAACCCAGGCACTTTTGCGGCAGCATGGCGGCAAACTTCGGGGCCAGCGGTAACATTTGCTGATTCTACTAATTATCAAACCATTGTTAATGGTTTACAGGGTGGCAACGTTTATTCATTTACCTGGGTGATAAAAGGTTTATTACCATGCTCGAATAGCCAGTCACAGGTTAATATTACCGACAATGCCGATGTAATAGCACGCTTTACAGATAATGTTGTTAACTCATGCGGTTCACAAACGGTTACGTTTACAAATACATCAAACAATCAATCCGGAGCTTCCTTTTTATGGAATTTCGGCGATGGTACAACATCAACCTCAGCAAACCCACAACATTTTTTCAAAGAAACAACAAATGGTACCGATACGGTCTACGTGGTATCATTAAGCGTAATAAGTAACTGTAAGCAACGCCCCCCGGTTTATGATACGATACACATCACATCCGACAGGGTAATAGCCGCGATTTTGCCGCTACAAACAACAGGATGCGCGCCATTTACTTTAGATGTACAAAACGTTTCGCCGGGCAATAATGTATCGTACAAATTTTATTTGTATAACGGCAGTACTTTGGTGCAGGAAATTGATAAAACGGATAAAACCGATGCCATATTTACCTCTCTTAATGTTAACGCGCCTACACAGTATACCGTGTATATGACAGCAGTTGGGCCTTGCGGTACATCCGCGACTACAAATAATATACCTATAGTTATTTCGCCGCCAACAGTAACACCGCAGATGTATATTTTAAATAATGTAACCTCCGGTTGCGCACCGTTGAATGTATCGTTTGTAAATAATTCAAGTGGTGGCAGTTCTTATCACTATAATATTTATGATGCTAACGGAAATTTAATTGAACAACCCGTTGCAGGCACTGCCAACTTACCTTATATATTTACTATTGCCGGTAGTTATTCGGTAAGCATAACAGCCGCAAACAATTGTTCGCCACAAGGTATTGAATCTGCAAAAATAGCTATTACGGTTTATCCTGTTCCGCAGCCTGCATTTACGGCAAATGCTGATTGCGCTGCTATAGTATCCTTTTTAAATACTACTACCCCAAATGGCACTACCCCACCCGGATCATTAAGCTATACCTGGAATTTTGGTGACGGATCGACACCGGAATACAGTTTTACTCCAAAGCCGCATTATTATAATTTCAAGAAATCACCATTCAAGGTTACACTAACCGCAACTAACACGGTTAGCGGTTGTGCCGATTCCACAGTACAAACTATAAATGTGGATGCCCCTTTAATTGCACAGTTTACTGAACAACCTGATAGTGTAGTTACTATACCCAACTATGAATTCTCATTTATTGATCAAAGCACAGGACCGCCATCCGGCTGGGCATGGAGTTTTGGCGATGGCACAACATCTACAACACGAAATCCTTCACATCGCTACGCTGATACAGGTTATTACCAGGTAAAGCTGATTATTAGCAACAATGGATCATGCAACAGTGAGGTTACACATATTGTAAGAGTGACCGGTACACCGGGGCAATTATTTTTACCAAACGCGTTTATGCCAACCGGTTCTGCTTATGACCTGCGGTTATTTATGGCTAAAGGCGCAGGTATTAAAACATGGGAGTTACAAATATTCAACAATTACGGGCAATTGCTCTGGGAAACTAATAAGCTTGATAGCAAAGGATCGCCGCTTGAGGGTTGGGATGGTACATTTAGGGGTGTATTGATGCAGCAAGGAGCATATATATGGCAGGCATCGGCCACTTTTATAAATGGATCGGTTTGGAAGGGGATGTCCTACAATAATTCAGTGCCAAAAAGAACGGGAACAGTTAATTTAATAAGATGATGGATTTGAGAAAGCGATATATATTATATTTTATTGTGCTGTTGTTTGCAGGATTGAATGCCCGTGGACAGGATCACTTGTACTCACAATATTTTAATGCCCCGGTTTATTTAAATCCAGCTTTAAATGGGCAGTTTCAGGGTGATTTTAGGGCGAATTTTAATTATCGTACGCAGTACACCACATCTGGTAGTCCATCCAATTATCTTACCGCCGAAATGGATTATAATATACCCCAATTTGGTGGTGGAGT
>Ga0302309_10003778_pt1 | contig 11527 bp, 5 predicted proteins | sample III_Palsa_N1_1_FD_200453 | JGI IMG/M metagenome (GOLD analysis project Ga0302309, IMG submission 200453) | Peat permafrost microbial communities from Stordalen Mire near Abisko, Sweden - III_Palsa_N1_1 | ecosystem: Environmental > Terrestrial > Soil > Palsa > Peat permafrost | place: Sweden... | reverse complement strand
GGCATCACTAGAATCAAGCCTCTTGCCGCATACTTCGAAACATCGGAGTCATTTGACCAATCCCGAAAACTACCTCCATTACCATGCAGCAAATAAACCACCGGCAACTTCTTTCCCGAGGCAATTCCGGCCGGCAGAAAGACTCGATACGGCATCTGACGGTTCAACGCAGTGCTGAAAAAGGACACATCTTGCATAACCACACCGGTCGCAATTTGCGGATGATCAGGCCGCGACCCGTCCTTCCGGTGACAGCCGCACCAGAGGATCGAGCTCGACAACAAAATCAATAAGCTGAAGCGCGAGTGAATCGGAATGTTCATGTGCTAGCCGAGTCTATCTCGCCCTTTGCACCACGCCAATTGCTATGTCGATACTCCGTTCTGCGATCAGCGATACCATAACCTCATGCCGTCCGCCGCACTCATTCCCGAGTCGAAGACCCTCCTCGACCCCATCCCCGCCCCCGTCGAGCACCTCGACGCCGCAGCTCTCGAGTGGCACCCACTCCTCGCCCTCGTCGCCAGCTACGCCATCTCCCGCGTAGGCCGCGAAGGCCTCCTCGCCCTATCCCCATCCATCGACCAGCCCTGGATCGAACAACAGCACCAGCTGGTGACCGAACTCCGCACCCTCCTCAACACCAGCGCGACCATCCCGCTGGGCGGTCTCTTCGACCCAACGCAAATCGCCGACAAATCCCAGATCCCTGGAGCAGCTCTCGAACCCGCCGAACTGCAATCCGTCGCACGCATCGCCCACGACATCGCCGCCTGGCAATCCCTGCTCAAGAACCCGCCAGCCACGGCAGCCAACGCCATCCCCGGCCTGCTCGAACTGCTGGCTCAATATCCCGCACTCGCCGCCAGCAACCTCAGCTCGCTCGCAGAATCCATCCAGCGCAAGCTCCTGCCCGACGGTACATTGGCCGACGACGCCAGTCCCGAGCTCTCCCGCATCCGCAACGAACAGCTACGTCAGCAGCGCGTCATCGAAGAAAGCCTGCGCTCCGCACTGCGCCGCCTCTCCGCCGACAACCAGACACAGGACGACCTCATCACCATCCGCGGCGACCGCTTCGTCATCCCCGTCAAAGCCGAGCAGAAACGCAAAGTCTCAGGCGTAGTCCACGGCGCCAGCTCGTCAGGCCAAACCGTTTACGTCGAACCCCTCGAAACCATCGAGCAGAACAACGAGCTCGTCCGCCTCCTCGAAGAAGAGCAAGCCGAAATCCACCGCATCTTCATCGCCCTCACCCGCCTCGTGGGTACATACGCCGAATCTCTCGTCGCCGGCGCCCACGTCCTCGCCCTCGTAGACACCCTCCAGGCTCGCGCCCGATTCAGCGTGGAATACGACTGCATCCGCCCCGTCTTTTCCGAAGAATTGTTTCGCCTCGAATCGGCCCGCCACCCGCTGCTCGAAAAGCGCCTCAGGGCCTCAGGCGGCCAGATCGTCCCCTTCACCCTCCAACTCGAATCCGCAGCGCGCCAGCTCATCATCAGCGGCCCCAACACCGGCGGCAAAACCGTCACCCTCAAGACCACCGCACTCTGCGCGCTCATGGCCCAATCCGGAATTCCAGTACCAGCCGCAGCCGCAACCTTGCCCATCTTCACTGCATTCCTGGCCGACATCGGCGACGCCCAATCCATCGAGCAGGCGCTATCCACTTTCTCCGCGCACATCGTCAACCTCGACCGCATCTCGCACCTCGCCAGTCCCACCGCGTTCATTCTCCTCGATGAACTCGGATCATCCACCGACCCCGATGAAGGCAGCGCCCTCGCCGTTGCCGTCGCCGACTACTTCCTGCGCACCCAGGCCTGGTCGCTCATCAGCACCCATCACACCTCGCTCAAGGTCTACGCAGCCAACACTTCTGGCGTTCTCAACGCAGCCGCAGGCGTGGATGAAACCACTCTGATCCCCAACTACCAACTCCGTCTCGGTGTCCCCGGAGCCAGCGCCGGCATCCAGACCGCCGAGCGCCTCGGCCTCAACCCGCGGATCGTCCGCAGCGCCCGCGATCGCATGGGTACCCAGCAAGCCGACATCGGCCGCTTCCTGCAAAACCTCCACCAGCAGCTCACCGATATCGAAGCCGAACGCAAAGCCACCCGCGCCGAGCAATACGCCCTCAATCTGGAGCGCGGCCGCCTCGCCCGCGAAGGCGACATCGAAACCAAAAAGCGCACTCGCGAACTCGAACAAAAACTCGGCTCGCTCCTCAAAGACTTCGAATTCCAGATGCGCCAGACCGTCAACGCCATCGAAGACCGCGCCGGCCAGCTCAAGCTATCCAAGGAATCCGAGCGCCGCATCCAGCGCCTGCGCCGCGACTTCGAAGAGCAGTTCAACTCCACCGTAGTCGCCCACAGGCACGGCGCGGACGTCGGCGATCCCAACGCCCAGCCGCATCTGGTCAAGCACGTCTCCATCGGCGACCAGGTCCGCATCAAGAGCATGAACAAGACCGGAACCATTACCCGCGAAGTCGAGAAAGATCTCTACGAAGTAGCCCTCGGCGCACTCAAAATGCGCATCAAGCGCGATGACATCGCCGAAGTCGTTGCCCCGGCAGGCAAGTCCGCTCCCTCAGAAAAGCCACTCGACGCCGTAGCCCGCCAAAAAGGCGTAAGAGTCACCGTCACCAGCAGCGGCTCAGAAGACATGAAATCCGAAATCAACCTCATCGGCCGCACCGTAGACGAAGCCACCAACGACCTCGAAAAGTATCTCGACCAGGCCTTCCTCGCCGGCCTTCCCCGCGTCCGCGTCATCCACGGCACCGGCATGGGCATCCTCCGCCGCGCCCTTCGCGAATACCTCCGCACCCACCCCCACGTAGCCAGCATCCAGGAACCCACCCACCAGGAAGGCGGTGCCGGCGCCACGGTAGTAGAACTCCGCCAGTAATTGACAAGTAGCTGCGATGTAGCTACGCTACATATTGAAGACCGCATCTGAATACTCCGGGAGGCATTCCTATGAAGCTCATATCTCTGAACACGGAGAAAAGACGATGCCTCCTATCTTGTTCGACTGGGACCACGAAAACATTCGCCACTTAGCGCGACATCAAATTACGCCAGAACAAGTCGAACAAGTAATCCGAAACCGGCCGATTGATTTAGGTTTGAACCTTCGCAACGGCGAAGAGCGAACCACGCAAGTGGGCGAAACTGATGCTGCACTCGCTCTGGTGGTAATTTCGACGATGCGGGTCGAGAAGATTCGTGTCGTTACAGCTTGGCCAGCGAAAGAGCGATTGCGACGCCTTTTCCTATCGCTGAAGAGGAACGGCAATGTTGGAAGAATTGAAGAACAAGACCTTTGCAAATGAAGCGGAAGAAGCCGAGTGGTGGGAGTCGCACGAAGATGATCTGGCCGCTGAATTCGAAAAGGCGGCCGCCGAAGGCCGTCTCCGCATTGGTACCGTCGCCAAACGCGCCGCCCTCCCTAGCACCACTATCCGGCTAGACCCCGAAGACATCGCCAAAGCCCGCGTCCAGGCCGCCGAGCGCGGCCTGCGCTACCAAACTTATCTCAAAATGATCATCCACGAAGCGCTGCGCAAAGCGGAGAAAACCAAAACCGCCACGGCCGGCTGATCTTTTCGCGCTCTCAATTCCTCCCCTCACGGCAGCATCAACTCCCGCCGCGCAAACATCCAGAACTCCGCCGGATAAACATCCGCATGCCGCCGCCACGACTCACGCACCACGTCCACGCGGCACCAGCGCCGGAACATGCAGATCCACCACACCGCATGCGGCGAAGTCTTGTTATCCGGAAACGCCAGCTGCAGATCCGTGTACACAGTGCACATGAAGTCCAGCAGCGAATTCGTAAACTGGATCGCGTAAAGAGGAGGCGGTGTCACCCAGTCGACCACCTCATCACCCTTCGCCGGCGAATTCAGCGCCGCCTCCAGTCCTGCCAACTCCACCCGCTCGCGCAACTCCTTCAAGAGCGCCTCGTACTGCTTCAGATGATCCCCAAGATATTGCTCCATCTCCGGCGTCCGCGGATACCAGACCGCATTCATCCGCGCAAAGAAATCCGGCACCTCGCCACAATCCTGAATCGCCGTCGCCGACGGCGGCAGCGCCGGCTTCATCGTCGCCAGCGCTACATGATGCCCAAGCCGTCGATAAGCCTCAAACTGCGACTCCGTGAACCACTGATTCGCCGTCGAATCCTGCGGAAACACCGGCGATTTCAGTTGATACGTCAGCAGATCCGCGGGCTCATCGCCAACCAGCGAAGACTTCATGTAAACAATCAGTCCCGAATAAATATCCTCATCCTCGCCCTCCAGGCACACGCAATCCGTTCGCAGATCCGCGTCGTCCTTTTCCGCGGCCCATGGCGGAGGATACTGAATCGTCCCCACCACGCAATGCGCCTTGCTATAGCCCGTCGCTGGGTCGATCCGCAACGGCCGCAGATCAAGATCGATCTCCGCGCCGAAGTCCGCGCGACACTTGGTAATCGCCATCCCCATGCCGCCAAACGCCATCTCCGGATCGTTCTCCGCATCGCACACGATGATGTACCGGCAGCGGCGCCTCACCAGCTCATACAGCCCCATATTTTCGAAGTGGCCGCCGTCGCTGAGATTGATATACTTCGCGTCGTCTCCTACGGCGCCAAACAACTCCAGAAACAAGTGCAGCAGCGCGAACTTGGGCGTAGCTCGCGCCAGCTTCGCATTCCACATATCCATCCGGCGCGGGTTGGGAATCCACCATCCCAGCCGCACATTGAACAACGTCATCAAGAACGCCAGCGCGCGATTAGTGTTGTATCCCATGTTCGGATTCGCAGCAGCCCCTGAGATAGCTACGGCCGAATCGACATGAATCCCTCCATAAGACTGATCCTTGGATTTCGGATACGCATAGTCGTTGGTATTCACATATCCGTTGAAACTCACATGCTTGTTCTTGTCCCCATCCGTCCATCCCACGCTATATCCCGAATAAAGCGGCGTAAACGCAAAGCTGGTGGCCTTCCGCTCCTGCGTAGCCAGATCCCCGCCCGTCGTCAGATTAAGCGTCGAGCAGAAGATCGGAAACGGCCCATCGTATTTGCCCGTCCGCATTCTCGCCGCATCGAGTGCGTATTTGTTGGGCAATAGCTCGGTCACAAACGGAGGCAGGTTATGTTGCATCCCATTCTCCGTGACCGATCCACGCCCATCGAACCCAGTGAATGGATCCGGCTCCCGTCTGCCCGGCACCACGGCGCCCAGATAGCATCGCGAGAGCCGGTTCTTGTAGAAGGTATGCATCGAGAACTCGTTGATATCCACGCGCCGTCCCATGATCGACGCAACCGTAAGCGCCGCCAATGCACAAACCACATCCGCGTGCCAGAACGCCCCTCCCGTCCATCCCCAGTTCTTGGCAAGCAGAGCATCCACACCCGTTGACGCTCCATAGGACAACAACAGCAGTAAGCTAACCATCGCAAAGGGAGCAGCAGCAATGGCCACCAGGTCCATCGGCTTGTATCCAAGAAACCCAGTGTCCGTTGGCTTGCCGTCTGCCTTGCCGCTCGCGCCACCAAGCACGGTCGTCAGGTGCGCTGCCACAAAGCCAATCGCGACGCTCCACTGGCCTCTCGCCGAAAAGGTCCCGACCCACAGGCCAACGTAAGGCCCCAGCAGTGTCAGACCAACCACTCCCATCCAAAGCGACGCATACAGCAAGGACCAGGCTCGAAGCCGGGCAAGCCACTCGCGACGCATATCCCGATAATCCCGCCCCAGCAATCCGAGCGTCAGTTCCATCGCAACATAGGGCACACTCAGCAGCATCGCCGGCAGTAGAGTCAACTCGATCCGCCACGGGTCTACATTCGTCCCGGCTGCCTTCCCGATCCAGCCAATACAGCCGGCAGCAATCTCGCCGCACACCCATACCAGCCACCAACCCACGGCGCAGGCCACCGCAGTCGCCAGCACCCCCGCCAGAAAATACAGTATTCCCGCGACAATGCGATTCCCTTTGGGGTGGTAACTCCCAAAGGCGCCCAGGGCCCCGCCCGAAAACGTCACAATCTGGACCAGCGTCAGCATCAGGACCCACACAATCACCGTGGGCGCCGCCCACCAACCCGTCAGCGTACCCGGATGAACCCCGACCCAATAACTGATCCAGACCGCGCAGCTCAGCCACGGCGCGATCAACCACGTCACCACGCCGCTGTTGCTCAGCAGTTCGCGCGGCGGCTTGGTGGCGTTAGCCGTAGCATTGCCTTCCTGGATCTCCATGTTCTTCCACAATCTCCACAAGGACACAAGTGCCAGCACAAGGCAACCCAACCCCGTAGCCCACCAGACCGCGTCGCTGCCCGATATAACAACCTGCGGCCCGTCAATCGGCTGCGGTACCAGCAGATGCACTGCAAACAGCGCAAACCCAAACGCCGCCAGAATCGGTATCTGATTCAGGATCGTATTGCGAAACCAGATCGCCAGCATCGTCCACGTATCCGCCGAGAACAGCCCGCGCGCAGGCGTCAGATAACTGGCATATCGTTTCAACCACTGAATAGGCTCTGGAGCCCGCGGCAGGCACCCCGGCTCCGATTGCGGAATCAGTTCCCGGATCACCGACTTCTGGCTTCCATTGCGCAGGATCCACCCTGCCAGAAACTCATGCACATAGCCCCCGCCTGAAACGGAGGAGAGATAGTGGATACAGGGCAGCATCCCCATCTGCGCCAACCCCTGGATCACCCCCAGGTTGAACGTCGCGCTGCGTATCCCGCCCCCGGAGAAGCAGACTCCGGTAAGTCCCTCCTTGGCCACTGCCGTATAGATATCGTCTTCCCAATCCTTGCCAACACGTGCGATCCGTTCCTGCTCCACCAGCCACTTGCTCGGCATGTAATATCGGCGCGCCGCCACAAACTGTTGCAACTTCGGGTCCTTGAGTAGCCCCTTGTACAGATTCTTCTTCTCCTCGGTCGAGCCTTTGATGAAGGTCTTGTTTCCGAAGGTCAACTCCTTGGAAAAGATCCTCAGCAACACCTGGGACACATTCCAGGCCTTCTCCGCTTCGTGCGTAGACCCCGGCGCGTCCCCTTTGAGAAAGCAAAGGTCCACCAGCCTGTCGAGGAGGTCTTCATGCGCCTCAAGCGCAGCCTTCAATTGCAACTCGGTGTACTGCACTCCTTCGATCCACACCCGATCGGGAAACTCAAGCTGCGCCAGCCGCGCGCAATACAGCCTGTTGGAATCTCCGCCACTCAACTCGTCGAGCTTGTCGATCATCCGTACCCTCGTCTCTGCCGCTGTGCCCGCTTGCGCACAACAAAGACAGCATTCCCTTGAATCCCTCTTTGAAGTTGGAGAAAACTCGGAATGATTAAAGCACGCAATCCAGACGCCGAACAGCACAATTCGCAGTCCACGCACCACGAATGTCCATCAGCGACACCCGCCTGCTGAGCCGAGGCTTGCTGCCACTCAATCAGTCCTGGACTCAATCGACTCCGGCTGAAAAATCTCCAGACCTCCCGAATGCTATGTTGAATCCAGAAGCTGTTTTCAGCCCCTACCCCCGAGGCCTGTTTGAAGACCACCACCAAACTCAACAACATCCAGGTTCTGCGCGCCTTTGCCGCAACCGCGGTGGTCGTCTTTCACACCGGCTTCGCCTTTCCCTTCATGCGGCCCTTTGGTTCATTCGGTGTGGACGTATTCTTCGTCATCAGCGGCTACATCATGGCCCGCATTCTCGATCCGGAAAGCGAGTCCAGCAGCGACTTCTTCTTTCTCCGTCGCGTCCTGCGCATCGTTCCGCCGTACTGGTTCTTCACCATCCTCCTGTACATCGCGGCTCTTCGATTCCCCCAGTTGATGGGATCCACGCGCGCTGGCGTCACCGATCTCATCAAGAGCTTGTTCTTTATCCCCTTCACCAAAGGCAGCGGACTCATTCAGCCGCTCCTCTTCATCGGTTGGAGCCTTAACTACGAGATGTTTTTCTATCTCGCCCTCGCCATCGGCCTGCTCATCCACAAACGCAAAGGCATTTGGCTCGGCGCAGGAATTGTCCTCGCCACATTGCTCTTCTGTCAGATTGCCCTGGCAACCTTCGCCTCGCAAAATGTCTTCGCCCAGTTCTATGGCCGCGACATCAGCGTCGAGTTTCTTCTCGGAATCCTCAGCTACTACCTTTGCCGCGCCGTCTCTGTTCCCAGGGCGCGCGCCCTTTGCTGGGTTGCACTCGCAGTTTGCGTCATCAGCGCGATCTTGCTGATCGCCATGCAGGGCATCCTCCCTCGTGAATTCATTCCCTTCGCCTTCTCTCGCATTCCCAATCTCGGAGTGCTCTCCTTTCTCCTCATCACTTCTGCCAGTCTGCTCTCTCAAGCCAATTGGGATACCAGGCTCGCCTCGCTCGTCCTCATCGGCGACGCCAGCTACATCCTCTATCTCATCCACCCCTACTGCGAATACTTCCTTGACCGCGTCTTCGGCGCGCATTACCACTGGCTCAAGAGCGATTCCGCAACCGGCGCGCTCGTCGGAGTAACCGTCTCAATCGTCCTCGCCATCCTCGTCCACCTCTACGGCGAACGCCCTACCGTCCGATTCCTGAATCGCAACTTCGGCGGCAAACGCAAATCCACCGAGTTCGCCAACCCCGCCTGACACTTCGTCGCACTCCGTCAGCAGCGCTTCAACCCCGATAGACCCCGAATGCTATCTTGATTTCAGAAACTCAGCGGCTCACCCCATTCCACATTCCCTCTCTCTATGCAGACCGCCTACATCGCACTCGGAGCCAACATCTCCAGTCCCGCCGGCTCTCCACGCGAGACCCTCGACGCCGCTATCCAACACCTGGCTGAACTGGGCCAGGTAGCCGCCCGATCCTCCTATTACTCGACGGAACCGGTCGGATACGCCGACCAGCCCACCTTCCTCAACGCCGCCGTGGCGCTCCAAACTCCGCTCGATCCCCGTACCCTCCTCGACCGCCTCCTCGAAATCGAACGCAGCTTCGGCCGCGACCGCTCCCACGGCATCCCCAACGGCCCACGCACCCTTGACCTCGACCTGATCCTCTACGGCGACCTCGTCCTCGGCACCCAGGATCTCCAACTCCCCCACCCCAGGATGGCCCAGCGCGCCTTCGTGCTCGTCCCGTTAGCCGAGATCGCCCCAGGTCAAATTCACCCCCAATTGCAGAAAACCGTGTCACAATTGTTGCAAGACCTGTCCCGGTAAGAAGAAGGATTTCCCCCATGTCAGACACGAGCGACGCCGCGCGCGTCAAAGTGTCGAATCCGTTCCTCCGAAAGGCCAGCGTCGAATTGGCGACGCTTCTCTGCGCCGCGGCGCTTTTGTCGGTGCCGTCCCGCTTACAAGCCCAGTCCGCCGATGAAACCTCGCCAGCCACGAAACAGATCACTGGCCAAATCACAGATCGATCTGGCGCTCCCATATTTGCCGCCAGAATTTACGACGCGTCCGGAAAGTTGCTGGCAAAAGCCGATTCCTCCGGCCGCGCGACCGTCACCTGCGCCGCCACCTGCATGGTCAAAGTGACGTCCTTGGGCTTTACCCCTCGGGTTGTAGAGTGGCAATCATCTGTTCCGATCGTGCTCGAGATCGGCCCTGTCGGTGGCCCGATCAGCACCATCGAGCCCATCCACGAAACCGTCTCCGTCACCGCCTACCGCACTCCCCTCGGCGAGCTCGAAAGCCCAGCCAGCACCCGCACCCTGACGACGAGCGATCTGCAGGAAGCCGCCCCCATCACCCTCGACGGCCAGCTTCGACTCATCCCCGGCGCTGAAACCTTCCGCCGCTCCAGCTCCCTCGTCGCCAACCCCTCTTCGCAAGGCATCAGCCTGCGCGGCCTCGGGTCAACCTCCGCGAGCCGCACCCTGGTCACCGAAGACGACATCCCGCTCAACGACGCCTTCGCCGGCTGGATCCACTGGGAAGAGCTCCCCGAGCTCTCCATCCGATCCGTCGAAGTCGTCCGTGGCGGCGCCAGCGACCTCTACGGCTCCTCCGCCATCGGCGGCGTTATCAACGTCATGCAGGAGCGCCCCGACCGCAACTTCGCCGAACTGAACTCCGACTACGGCTCCGAAGACACCTACGACACAAACCTCCTCCTCGAAGGCCGCCACGGTCCCTGGGGAGCACTCGCTAGCGGCGGCCTTCTCGGCACCGACGGCTTCATTCAAACCACCCCATCTGAGCGCGGAACCATCGACACCCCCTCCAACGTCCACGCCCAGAACGGCCTCGTCCTCCTCGACCATCAGCAAGGCGCACTGCGCCTCTTCCTGCGCGGTTCCGCGATGAATGAAGCCCGCGACAACGGCACGCCCGTTCAAATGAACGGCACCCGTCTCTGGCGCTTTTCAACCGGCAGCGACTGGAAGCCCGACGGCGGTTTCTTTGGCGGTAGCACCCTCACCTTCCGCGCCTACGGAGGCACCCAGCACTACCGCCAGACCTTCTCCACCATTGCGTCCAATCGAAATTCCGAAGTCCTCAACCGCTTCGCCAAAACCCCCGACGACGAAATGGGCGCAGTCCTCCACTGGAGCAAGCCCCTCACGCCGGAACTTCTCTTTCTCATCGGTTCCGACACCCACGACGTTCGTGCCGGCGACTTTGAAGAAGTGATCAAGGCCGGCGTTCAATCCCAGACCGATCTCAACGACCGCCAGCGCCAGACCGGCCTCTATGCCGAGTTGCTTTGGACCCACAAAGCCTGGACCATCAGTGGTTCAGGCCGCATCGACTGGTTCAACAACTTCGACGGTCAGCAATGGCTCCCAGCCGTCGCCCCGCTCCCGCAAATCAGCCAGCACTTCGCCCTCACCGGCATGGGCTTCCGCGCTTACCGCGCACCCACCGCAAATGAGCTCTATCGCTCCACGCAAGTTGGCAGCCTGCTCACCCTGCCCAATCACGACCTCTTGAGCGAACGCGCCACCGGCTGGGAAACCGGCATCGCCATGCAGCAGCACTGGGGCACCGTCCGCACCAGCTATTTCTGGACCCAGGTCAACCGCCCCATCACCGCCCTCACCATCAATCCAAACTCCAATCCGATCCAGCTCATGCGCGAAAATCTAGGCCAGATCGAGAGCCGCGGCGTCTCGCTCGACTACGAGCTTCAACCCACCGGCCAACTCCACTGGATGACCCTCCAGGGCGGCTACCAGTACACCAATGCCACGGTAACCAAGGGAACAGGCGACGCCCCGGCCGGCAACTGGATCCCCCAGGTAGCCCACCATGCCGCGACCGCCCAGCTGCGTGGCTACAAGCCCGCCATCGGGACTCTCAACATTCAGGCCAGGATCAGCGGCCACCAGTTCGACGACGACGCCAACGACTACTACCTCCACAGTTACTTCAAGCTGGACGCCTACGCCTCCCACGACTTCGGCAAACGCATCCAGGTCTTCACATCGGGAGAGAATCTTTTCAACCGCGCCATCGAAGTAGGCCGCACCCCCACCCTCACCCTTG
>Ga0302309_10003773_pt1 | contig 11533 bp, 10 predicted proteins | sample III_Palsa_N1_1_FD_200453 | JGI IMG/M metagenome (GOLD analysis project Ga0302309, IMG submission 200453) | Peat permafrost microbial communities from Stordalen Mire near Abisko, Sweden - III_Palsa_N1_1 | ecosystem: Environmental > Terrestrial > Soil > Palsa > Peat permafrost | place: Sweden... | reverse complement strand
TCATTTGACCAACTTCCTGCGTATCGTTCACCGCCAGGGTGATGTCCCACTAGGGATGAACCAAACCCGGTGAACATCAACCAATCATCGACATCTCCCTCGGATGCTTCAAAACGCCTGTTGCCATGGCTCGTTGCGGTGGCATTTTTCATGGAATCGCTGGACACAACGATTCTGAATACGGCGGTTCCTGCCATCTCCTCGGCACTCGGCGTCGCTCCGCTCAGTATGAAAGCTGTCCTGGCGAGCTATACGCTCAGCCTTGCGGTGTTCATTCCGATCAGTGGCTGGATGGCGGATCGCTTTGGAACCCGCCGGGTATTCTCCGCGGCAATTGGTTTATTCACGCTGGGTTCTTTCCTTTGTGGAATATCCAGTAACATCCACCTGCTCGTCGCATGCCGCATCCTTCAGGGCTGTGGCGGAGCGATGATGGTGCCCGTCGGAAGACTCACCCTGGTGCGAACGTTTGCCAAATCAGAACTCCTGCGCACCATGAGCTTTGTCTCCATACCGGCGTTAGTCGCCCCGATGCTTGGGCCCATCGCAGGTGGCCTCATCGTCGGCTATCTTCACTGGCGCTACATCTTCTTCCTCAATATTCCGATCGGCCTCGCAGGGTTGATCCTTGTATATCTGCACTTGCCCGACTATCGCGAGGAGCAGACCCATCCACTCGATATCATCGGACTCATCCTTTTTGGTTCTGGAATCGCACTTCTTTCGTACGTGCTGGAAATCTTCGGAGAGCATACGCTGAGCTCCGGCGAGATCTCCGCACTTTTGGTGCTGTCCCTCACATTACTTGCGGGATACTGGATACATGCGAAGAGTCTTCCCTTCCCTTTGCTGCAGCTCAAACTCTTTAGCATTCGTACGTTTCGAGCTGCGGTAAGCGGCAGTTTTTTTACTCGGTTGGGAATCGGCGGGGTGCCGTTCCTCCTTCCACTCCTCTATCAGGTAGGACTGGGGTTTACTCCGATCCAATCCGGTCTACTTGTCATGCCCCAGGCTATCGCCGCCATGAGTATGAAAGCGATCATGCCAAGGCTCCTGAGTCGTATCGGATATCGCGGCGTTCTCATTTCCAATACGGTGATTCTCGGCATACTTTTACTGGTGTTTGCAACGATAGGTCTTAGGACACCTATCTGGGCCATCGTATTGCAGGCATTTTTCTACGGAGCATTTACATCGCTGCAATACACGAGCATGAACACGCTCGTATACGCTGACATCACGGAGAATGACACTAGCAGCGCAAGCTCAATCGCAAGTACGATGCAGCAGATGTCAATCAGCTTCGGAGTAGCGACGGCAGGCCTCACAACAGCGTTTTTCGTCCCGAGCACACACTCCAATCCTGCGGAAATGATTCATGGAATCCATAAGGCGCTGGTCGCGCTCGGACTATTGACTATTGCGTCGACGATCGTTTTTCGAAGTTTGAAGAGTGGAGACGGTGACGATGTGAGTCAGCACAAAGTCCTTCATCCTGGTGGGTAGATCAAGCTTGAACCGTTTTGGGACATCATCTTTCCACACCCCACGCGTGTAGGTTACTTGCACGCCTTCGATCCTTACCAATAAGTCTGCGGTGCAGACCGGACGTTCTCAAAGTCCCGCTAATTGAAGCAACAAGGAAGCAGTGACCGTTCTTCTCAGGGGCTCGCGCGCGCGGCTCTACAGTTGTTTCTATGCCCTGCAAGCCACGAGCGACACAGTCGACACCAGCACGGAAACGGTGCCTCGAACTGGGTGAAACTAGTCGTAACGAATATTTTCCGAAAGTGCCCGAGTGATAGCCTCAGCAAGCGAATCATAGTCGATTGACCCATCGTAGCGATCTTCGTCAATGAAGAAGGTCGGAGTTCCGTTGACACCGCTACGCAATCCTGCCTGAAATTCGGCTAGCACCCGAGCTTGAAAGGTGTTTCTCTCGAGAGCAATCAGCAACTGGGGATACGGTAGACCCACTTTATCGACGAGTTCCAAGAAAAGATCATCCGAGAATCGGTCTTGATTCGCAAAGAGCAGGTCGTGCATCTCCCAAAACTTGTTGTGCTTACCTGCAAACTCGGCAACCTCCGCCGCCTTCTCTGCCCACGGATGTATGTCGCTAAGAGGAAAGTTGCGGAAAACAAATGAGAGACGCGATCCGAACTTACGTTGCAACTCTTTCAATGCCGGTTGAATTTGAGCGCAGGAGGAACATTCGTAGTCACCGTACTCAACTAAACTGCACGTCACGGTTCGATCGCCTTGCATGTGATCGTCTGGGCGAATTGAATCGAAGAGAACGTTCATTGAGTACTCCACATTGGTAAGGCTTCCAACAACTTATGCACGCTCCCGTTGGGGTTCCGGTTTCAGAGAGAGCGTTCGTGAGGAGGGATCTCTCCGGAGGCAGGAAGCGGCCGACGATCTTTGGCCGAGAGTGAGGTGAAGTGCGGAATCGAGCGGGGATGGGTGCCTTGGCCAAAGAGTGCGTTAATCCTTTTGATCAAGGACTTGATAGGTTTCACCCAGCTTGGAGTCCCGCAACTCTCACAGCCGAAAAGAGGTCGCACGTCGGCCAGAATTGTGTAGGACAGGTCGAGCATCTTCTGAAATGGCCGAAATCCGAATAGGCTCACGGCGAAGACCCAGGTAAACCATCTGGCTTTCGGCAGACTGCGAAGAACCTCTGCAACGGCTTCACCGCCAAGTTTCATCGAGCCGTCGGGCATCAGAACATGGATTGTCGCATAGGCATTCCAGATGTCCAGTTCGGGATTAAGCGACCAAAGCCGCTCGGGATCATCACCGATGGGTTGCACGATGATGGTCGTATTTCCTGATTTGTCTTGAGCCGACGTCCGCACCCAATGCGCAATGTGGCGGCAAACACCACATTCATCGTCGAATAAAAGCATTGGCTCATTTTGAACCTGCATCTTCAAGATGGAAGCTCATTTCGTGTCTCGTACGGCTGACTAACCGCTGCCAGGACGCTCGATACCTCCGGGCTTGGTCCTTCGACCCTTCCAACTTCCTTCCCATCTAGAAACATGACGAATGTGGGTGTACCACTGATCTCATATCGGTCTGCTAGCTCCTGGTCGGCTGCAGTATTCACCCTAAAGATCTTCTCTTTGGGCTTCACCATCTCCGCTACCTTCTGGAGAACTGGTTCAATCTCTCGGCAATGCTCACACCCATACGACATGAACTCAACCGCAATCGGTCCTGCCCCCTCCGTAATGAGCGAGCTAAATGTCTTGCTCGTGGCGGTCTGTATTCTGTCGGCAGAATGATGCTCAGGCATAAAACTCCTCGTTGCTCCTGTTAAGTCCGACGAGCGGCTCCAGGCTCTATCCCTGGGCCACCCTCTTGCTTCTTTTGTGCCAAATTCTTGCAGTTCAGGTGAGACGCCACAGTGATTGCTTGCTGGTCTTGCTTTCCGACATTGGCATCGCCAGATCAACTATTACCGTATCAAAGCACTTGTGAGCAGGTCTGATCAAAACGGCACAGTCATTCGATCTCGAAAGCTTTGACCAGGCACTGCTTGACTGTGTCGTTCACATCATTTGCATGCGTGGACTAAAGCAATACAGCGCATTAAAAGCCTGGTGGCCAATTCCGTCTTTCTTATGCGGTTCCAGTACTGAGGAAGTACACGTCCCCCAGCCATTCTGGATGCCGCTCTGGCGGAACTCAATTCAGATATCCATCCGTTGGCGGGATAAGTACGCTATCTTTTGAGGCACCGGCCTTGCTCCGAATGAGTGTGAAAACGTCCAGAGCTGTAGCAATACTACGGATGCTCCCCGCAATGCTTATAAGCTCGTCGACACCGTCATGTGCGTCTGTCAGCGTCTCAAGGCGTTCGCTCACGTGTCTTAGTTGGTCAGCCTCCAGCAAAATATCCTCGAAAGGTCCGAGGTAGTTCGTACCTGCCGAGGAGACGCTCGTTCCGGTCTTGTCCGACTTCCCTTTGACCTCGATCTGAGGACGCAAATCTTCTACTAAACGAACCGTTGCCGCTTCGCCGAGAAGTGTAAGAAGTAGTCCAAGCAGCTGCGCAATCAATAGCGTTCCGGCATCCCTTCCCTCATCTACGCCCGTTTGAAATTCCACTTCGCTAAGACCCTGCAATCCCCCATTCGCCATTACCTTTACGGCACTGAGTCCTGGAGCTTGCGACTTGGCCAGAGACAAAGCACGAGAAGCGAGTGCCTGAAAACCGTCAACACCCACCGGTGCGCAGAGCTGCCGCCGCAGGTTCTCATAGACGCGGAGTGTCGCAAGCTCGGTCTGCCCGCAAAATGGATCGACATCAACTTCGGAAGCAATGAGCCTGCGGGCCCAATCGCGAATCATGGGTTGAGGATTCATCGGCTCTCTCCTTGAACATTGTTCACTTTGAACGCCAGGAATTTATCGCGATGATGTTGTTACCGTTTTCGTCGATAACAAAAATCCCCGCGCTTCACCGACACCATTGTCAGCCATACACAAAACAAGTTACTCGAAATATCTCCCGAAAGGCGAGCACAATTGACCAAATTGACCAACATGAAAATCACCTTCAGGGCCATCCGGCACTAAAACGCGGGTAAGCCGCGGATCCTGCTCGAAGGGCTTTCCCCTTCGCTGATAGATGGTTACGCCATACCGGTCTCAGCTCGTTTACTGGGCAGACTTATCGACGACAAGCAAGCCTTTTCACTGCGCCTGAGCCTGGACGGCGGGTGTATATCATTCATTTTAGAGATGGACGGTGTTCTGTTTTGATCTATCAGCGGATTCGCGACCGAGTAGACTCGTTTGTAGAACGTTGGTAGACACGTACACGTACAAATGATGCGAAGCGCCGACTTTCCGACAACACGCGACCTCGCCCGACGACTTCTTGCTTCCGAAGCGGCTGAGATAAGTCCTTCCATGGAGGATATCGATGTCGTGTCTCGCGTGTGCGACAAGCTACGCCGTTCCTTAACCGCGCTGGCTGGGGCAGTGGGGTTTCGATCGCTACTGGCGCGCGCGTTAACCCTTGCGCAGCAGGAGTCTCCAGTGCTCGGGTCGTTGGAAGTTAAGTCAGACGGCTCGTTGCAGGGGCTGAATGGTGAAGCGGCGCAGGCGGGTGTCGTGCTCATTGCCCATTTAGTCGGGCTGATGATCACATTCATCGGCGAATCTATCACCCTCCGGCTCCTGCATGACGTGTGGCCAGACCTGCCCGAATCCGAAGTGAAGTTTGAAAAGGATGAATCCAAATGAATGAACAAAACAGGGTCAAGATAAACCAGTTGCTGACCGGAGTACCTGGACTCGATGAGATACTTGGCGGCGGTTTGCCCGAGTTTTCGTTCAACATCATCGCGGGATCGCCCGGATGTGGCAAGACCACCTTAGCCCATCAGTTCATCTTTGCGAATGCTACTGTGGAGCGGCCTGCCCTTTACTTCACAGTAATGGGTGAACCGGCACTCAAGATGCTGCGTTATCAGCAACAATTCACCTTCTTCGATGCGGCGAAGCTGAACAACGCCGTACGCTTCGTCAACCTCAGCCAGGATCTCGTCGAGCGCGGGCTACAGGGAGTGCTGGAAGAGATCTCCAAACAAGTGGAGGCTGCCAACCCGAGCATTGTCGTGGTGGACTCCTTCCGCACCGTGCTACGCAGCGAGATGCACGAAGGCAAGGAGATGGCTATCCAAACGTTCGTGCAGCAGTTGGCGCTTCTGCTCACCAGCTGGGAGGCAACGACGTTTCTCATTGGCGAGTATTCCGAGTCGGAGGTGCGCGACAACCCCGTATTCACCGTTGCCGATGGTCTCTTCTGGCTCTTCCAGCAGGTGGATCGGAACTCCGTCGTGCGCAAGATGCAGATCATAAAGTTACGCGGACAGGCCTCCGTGCCGGGGTTGCATACCTTCCGGATCACGGAGGCTGGCCTGCAGGCGTTCTCCCGAACCCTTGGCCTCCTTGGCCATAGGAAGACGTTTAGCAGCGTGAAGCGCCTTTCCATGGGTATTCCTGCGTTGGACGAGATGATGGGTGGAGGCGTTCCCGAGGGAGATAGCCTGCTGATCGCCGGTTCCTCGGGGACGGGCAAATCGCTCATGGCGACGCAATTCCTTGCTGCGGGCATACGCGCGGGAGAACCGGGCATTGCGGCGGTCTTTGAAGAGCGACCGAGCGAATACACCGCGCGCGCCTCTGAGTTCGGACTCGATCTCCAGACGCCTCTTGCCAAAGGAAGTCTGGAAGTGATCTACCTAAGGCCCCTGGATCTCTCCGTGGACGAGATGATGCAGGAGATTCTCGACGCCGTGAAAAGGACGGGAGCAAAGCGCTTGGTGATCGACTCCCTGGCTGGCTTCGAGATGGCATTAGCACCCGCCTTCCGTGCCGACTTTCGCGAATCGCTCTACCGTATGATCTTCGCCCTGACCGCTATCGGCATCACCATCCTGAGCACCCTGGAGATGCCGGAGACGTTCACCGAGCTGCTCTTCAGCAGCTATTCCATCTCATTCCTCACCGACGACATCATCCGGATGCGTTATGTAGAGATCGATGGTCAACTGAGTCAGATCATCATGGTGGTGAAGATGCGCAGGGGTGCGCACAGCCGCGAGATCCGGCAATATCAGATCGCCACCGACGGAATCGTCATCGGGGAGCGCTTTAGGAACTATGTAGACCTCATCACCGGCATCCCTCAACCGCTTTCGGCCTTGCGCTCGAAAGAGTCTCCTCTCGACCGAAAGGTTTGACACCAGAGGTGAGATGACAACGGAACCGATCGACAACGCCGAGCAGGAAATGGATCTAACGACGCTCTGCCGCGCCATTGCAGACGCTTCGCCTATGGCTATGGCTGGATTGGGCGGTTCCCAACACACCATCCGCTACGTCAACTTGGCCTTTTGCCTGCTCACCGGCAAATCGAAGGATGAGCTGATCGGGACGGCTTTCTGCGGCAATCCCCCCGTCACGAATGAATGCGTCTTATTGCTTGACCGGGTCGTCAAGACAGGGCTGGCTGATAGCTATATCGGGGAGGAGCATCCCGGTATCCATCCCCTCTACTGGTCGTACGCGATGTGGCCGTTGCTCGGGGAGGACCACAGCCATCTCGGCATTGTGGTCCAGATTACCGAAGCGGCCCAATTTCACGACGATGCCGTCGCCATGAATCAGGCTTTACTGCTGGGCTCGGTGCGCCAGCATGAGCTGACGGAAGCGGCGGGCCTGCTGAACGTTCAACTGCAGGCTGCGATCATCCAGGGAAAGAAAGCTGAAGAAGCTCTCATCAGCAGCGAGAAGCTGGCCTCTGCCGGACGCATGGCTGCGGTACTCGCCCATGAGATCAATAACCCGCTCGAAGCCATCATGAACCTCCTGTTTCTGGCGCAGGCCATCGACGACACCCCAGCGCAAGTTCATCAGTATCTGAAGATGGCTGACGATGAGCTGAAACGTATCGCCCACATAACCCGCCAGACGCTGGGCTTCTATCGCGAGTCGTCCGTTCCCACTACTTTTCTCGTTGTGACTTTGCTGAATTCCGTTATCGACCTGCTGCAAGCGAAGAGGGTGGCTACGCAGGTCATCGTGGAAAAGCAGGGCAACGATCAGCTGCACATCACCGCGAACTTCGGCGAACTACGGCAAGTGATCTCGAACCTCATGTTGAACAGCATGGATGCGCTTGGCGAAGGCGGCAGGGTCACACTGCGAGCTTCCACATCCCGCGACCCCTCGAATGGAAGTTCACGAATACGGATAACGATCGCCGACAATGGCCAAGGTATCAGCGTGGCAGCACTACCGAGGATTTTTGAACCGTTTTTCACGACCAAAGGTTCGATAGGAAATGGCTTGGGCCTATGGGTCTGCAAGCAGATCGTCCAAAACCACGGTGGCTCCATCAGGGTTCGTTCGCGCACAAGCGGGTTTCACGGAACAACCTTTTCCATGGTCCTGCCCGGGCGCGGTCCTGACCGAGTTTCAATATGATTGCGACGTAATTTAGACCGTGTTGACGCCGAAGCGAACCAAGTCTCAGAGAATCACATCTGGTTGCAATGAAAATTATGCGGCGCAGCGAATAGAGTGATTCGAAACCAAGGACGCTAGACAGGGTTATATTGCCACCTTTGGCCAACTCCCCGACTGGATTGGCACATCAAACAGCCCAATCTTGTGCAAGCTAAAGATCATCTTAGCGTCATGAATTTGGGATTTATCTGTTGGGAGCGAAGAGCACAAACGAGCACCTGTTAGAGCGCTTGAGGAAAGCGGAAGAGGCTCTGCACCGTAGTGAACGATTGGCGGTAGCCAGCCGGTACGCCGGGGCTGTCATGCATGAGGTGAATAACCCTCTCGAGGCCTTGACCAATCTCGTTTACCTGACCAAACAGAGTCCCCGCGATGCGTCTTCCGTGCTCGAGAACATGAGAATCGCTGAGTCTCAGCTCTTGCAGATAGGCGAGATCACACGTACTACTCTAAATTTCTATAGAGAACAAGCAGAGGCTAAAGATCTTGATTTAGTGGAAATTGCAGAATCGGCTTTGCTGATTCATTCGCGTCGCGCACAGACTCAGAAGGTCGAAGTTCGTAAAGAGATGAAAGGCCCAGCCACGGCGCGTGTCTTTGCGGGGGAGATATTGCAGGTGGTCTCAAACCTCATTATCAATGCGCTTGACGCTGCCCCTCGAACTGGCGGTGTCTTGTCTCTACGTGTGAGAACTCTTGCCGGCAAAGTTCATATCTCGGTGACGGACAACGGGAGCGGCATAGCGCCCTCCATGGCGAAGGTTTTGTTTAACGCGCACCAAACAACCAAGAGCCACGGGACCGGACTTGGGCTGTGGCTCTCGAAGAGCATCGCGGAGAAACATCGTGGAACACTCAGGTACAGCTGCGAGAAGCGCGCTGGCAAGACAGGTACTACGTTCAAGCTCTCCTTGCCGATCTCGGAGACTCCCTAAAGGTCTAGTATCCGTGATGTGACAGAACCATGGCCACACAGGCACGGGCCGATTTGGATCTGGATGTTCGTTCGTAGACGGCGGCAGTAAGCATCCCAACGATGGCGAGTGAATCTGCAAATAGCATTTCTTGGACTTTCTTCACCCGAACCGGGTAATAATTCCGCTTAAAATGGCGGCCAAGCTTTTTATTGCATCTACCTACTCAGGTAACTTGTACCTCATGCAAAAACCGCCAGCTTGTCTCTTCCGCCATAAATACTACGTGATCCCCGTTTCCGACCGAACCACGCCAACTCCTCGAAATTTCGAACGACAACCCGATCGTGGCATCCTTTCGTGAAACTGGCGTTTTGGGCGTCGCAATCCTCTCGAAGGGTCATCTAGGTGGCGTCCGCTTGCGTTAACTTGAGCGTGTCCGCAGTTCTGGCTTTTGCTAGGCTTCCCATTGCCATTATGACTGGCGCTGAAAAGATTCTTTGCTACGTGAATCCAGCTTTTTGCAGTTTGGTAGGAAAGATTGCTGAGGACATGATAGGCATGCCCTTTGCGAAGCTTATGCCTGGCGACCGTTGCCTTCCGCTTCTCGATCAGGTCTATCGGAAGGGCAAGTGTGAGACTCATGCGGAACAGGCACATGCGAAGCCACATCCGTTCTACTGGTCCTATGAAATATGGCCTATCTGGGGCGAAGTAGCAGACGGAGGCGATCCGGTCGGAGTAGTTCTTCAGATTACAGAGACGGCTCCACTCCACGAGAGTGCCGCCGTATTGAACGAGGCTCTCCTACTGTCTGCGGTGCACCAACATGAGTTGATGGAAGAAGCTGACTCTCTGAACAGCAAGTTGATTGCCGAAATCGCTGAGCGACACCGCGTCGAGCTCGAAATCGAACAGTTAGCTTTCTACGACGCTCTAACCGATCTTCCCAACCGGCGCCTCCTTATGGACCGCCTGCACCACGCAACGCTGGCTTGTTGCCGTACGATGCATCACGGCGCAATCATCTTCATCGACCTTGACCAGTTTAAGCGCCTCAATGATTCCCAGGGCCACCATCTCGGGGACTTGTTGTTACAACAGATTGCTCTGAGGCTCAAAGAGTGCGTGAGAGAAGACGATACAGTAGCTCGCCTCGGTGGTGACGAGTTTGTGGTGATGCTCGAGGAGTTGAGTGAAAACCAAGCTGAAGCGAATGCCCAAGCTAAGAAAATCGCGGTGAAGATACTCGCTTCTCTCGGCCGTCCCTACCTGCTGGATGGCTATGACTACCATTGCGGTGCAAGCATCGGAATCACTCTTTTCGGGAAGAATCGGGAGTCCGTAAGCGATCTACTCAAACGAGCTGATCTGGCCCAATACAAGGCTAAATCGGCAGGTGGACGCAACATCCGCTTTTTTGACCCGGAGATGGAAGCGAAGGCAAAGGCACGAGCCGCTTTAGAAGCTGATCTGCGACGAGCTGTGAAGGAACGGCAGTTTCGACTTCATTATCAGCCACAGGTCAATGACGAGGGAGATCTAGTAGGAGCTGAGGCTTTGTTACGCTGGGAACACCCTGATCGAGGGCTGCTTCATCCGTCCGATTTTATTGCATTTGCGGAAGAGCATGGCATCATCGAATCTATTGGCTTGTGGGTCACAGAGACCGTATGCATCCAGTTAATGAAATGGAGCCTGAGATCCGAAACGTCACAGCTCACGCTTGCGATCAATGTCAGCGCTCACGAGTTTGGCCATCCAGCATTTGCTACGCGTATGCTGACATCCCTCGATGAGGCCGGCGCGGACCCCGGAAAGCTGATTCTGGAATTCACAGAGCGTGTGATGTTCGGCCCAATCGAAGAGACAATTGCGAAGATGAACATTCTGAAAGATCGGGGGGTGTCTTTTGCGCTGGATGATTTTGGTATTGGCTTTTCGTCCCTTACCTCCCTGAAGAACTTACCGTTGTCTCAGTTGAAAATCGATCGTTCTTTTGTGCGCGATGTGTTCACAAATCCGGCCGACGCGCTGATTGTGAGCGCGGTGATCGCTTTAGGACATAGTCTCGGGTTGTCGGTCGTCGCAGAGGGGGTCGAAACCGAGCAGCAACGACATTTTCTTGGGAAGCTTGGCTGCAGGATATATCAAGGATTTCTCTTTGGCGAGCCACACCCGGTTGAGAATCTGGTATGAACAATTCGACGGTGGAATCGATTCTCATAACGCCTGGAAGCAACTAAGAATTTTGTCAATGTGCGCAGATACCCCACGACTTGCTGAACTGAGAGTGGTACTTTCTCACTTTCGCCGTCAGGGAAGCTCTGGATCCGCGAATACGACACAACCTCGGACGGGATCGTAATCGGCGAACGCCCGCACTCATTCCAGACCTAGTGGAGCTACCGGTGTTCCTCCGTTTTCAGATCTCCTGTTGGTCCTTGCGGCGCGGATCGGCGATGACATTGTTATGCAAAGTTGAGATTTCACGCGTGAGCAATTTAGCACAGAAGATATACGCGACGATTGGTAGCGTTGTGCTTAGACCGACCGCCCGAGGT
>Ga0302309_10003770_pt1 | contig 11548 bp, 6 predicted proteins | sample III_Palsa_N1_1_FD_200453 | JGI IMG/M metagenome (GOLD analysis project Ga0302309, IMG submission 200453) | Peat permafrost microbial communities from Stordalen Mire near Abisko, Sweden - III_Palsa_N1_1 | ecosystem: Environmental > Terrestrial > Soil > Palsa > Peat permafrost | place: Sweden... | reverse complement strand
TTGTACCGATGACTTTGCCGGACACCTTGCTCACAATTCCAACCTATCCGTAAAAGCTATTGTTGCTTTGGGTGCTTATGCTGATTTAGCCAACAAATTAGGCGAAAAAAGCATCGCAAAAAAATATTGGACATTAGCCGGCGGAATGAGCGCTAAATGGGTACAACTTGCCAATGCGGGAGATCATTATTCATTAGTATTTGGCGATAAAAATACCTGGAGCCAAAAATATAATCTTATCTGGGACAAGGTTTTGGGACTGCATTTGTTTTCTGACGCGGTTTACAAAAAAGAGATAAATTATTATTTAACCAAACAAAATATTTTTGGCTTACCTTTAGATAGCCGTAAAACCTACACCAAATCTGACTGGATATTGTGGACAGCCTCATTAGCCGATAATCAAAAAGACTTTAAAGCATTAACCGATCCGGTTTATAAATACGCCACACAAACGCCAACCCGCGTACCCCTAAGCGACTGGCACGAAACTACTAACGGAAAGATGGTTGGTTTCCAGGCCCGTAGTGTTGTAGGGGGCTATTTTATGAAGATTTTGGAGAGTAAATGGGTAAAGTAAGGGGTTGACTAAGTTGATTTAGTGAGTAGTTGAATGAGCTAATTATATTTTGTTTTTAAGTTAATCAACCGCTCACTTAATTACCCCAATCAACTAATTCTCATAACTAATCCACAGAGTAATCCGTATACATTATTTGTTATAACCAATTATATAGTTTGGGCCTGTTTACGGCACCCGATTGTAGCCCGATATACCTATTAAACCACCACTACCAATAGTGAATATTTACAAGTATTTAATATTATCCATACTACTGCTTTGTGCTATACCTGGTTTAGCCCAAAATCAAAGCTTGAAGTTTGAGCATATTGAAACCAGTGAAGGGCTATCGCAAATTAATGTTAACTGCATTATACAGGATAGTCGTGGGTTTATGTGGATAGGTACCCGCAACGGTTTAAACAGGTACGACGGTTATAAATTCATTATCTATCGTTACGATTCGATGAATGATAATACCGTAAGCAATAACATGATCACCGATATTGTTGAGGGAAAGGACGGTAACATTTGGATTGCTACACAAAGCGGTTTAAATATGTACGAACGGAAAACCGGCAGGTTTATACGGTACATGCACGATGATCATAATCCTAACAGTATTTCGAACAATATTATAAACAGGCTGGCATTTGATTCGGAGGGTAAGCTATGGGTAGCAACCCAAAATGGCGGGTTAGAGTGCATGGATACTAAAACAAAAGTATTTCAGCATCATTTTCATTCAGCTACCGATACTACCAGTATCGATGATAACAACATCCGCTCTGTATTTGAAGATTCAAGGCATAATTTATGGGTCGGTACTTCATCAGGCGGGATAAATCTTTATCATCAAAAAACTAATACTTTTTCCAAGTTCCTGTATAAAGATCCGGCTACCCATACCATAAGGGGTAACAATGTTATTTGCATTATTGAAGATAACGACAATCAATTATGGGTAGGTACCCAGGCCGACGGGCTTTTTTTATTGGATAGTGATAAAAAAATATTTAAACGTTTTACGCATGATGATAAATCAGCAAACAGCATTTCGAGTAATACTATTTATAGCCTGAATAAAGATGATAGCGGAAATTTATGGATAGGTACTGAAAACGGAGGGCTTTCCATCCTGAATAAAAAGACGCTGAAATTTTATAGCTATCAGCACGATGAGGTAGATAATTATAGTATTAATGGCAATTCAATTTATTCCATATGCAGGGACAGATCGGGTAACATGTGGCTTGGCGCTTTTAGCGGGGGGATTAATCTTTTTAAAAAATCCACTGCAAGCTTTCCTCTTTACAGGCATAATTCCTCGCCTCTCAGTTTATCAAACAACTTTGTGCTTAGCCTCTTTGAGGATAAGGAAAAGAATGTTTGGGTTGGAACCGACGGAGGAGGGTTAAATAAATTTAATCCGCAAAGCGGAACTTTTACCAGTTATAAAACGCAGCCTGATGGCAAAAAGGGAATATCAGGTAATTACGTACTGATTGTTAACCAGGATGATGACGGCAATTTGTGGCTCGGCACATGGGGAAATGGAATAACTCTTTTTAATCCTAAAAAAAATACTTTCAGTTATTTTAATAATGATCCGGCAAACCCTAAAAGCATAAGCGGTAATAATGTTTATAATTTAATACAAACACAGGATAAAAAAACATGGATCAGTATTTTTGGAGGCGGTTTAAACTGTTATGATAAAGCAACAAAAACGTTTAAACATTACAGATTTGATGTAAATGATCCGAAAGGCATAAGCAGTGATTATATCTATGCATTATATGAGGACAGTAAAGGAAATTTATGGGTGGGTACTTCTGATGCCGGGCTTAATCTTTTGGATCGTGAGACAGGTACCTTTACCCATTTTGTGCATGATGAAAAAAAGAATAGCATCAGCAATAACGGCGTAACTGATATTTTTGAAGATAGCAAAGGGAACTTATGGTTATGCACCCTATCCGGGTTGGATTTGTTTGATCCGCTTACCAAACACTTTGTTTTTTATAACAAAAAAAGTGGTTTACCAAGTGATATTATCTACGCCATAAGGGAAGATAATAATGGAAAATTATGGGTAAGCACCAATAGCGGCTTATCAATGTACAATCCGGCAGATAAAACCTTTACAAATTATACAACAGAAGATGGGATACAGGGGGAAGAGTTTAAACCACACTCGGCATTAAAAAGCAGTGATGGAAAATTGTATTTTGGGGGTACAAATGGGTTTAATGTGTTTTCGCCTGACCAGATATTAAAACCTATTCCATTTTCGCCTTTGGTAATAACATCCTTCCAGGTATTTAATAAGCCACTTATTATTGCCCAAAATAGCAATGATCCGTCTCCTTTAAAGCAGGATATATCCGACACCAAATCAATCATTTTAAGCTATAAACAGTCTGTTATTTCAATGGATTATGCTGCGCTGGATTATGGATCGGCGGACAAAAAGCAATATGCATTTAAGCTGGATAACTTTGATACCGAGTGGAACTATGTTGGCAGCCGGAATTCTGCATCGTATACCAATCTGCCCCCGGGTGACTACCTGTTTAAAATAAAATATAAAAACAGTGCAGGCTTATGGTCGCCTGTTACTTCGGCTTTACACATTACTATTATGCCACCGTTTTGGTTAACCTGGTGGTTTAAAATATTAGTACCATTATTTATTATTGCCTGTGTATATTATCTTTTTAAATTGCGTATTGAGGCAATTAAATCGCAAAAACTGATACTGGAAACACAGGTTCGGGAGCGTACCGAAAGCCTGGCAAAAATGACGGTTGATGAGCGTGAATCGCGCAAAGCTGCCGAGAAGGCCCGTGAAGAAGCGGAAAATGCAAATAGGGCTAAAAGTATATTCCTGGCTATGATGAGTCATGAGATCCGCACGCCAATGAATGGTGTTATAGGTATGGCAGCTCTATTATCAAGTACAAAGCTTACAGCCGAACAGGAAGAATATGCCGAAACCATTAAAAGTTGCGGAGACGCGCTGTTAACTGTTATTAATGATGTGCTCGATTTTTCGAAAATAGAATCGGGCAGTATGGAGATTGAGGAGCAGGATTTTGATTTGCGGGATTGTGTGGAAGGTGTATTGGATATTTTCGCCGAAAAAGCATCGCAAATTGATTTGGTTTACCAGATAGATCACCTGGTTCCATCGCAAATTATTGGCGACCCAATGCGTTTAAGGCAAATACTGATAAACCTGGTGAGCAATGCTATGAAATTCACCAATAAGGGTGAGGTTTTCATCAGTGTAAAAATTGCTTCCCGGGAAACTGAAAATTTGAAATTGCAGTTTAGTATCCGCGATACCGGGATAGGGATACCTGCCGATAAATTAGATAAGTTGTTTAAAGCTTTTTCGCAGGTTGACTCGAGTACGACACGTAAATATGGCGGTACGGGCCTTGGCTTAGCTATAAGCGAAAAATTGGTTAAGCTAATGGGGGGCGAAATTAATGTGGTTAGCGAGGTGGGCATCGGAACAACTTTTTCATTCACCATAAAATCAAAAGCCGGATTAAAGGCACAGCGTAATTATGTACAGCTTAACCCGGCTGAGCTTAAGGGCAAACATATTTTAGTTGTTGATGATAACGCTACCAATAGGGATATACTGCAAACCCAGCTTAAACAATGGAATTTTGTGCCTGTGATAGCCGAATCAGGAGCACGGGCATTAGAAATACTATTGTCAAATGAGCGGGTTGATCTGATTATATCTGACATGAATATGCCAGTTATGAATGGAGTACAGCTGGCTAAAAAGATCAGGAAAAAACAGCCTGATCTGCCAATTATCCTTTTGAGCTCAATGGGTAATGAGAAAAGCAGGAGCGAGGCCCACTTGTTTAGCGCCATATTAACCAAACCTACCCGGCACCAGGTTTTGTATAAACATATAACAGAGCAGCTAAAAACGAAAGGCGCGGTAACTAAGGAAATTGAGCCCGTAAAATCACAGTTTTCAACGGATTTTGCCAAACAATATCCCATGAGCATTTTAATTGCCGAGGATAACCTGGTTAACCAGAAACTTGCTAAACACATACTTAACAAAATGGGCTATGACCCGGATATCAGCATAAATGGCCATGAAGCTTTAAATGCAATGACCGTTAAAAAGTATGATATGATATTTATGGATGTACAGATGCCCGAAATGGATGGGCTTGAAGCTACCCGCTTTATTCGTGAAAATATGGAACATCAGCCCGTTATTATTGCTATGACAGCTAATGCTATGCCTGAAGATAAAGAACTATGCCTGAAGACGGGTATGGACGATTATTTGAGCAAACCCATGAAAATTGCTGACATTATGGATGTTTTAGAAAGATGGGGAAAGCATATAAATGAAAAATAGCTCATAGTTGATGGTTCATAGATCATAGCATGAATGACAATTATATCGCTTACGAGTAACCAATACATTACAATTAAATATCACAGGAAATGGGTAATTTCACCTGTAGTATTTAATTGTTAATTTATGAGACCGATTTATAAAATTTTCACTTTTTTTCTTGTTGTTTTTATTTGTGCACAGGCGTCAGCCTATGCCGCTCAGGGCTATTATTACCAGCTGAAAATATATCATTTTAAAACGCAGGCGCAGGAAGACAGAACTAATAATTACCTGAAAGACGCTTATTTACCTGCATTGCACAGGGCAGGCATAAAAGATGTTGGCGTTTTTATACCGGTTGAAAATGATACCCTTGGAAAACGTATTTATGTTTTAATTCCTTTACGCACCTGGGCGCAATTGGAAAGTACAGATCAAAAAATACTGGCTGATCAGCAATATCTTACTGACGGTAAAGACTTTATTGATGCTGATTATAAAGATGCTCCTTATACCCGTTTGGAAACCATTATATTAAGCGCTTTTCCAAAAATGCTAACTCCGGAAGTACCGCAGCTTACAGCAAATAAAGCCGAGCGTATTTATGAATTGCGGAGCTACGAAAGCCCGACTGAAAAATATAATTTGAATAAAGTTAAAATGTTTAATGATGGCGATGAAGTAGCGTTGTTTAAACGGCTTGGCTTCCATGCTGCTTTTTATAGCGAGGTTATAGCAGGCAGCCACATGCCCAACCTGATGTATATGGAATGCTTTAACAGCATGGACGAGCATGACCGGCTTTGGAAAGCCTTCTTTAGTGATCCTTATTGGAAAACCTTGTCTGCCAGGCCCGAATACCAAAATAATGTTAATCATGTGGATGCCATATTTCTGCATCCTGCTGCTTATTCAGATTTTTAATGCTTGAAAAATGCGATTATGATGCGATAGTAGTAGGCTCGGGGCCAAATGGGCTTGCTGCTGCCATCTTATTGCAGCAAAGCGGGCTATCAGTTTTATTGCTTGAAGGTAAAAGTACCATTGGCGGCGGGCTGCGCTCTGCTGAACTTACCTTGCCGGGATATTTGCATGATATATGTTCGGCAGTACACCCCCTCGCCGTTAGCTCTCCCTTTTTTGAGCAGTTGCCATTAAGCGAACACGGACTGGAATATATTTATCCTGAAATAGCCGCCGCACACCCCTTTGATAACGGTACTGCCGCCTTGCTGAAACACTCCGTTATAGAAACCGCCCGTTTGCTTGGCGCTGATGAGCAAGCCTATCTAAAGCTAATGCAACCGGTAGTAAAAGACTGGCCGCTTATCGCGCCCGATGTTTTAGGTCCGCTGCATTATCCAAAGTATCCTTTTGCTATGGCCCGTTTTGGCCTATCGGCTTTAACCTCAGCAACCCATTTGGCAAAGCAGTTTAAAACCCCCGGGGCAAAAGGGTTATTTGCTGGTATGGCTGCACATGCTATACAGCCGTTAACCAATTTAACAACATCTGCAATTGCGTTGGTATTGATGGCAGCAGGTCATTTAAAAGGCTGGCCAATTCCAAAAGGAGGGTCGAACCAAATTGCTAATGCGCTGGCATCTTATTTTATCTCATTAGGAGGGAAGATAGAGACCGATTTTTATGTAAAATCATTGGAGCAGCTACCATCGGCACATGCCGTATTATTTGATATTACTCCAAAGCAACTGCTGCAAATTGCCGGGCACCGGTTTTCATCCATTTATAAATGGCAACTGGAACGTTACAGGTATGGTCCGGGAGTTTATAAGATAGATTGGGCTTTGGATGCGCCAATTCCATTTAAAGCTAAAGAATGTACTAAAGCGGGAACTATTCATATTGGCAATACATTACAGGAAATAGCCGACGGCGAACAGCAAATATGGGATGGAAAAACTCCCGAAAAACCATTTGTACTGCTGGCCCAGCCAAGTTTGTTTGATGCCTCACGTGCGCCACAGGGTAAACATACCGCATGGGCCTACTGCCATGTACCTAACGGCTCAACAAAAGATATGACAGCTACCATTGAAAACCAGGTAGAACGTTTTGCTCCGGGTTTTAAGGATACCATATTAGCCAAACACACCATGAATACCGCGCAGATAGAAGAATATAATCCCAATTATATTGGCGGTGATATTAACGGTGGTGTAATTGATATCGGACAACTTTTTACCCGCCCGGTTTTACGCTGGTCGCCTTATAAAACTTCCGCAAAGGGTATTTACATTTGTTCCTCATCCACACCTCCCGGTGGTGGCGTGCATGGTATGTGCGGGTACAATGCGGCTAAGCGGGCGCTGAAGGATATCTTTGATCACAGATTTTTTTGATTTACATGATTTCGCTGATTTATAATTTCTAAATATTCAGCATGATTATTTAGAAGCTTAGTCTGTCATATTTTTTATAACCCTTTATCATAATCTGTGTAATCAAAACAATCAGTTAAATCTGTGATCTGTCCGCTATCAAACTTTTTGTCCAATATCGATCACTTTTCTAAAATTTAAAAACCATAAATAATTGATTGTTAGTATTTTGACTTTGGTACGGCTATTGTAAATACCTGTGCTATACAAGGTACTATATGGACAAAGAGATTACACAGGAAGTTTCCTTACAGAACAGAAAAAAAGCCACCCTTATAACATTGATAAGCGTAGCGGTATTGGTTATTGCAGTATTGCTGGTGCGAGAACTTTTTAAATCCTCCTTAAAAAGATCGGAAATAACTACAGCAATTGTAAAGATAGGTAATATTGAAAACACCATCAATGCCACCGGCGAAGTTTTACCAGAGTTTGAAGAGATACTGACCAGTCCCATCAACGCATCTATCAAGAACGTTATTATGGACGAAGGTAATAAAGTTAAAGCCGGGCAATCCATACTCACCCTCGATAAATCATCCGCCCAAAACGATTACGACAAGCAGAAGTTTCAGCTTGAATCCAAACAAAATGAGATCCAGAAGCTGAAGCTTGACCTCAATGAAAGTTTTTACGACATACAATCAAATAACGATATTAAGCAATTGCACATCGGCGACCTTGCCGATGCTGTTGAAAATGCGAAACGGTTATACAATGCCGGCGGTGGAACAAAAGAAGGTATAGAGCAGGCTGAGCTTAATTTAAAGGTGGCGCAACTGGAAAAAAAGCAACTCGAGAACCAGATAAAAAACAAGCAGCAAACCATGCAGATTGAGATAAAAGAGGCTCAGATTGCAGCCGATATATTGCAAAGCGACCTCAACGCGCTGCAGCGTAAGTTAAACCTGGCAAATATTATAGCTACCCGTGCAGGTGTGGTAACCTTTGTAAATAAAAACATAGGCGCCAATGTAAAAGAAGGGGACGCACTTGCCCGGATAGCCGATTTAGGGAGTTTTAAAGTGCAGGGAAGTATCTCGGATAACTCACTGGATCAACTGCACAGCGGCTTGCCGGTAATTGTATTGATTAACGATACTCAGCTACGCGGGCATGTGATAAACGTTTCTCCATCTATTCAAAATAGCATTATCTCGTTTGATATTCAGCTGGATGAGCGTAATAACAAACAGCTTCGCCCGAATATGAAAGTGGATGTTTACCTGGTTACCGCAACCCATAGTCATGTGATGCGTGTTGCCAACGGCCCCGCTTTTAAGGGTCCAACCCTACAGGATATTTTTGTAGTGAATAACGGAAAAGCCGAAAGGCGAACGGTACACATAGGCCTCACCAATTTTGATTATGTGGAGATACAGGACGGTATTAAACCCGGCGACGTGGTGATAACATCGGACATGAGTGAGTTTAAAAATAATAAAGAGGTTACTATAGGAGATTAGGATCACAGATTTAGGATGATTAAACTGATTCCACAGATTATATTATAAATAAAAAAATTAAAACGGGATCACAGATTTAGAGCGATTAAACTAATTACACAGATTATAAATAAAAAGATTAAAACAGAATTCAGATTGGAGTGATGAAGCAGGTTACATCAATTAAAATTAAGGTAGAGAAAATCATAGTAATCAGTTTAATCACTTTAAATCTGTGATCAAAAATCAATAATATGAAATTATTATACATCATATTCTTTTTAACAATAAGCTCAACTGCTTTTTGTGGTGTTGGAGGCGATACCATAAGGCTTTCATTAAAAGAGGTTGTAGCAATGGCTAAGGATAATTCAATTGCGGCTAAGCAGGCGGCAACCACCCGCGAAACCAAGTACTGGCAATGGCGCACTTATAAATCAAATTATCAGCCGCAGTTATCATTAAGCGGTAATTTGCCTGGCTATAGTAAAACAAGCACCCCGGTTGTGCAGCCGAATGGAACCATATTATTTCAACCGATAAATTACGATAATTCAGCGCTTACTTTAAACTTTAGCCAAAGTATAACCGCTACCGGCGCCACTATTTATGGGATGACACAGATGCAGCGGTTTGATAATTTCGATGGAAATATGGTTCAATATAATGGTGTTCCTTATGCCATAGGCTTTAGTCAGCCATTGGGCCAGTTTAACAGCTTAAAGTGGGATAATAAAATACAGCCCTTATTATACAATGAAAGCAAACAAGCTTATATTGAGGCACAGGAGCAAATTTCAATAACGGTTACCGGTTATTTCTTCGATCTGTTGCTGGCACAGGTAAACCTGGAGACCGCCGAGGCTAATTTTATTAACACCCAAAAGATATTGAAGATCGCTAATTTAAAATTCGCTCTTGGAAAAGTATCCAAAAATGAAATTTTACAGTTGCAGTTAGAGCAGCTGAATGCGAGAAAAGCCGAGGGCACCGCTAAGCGCGATGTGGAAATAGCCACGCTTAATTTACGCAGTTATATTGGCCAGGAAGGTGATGAAAAGATCGTATTGATGGTGCCCGAAACCATAAGCCAGATGACGGTAAGTGCCGATAAGGTTTTGGCGGAAGCTTTTGAAAACAGGTCGGACGCTATTGCATTTGCAAGGCGCGTTGCCGAAGCGCAAAGGGATGTGGCTTCGGCCAGGGGGCAAACCGGGTTAACAGCTACTTTAACAGCAAACCTGGGTACTTCAAACTCGGCAACCAGTATACCGGGTGTTTACCGGTCGCCTCAAACACAGCAATTATTAGAGTTGCAGTTCTCAATCCCGGTATTGGATTGGGGGAGATCGAAAGCTAAGATTAAAACGGCCGAAGCAAACCAGCAATTAACCGTGGATTCAGTAGAACGTGATAAACAAACGTTTAAACAGCAAATAGTAACCCAGGTTTCCTTATTTAACGAAATGAAGGAACAACTGGTTTATACATCTGAAGCCGATAGTATTGCATCAGAAAAATACAAAATAGCGAGAGACCGGTATGTATTGGGAGATTTAGGCATAACAGACCTAAGTATAGCATTTACCGAAAACGACCAGGCCAAACGGGACTATGTACAATCCCTTCGCGATTTTTGGAGCGCGTATTATGAGCTGCGGTATTTGTCGCTGTATGACTTTGAAATGAATGAAAAAATAACTTATAAATAATCCATCAATAATCAAATCACTAATTCAATAACTCAATAATTCAACCATAAAAATATGATCCGTTTACAAAACATTGAAAAAATTTACCGCACAAATACGGTAGAAACACTGGCATTAAGCAGCATCAGCCTGGATATTGCCAAAGGAGAATTTTTATCCATCATGGGGCCATCGGGATGCGGTAAAAGTACCTTATTGAACATTATGGGCCTACTGGATATGCCTTCAAAAGGTGATATTAAAATAGCTGATCAAAAAACCGATCACTTGTCTGATAAACAACTGGCGCACTTCCGAAACCAAAAGCTGGGTTTTATTTTTCAGAGCTATCATTTGATCAATGACCTACAGGTGCTGGATAATGTAGAGCTGCCTTTATTGTATCGCAACAGCACAGCAAAAGAAAGAAGAGCGCTCGCAACCGAAGCGCTGGAAAAAGTAGGACTGGCTAATCGCGTAAAGCATTTCCCTAACCAGCTATCAGGCGGTCAAAAACAACGGGTGGCTATTGCAAGAGCAATTGTTGGTCGCCCCGAAATTATACTGGCCGATGAGCCTACCGGTAACCTCGACAGCGCTATGGGTAACGAGATTATGGATATACTGATGCAGCTTAACCAAAACGACGGCACAACCATAGTAATGGTTACACACGATGAAAACATGGCGCACAAAACCCATCGCCTGGTGCGCTTATTTGATGGTTCACAAGTTCAATAATTAATCAACCTGAAAATTAAGATCATGCTTAAAAATTATTTTAAAATAGCCATAGCGGTTCTAAGACGGAGGAAATTCTTCACCTTCATCAGCCTGTTTGGCATCAGCTTTACGCTTACCATATTATTGGTTTTAACCGCCTTTATTGATAAGGTGGTGGGGGATAATTATCCCGACAGGAAACGTGATAGATCATTATATATTAACCGTTTGGAAGAAACAGGTAAAGATAATTCGAGTTCCAGTCAACTATCATATTATTATTTAAGCCACTATGCAGGTAGTATGAAAACGCCTGTTAAAATGTCGATATTTTCGAA
>Ga0302309_10003767_pt1 | contig 11555 bp, 10 predicted proteins | sample III_Palsa_N1_1_FD_200453 | JGI IMG/M metagenome (GOLD analysis project Ga0302309, IMG submission 200453) | Peat permafrost microbial communities from Stordalen Mire near Abisko, Sweden - III_Palsa_N1_1 | ecosystem: Environmental > Terrestrial > Soil > Palsa > Peat permafrost | place: Sweden... | reverse complement strand
CCTAAAGAAAACTGGAACAGTCATGGCATGGAACAGGTATTGTTTCTCGTCAATGCCAATCCAGGGCAAACATTGCAGCCACTACATAAAGTCGCCTCCGGCGGTGAATTGTCACGTTTAAGTTTGGCGCTACAAGTCATTCAGCGTGAACAAACCACCAAACCCATATTGGTATTTGACGAAGTGGATATCGGCATTAGCGGCGCCACAGCAGAGATTGTGGGACAATTGTTGCATACCTTGGCACAAAATACCCAAGTGTTTTGCGTGACACATTTGGCGCAAGTCGCAGCACAAGCCGATCATCACCTGCGCGTTGAAAAACAAACGCGAGAAGGACAGACTTTTACTCATATTGAAAATCTTGATAAAAAAGAAAAAATACAAGAAATCGCCAGATTGTTGGCCGGCGTTACTATCTCCAAACAAACCTTGGAATATGCCGAAAGTCTATTGGCCGATTGATGAAAGATCGACCATACTATACCCATCGCACCTAAAGGTGCGACGGGGCCCCTATTATTTATTTAATGCGGCGCGCAGCAAAGCTGCGCTTGCAGTTAGAGGGGAGAATCACGATTCTCGCCTCTAACAACTCCCCATCGCGTAACCATTCACTTCAATATGCTTCGCATCTTGAAGTAAGAGCGGTATATACCATTATGGCCACACAATTTAGGAACTATCATGAGCGATCAGTTTGAAACAGCATTACAAGAAAAAATGAACCAGGTCAAAGCCAATTTGCCTGCTGGAAAAATAAAACAACCTGCTAAAATCGCTTTTTTGTTCACCGGTCAAGGCAGTCAATATCCCAATATGACACAAAAGATGTATCAAACATCCAGCGTGTTTAAACAGCATTTGGATGATTGTGCGCAAAGAATTGAACCTTATCTTTCTGTCAAATTGCTTGATTTATTTTTTTCACCCACAGAGCAGGTCAAAATTAATCAAACCGCTTATACACAACCCGCGATCTTCGCAGCGGAATATGCGCTGGCACAATTGTGGCTTTCTTTGGGCGTCAAGCCAGATTACTTAATGGGTCACAGCGTGGGTGAATATGTGGCGGCGACATTGGCGGGCGTCATGAGTTTGGATGATGCACTCATGCTCATTAGTTTACGCGCAAAATTGATGCAAAGTTTACCCGCAGGCGGCGGTATGTTGGCTGTGTTGACAAATCAAGACCAGGTCAAACCTTTGCTTAGCCAATTACAACAACAATATCCCACTAAGGTATTGGACATTGCCGCCATCAATGCACCCAATCAAGTGGTACTCTCCGGCACCTCTGAATTAATCAGCAGTTTTGCTCAACTGGCTGAAAAAAATGGTTTAATGGCTCAACCCTTAACGGTATCGCATGCGTTTCATTCACACTTGATGGATCCGATTTTGGACGCATTTAAACAAGAAGCCAGCAAGGTCACCTTTCATTCACCCAAGATCCCCATCATCAGCAATTTAACCGCTAAAGTACTCTCGCCTGAAGAGATTAATGCCCATTATTGGTGCGAACATTTGCGCAACAGCGTGCAATTTCTTGCGGGTGTTAAAACCTTAGAATCATTAGGCACCAATATTTATCTTGAAGTTGGCGCACATGCCATTTTAAGCAGTTGCACCATGCAATCACTCAGCAATAAGGACACTAGCGTTTGCATGCCCACCTTGCATCGTATGCAGGACAATTGGCAGTCATTTTTTGCAGCCATTGAAAAGCTTCAAGCAGAAAAAATATTATAAATGAACTACTTTTTTTATCTCATTGATAAAATAAAACAATATTATCGCGTAAAAAATGCAAATCTTATTTTTACGCGATTGTTTATACAAACACCAGGTCATGCGTTGTCCTTAACGGCCAGACAAAAAACGGGCACCGATCAAATTGCTTGGTTTTATGGTGAAATTGATTTTGATGGTTTTTATAAAATATTGCAGTTTATTCAACCAAAACCAGACGAGATCTTTTATGATTTGGGAACAGGTTTGGGTAAACCGCTCGCTGTGGCAGCCTTGTTATATCCTTTTAAAAAATGTGTAGGCATTGAATTATTCTCAGATCTGACCGATCCGGCACAAGCGATCATGCAAACATTAATACAGACACATCAAAACGCATTACCCAATCCAAATATTGAAATAAAAATAGTTCAGCAAGATTTTTTAAGCAGTGATTTTTCTGAAGCAGATTTGGTGTTTATCAATGCCACTTGTTATATTAATGAAACCTTGCAGCAAATAACACAGCAACTAGAAAAACAGCTTCATCTCGGTGCAAAAGTGATCATAACCACGCAGAAGCCGGAATTGCCTGGTTTTAAATTATTGCATCGCAATGTCTTCATGATGGGATGGGGGGAAAGTATGGTCTCTATCTATGAAAAAACGGTTTGAGTCAACGATGTTATTTGCGGCAACCACCATTACTAGACTATACTCCGGAAATGGCGTACAATTACGGAGTATGGTCTGGGTATGGACACTATTATGCTGCAGCGACTTTTAAAACTACCAAAAAATCAAAGTTTTTTCTTATTTGGTGCGCGTGGAACAGGAAAGAGCACCCTGCTCTATGATGTTTTTAAACCACACGATATCTCTTTCCCTGCTGCTATCACCCCAGATCAGGGATCTTCTACGCTGCTTATTAATTTACTCGACCCTGCGTTGGAGGATCGTTTGTCACGTCTTCCCAACGAGCTGGTGGCCATCACTCAAGGCCTGCCCGCAACCACCTCACATATTATCATCGATGAGATCCAAAAAGTGCCGAAGCTATTGGACATCGTACACTATCTGATTGAAAGTACGCCGAAAAAATTTGTTTTAACGGGATCCAGTGCGCGAAAACTCAAACATGGTGGAGCAAATTTACTGGCAGGACGCGCATTTGTTTATCATTTACACCCTTTTTCGTTTCAAGAATTGAGCTCACAATTTAGCTTGGAAGAAACCTTGCAATGGGGTGCGCTGCCCAGAATTCAAGCTCTTTCGACTACCCTTGAGAAGCAGCAATTTTTACAAGCATATGCACATACCTATTTAAAAGAAGAGATCTGGGCCGAACAATTTATACGCGATCTTGACCCCTTCCGCTATTTTCTTGAAGTTGCAGCACAGATGAATGGAAAAATTATCAACTTTGAAAAAATTTCTAGAGATGTCGGGGTCGATGACAAAACGGTCAAACGCTATTATTCTATTTTGGAAGATACTTTAATTGGTTTCTTTCTTAATCCTTTCCATCATTCTTTCCGAAAACGCACCAGTGCAAAACCAAAATTTTATTTTTTTGATATTGGCGTGACACATGCGTTGTCGCGTCGCTTATCAATACCGTTGCAATCTGGTACCAGTGCATATGGAGAAACGTTTGAGCATTTGGTTATTCTTGAGGCCATGAAATTGGCTTCTTATTTCCACACAGAGTATCGCTTTAGCTACTTAACCACTAAAGACAATGCCGAAATCGATCTGGTTGTCGAGCGTCCAGGAAAACCCATCTTATTCATTGACATTAAAAGCAGTACTGAAGTTGGCAGAACAGATCTCACTACTTTTATAAAGTTAACCCAAGACTTTGGGGAATGTGAAGCGGTTTGTTTTTGCAATGATACCTTTTTGAAAAAAGTTGAAAACATAAAAATCATGCCTTGGAAGCAAGGTATCATAGAATATTTTAGTCATGTTGCATGAAATGAAGTCATTAAATAGTCGATCGCACCACATTAGCCAAATCATGCGCTAATGTGGAGATTAAATGTTGATCTTCCCCTTCAACCATCACACGTACCAATGACTCTGTACCCGAGCGACGCAGTAGCACGCGACCTTTATCGGTTAATGTATTCTCAATCGATTGAACCGCCGCAACTATCGAAGGATGTTCCAAATCAACCCTGGTTTGTGTTTTTACATTCACCAAGGTTTGTGGATATTTCTCAAAACCCGTTAGTAAGTCCATTAATGATTTATTCTGGCGTTGCATCGCGCTTAACACTTGCAAGGCAGCAATAATACCATCACCGGTGGAAATCACGTCCATACAAATAATATGACCTGAACTTTCGCCACCCAATTGCCAGCCTTTTTCCTTTAAAGCGGACAAGACATGACGATCGCCGACTTGTGTGCGTACAAATGGAATTTGCTTGCGCTTTAATGCGGACTCTAAGCCCATGTTGGTCATTTGTGTTCCAACCACGCCACCTTGCCATAGGCCGGCATGTACGCGATCCAATGTAATGGCATATAATAATGCATCACCATCCATGATGTTGCCTTTATCATCAACCATCAATAAGCGATCACCATCGCCATCGAAGGCAATACCGACATGGGCTTTTTCACGCGAAACAGTTTGTTGTAATAATTCAGGCGACGTTGAACCCACTTTCGCGTTGATATTAAAACCATCCGGTTGATTGCCAATCGCAATCACCTGTGCGCCCAACTCACGCAAGATTTTCGGTGCGATTTGATAGGTGGCACCATGTGCACAATCCACAACTATTTTTAATCCGGTCAGTTCCAATCGATTGGAAATACTGCGCTTACAAAATTCGATATAACGTGCGGCCGCATCATCAATGCGTTGTGCTTTGCCCAATTGTTGTGGGTCGACGGTTTGCATGGGTTGATCTAACCAATGTTCAATCGCAAGCTCGATATCATCATCTAATTTATTGCCATCGGCAGAAAAAAACTTAATGCCATTGTCTTCATAAGGATTGTGTGAGGCACTGATCACAATACCCGCTTGAGCACGTAAGGTGCGGGTTAAAAAGGCAATCGCCGGCGTTGGCATGGGACCAACCAATAAAATATCCACGCCTGCGGCTGACAATCCAGCTTCTAAGGCGGATTCTAATAAATAGCCAGAGATGCGCGTGTCTTTACCAATTAAAATTTTGCTGCGTCGTCCGGAGGCTAAACACTTGCCTGCTGCCCAACCCAACTTTAAAATAAACTCTGGCGTGATCACATCACTGCCGACACGGCCACGGATACCATCGGTGCCAAAATATCGGCGTTGTTGTTTATTATTCATACCATAGTTCTCCTGCTTGCATGACGGCCATGGTACAACGTAGTGCTTCCATCGTTGCCTTTACATCATGCACGCGTATCACTTGTGCGCCTTGTATGGCGGCATAAACCGCAAGCGCTAAACTACCATGTAGTCTGGCTTGTGGTGGTTGTTGTAATAATTCGCCCAGCATGGCTTTGCGTGATAATCCCACTAATAAGGGATATCCCAGGGTTTGTAACTGATTTAAACCATGCAGTAATTGTAAATTATGTTGCAAGGTTTTACCAAAGCCAAAGCCTGGATCCACCCAAATATATTCTCTTGCCATGCCGGCTTGACGACAGGCGTCGATCCGCTGTTGCAAAAAGCCCTTCACTTCCTCAACCACGTTTTGATACGTTGGCTGTACTTGCATGGTGTTTGGCGTGCCTTGTTTGTGCATTAAACAAACGGGAACTTGCAAAGCCACGGCGGTTTCTAAGGCACCTTCGGTTTGTAATGCATTCACATCATTGATGATATTAGCACCCGCTTGTATGGCTAATCGCATCACGCTGGGTTTGGTTGTATCAATAGATAAAGGAATATCAAAACGTACACGGATGGCTTCAATGACAGGGATAACGCGCGATAACTCGATTTCATCACTAATAGGTTCTGCGCCAGGACGGGTTGATTCACCACCAATATCCAAAATCGATGCACCCTCTTCTATCATTTGTGCGGCAGCATCCACCACCGTGGATATATCATCAAAACGCCCACCATCTGAAAAAGAATCAGGTGTGACATTGAGAATGCCCATCACAATGGGTTTATAAGGTAACAGCGCTGGTAAATTTAACAACATTCAATCACTCTTGTCTTTTCCCCTTTTGAAAAAGGCGTTATTGCATAAATGGGGTGCGGTCAAGCCGCGGTATGACAACGGTTCTCATATTTATGCAACAACGCCTTTGAAAAAGGGGGAAGTCTACTCCCACTCAATCGTCGCCGGTGGTTTACCTGAAATATCATAAACCACACGTGACACACCTTTGACTTCATTAATAATACGATTGGATACTTTACCTAAAAAATCATATGGTAAATGCGCCCAATGCGCCGTCATAAAGTCAGTCGTTTCCACCGCACGCAATGCAATCACATGCGCATAGGCACGTTGATCACCCATCACAGCAACTGATTTCACAGGTAAAAACACTGCAAACGCTTGACTCACCTTGGCATATAATCCTGCTTTTTTTAATTCTTCAATAAAGATCGCATCGGCCAAACGTAACGTATCGGCATATTCCGCATGCACTTCACCTAAAATTCTAACACCTAAACCAGGACCAGGAAATGGATGTCGATAAACCATATCATGTGGTAAACCGGCTTCTAATCCCAAGGTTCTCACTTCATCTTTAAATAATTCACGCAACGGTTCTAATAGTTTCAAAGGTAATTTATCAGGTAAACCACCCACATTATGATGCGATTTGATGACTTGTGATTGGCCGGAATGTGCAGCAGATTCGATCACATCTGAATAAATCGTGCCTTGCGCGAGCCATTTTACATTGGGATGTTTTTTTGCTTCTTCGGCAAATACGTCGATAAATTCTTTACCAATAATTTTGCGCTTGGCTTCCGGATCACTTTCACCTTTTAATGCACTTAAAAATTGCTGTGCTGCATTGACATGAACCACATGAATATTCATGGATTTTTCCATCACAGCCAATACTTTATCAACTTCGTTTAAACGTAATAAACCCGTATCCACAAACACACAGATCAATTGATCGCCAATCGCTTGGTGTAACAAGGCAGCCACCACTGAAGAATCTACACCACCGGACAATCCCAAAATCACTTGATCATGGCCAACTTGTGCGCGAATGGCTTCAATTCTATCTTCCAAAATAGAAGACGGTGTCCATAAGCCATGACAAGCGCAAATGTGTTTAACAAAATTGCCTAAAATCGCCGTGCCTTGTGTCGTATGTGTCACTTCAGGATGAAATTGTATGGCATAAAAGCGCTTGCTTTCATTGGCAATTCCCGCCAATGGTGCCGAAGAGGTGCTAGCAATGACTTTAAATTCAGGCGGCAATGTTTCAACACGATCACCATGACTCATCCATACAGACAATTGCTTTTCTGCAGGCAAATCCAAACCTTCAAATAATTGACACGATTGTAACGTCACCAAAGCATGCCCAAATTCACAATGCAATGCCGGCTTCACGTCACCACCAAATTGCGCTGCCATGGTTTGCAAACCATAACAAATACCCAGCACAGGACAGCCCAGTGTAAATACCACATCGGGCGCACGCGGCGTATCTATCGCTGCGACACTTTGCGGTCCGCCAGATAAGATAACGCCTTTGGGTGCAAATTTTACGATGGTTTCTGCCGATATATGATAGGGATGGATTTCACAATACACACCTAATTCACGTACACGACGTGCGATCAGTTGAGTATATTGTGAACCAAAATCTAAAATCAGAATTTTTTCATTGTGGATATTTTGCGTCATGATGATTAATTACCTTCACTACGATAATTCGGCGCTTCCTTAGTAATATTCACATCATGCACATGACTTTCACGAATGCCCGCGGATGTAATTTTGACAAACGTCGGTTTACTGCGCATTTCATCTACCGTGGCGCAACCGGTATAACCCATGCTTGCACGTAAGCCACCAATTAATTGATGCACAATGGCTAAAACAGAACCTTTATAAGGCACACGCCCTTCCACGCCTTCTGGCACTAATTTTTCTAAGCCTTCCGAATTGTCTTGGAAATAACGATCACTGGAACCATGTGTTTGTCCCATCGCCCCCAATGATCCCATACCACGATATGATTTATATGAGCGACCTTGATACAATTCCACTTCACCAGGCGCTTCTTCTGTACCGGCAAATAATCCACCAATCATCACACTGTGTGCGCCGGCTGCAATGGCTTTGGCAATATCGCCTGAATGACGAATACCACCATCCGCAATTAATGGCACACCGGTGTTTTTAAGCACCTGCGCCACTTCACTAATTGCTGTAATTTGTGGCACGCCAACACCCGCAATAATTCGCGTGGTGCATATAGAGCCTGGACCAATACCCACTTTAACACCATCTGCACCGGCTTCTACCAATGCTTGTGCGGCAGCGGCCGTGGCAATATTGCCACCGATCACTTGCACATGTGGATAATGCTGTTTTATCAGACGCACGCGATCTAATACCCCTTTGGAATGACCATGCGCCGTATCCACCACCAACACATCCACGCCGGCTTCGATTAATAATGAAACACGTTCATCTGTACTCGCATTGGTGCCAACGGCCGCACCCACCATTAATTGACCCGACGCATCTTTGCATGCATACGGTTTGTCCTTGGCTTTTTGTATATCTTTAACCGTAATTAAACCGCGCAACTCAAAGGCATCATTGACCACTAAAATTTTTTCTATGCGATGTTTTTGTAATAAATGCAAAATCTTCTCGCGCTCCGCGCCCTCTGGCACAGTGACCAAACGCGCTTTAGGCGTCATCACATTTTTAACCGGTTGTTCTAAATTCGTTTCAAACCGCACATCACGGTGCGTCACAATCCCCACCAACTGTTCACCATCCACAACAGGCAAACCTGAAATATTATTTTTTGCAGTGATTTGTAAAATTTCACGCACGGTGGTTTCTGGTGATACTGTAATCGGATCTTTTACGACGCCACTTTCAAATTTTTTGACTTGCTTGACTTGTGCAGCTTGCTCTTGCGTGGTCATATTTTTATGAATAATACCCAATCCACCTTCTTGCGCCAAGGCTATCGCTAAACGCGATTCCGTCACCGTATCCATGGCCGAAGAAATTAAGGGAATATTAAGACGAATTTCACGCGTCAATTGCGACGCTAAAAGCACATCTTTGGGCAAAACTGTTGAATAATCAGGCAGAAGCAACACATCGTCAAACGTGAGCGCCTCGTTTGTGTGTTGTATACGCATTGTTGCGGTCTCTATGGGTTGTTAGAGGATGCGATATTATAGCAACTTAATGGGGATAATGCTATAGCCGATCGTGCTGCAAAATAATGATGGATGAGAACAAATCAGGGGTTCTTTTAATCCTGTCTTGCGTATTTATGCAAAATACTTGCAATCAGCGTTTGGTAAGGAAGACCTTCTTTCATGGCTTTTTCTCGAATAAGTGCTAGATCATATTCCGAAATACGAATATTGATGCGTTTATTTTTACGCATCGCACGCAAAGTATTGGCGGCAATTTCTTGGGCGAGTTTCAGTTCTTCTTCCAAGTTATCAACAGATTTCCATTCACCTCGTTCAAAGGAGTCCAAGATCTCTTGTTCCTCGGAATCCAAAGGGACGGAATAAGGGTCAAACTCTTTTTTAGATTTCATGACAATTTCCTCTTTTCTAAATATGTTTTTTTGGCTTTCCGACTAGGAATAACCGTCTTTAAAAACACACAATCGCTGGATTCTCTCAAACAAGGAACCAAATATACATACTCCTTAAAGAAAACCACGTACAACTGCTGATGCGCATACTTTTTGAAATTATGATGATCCACTGACGCCAATAAGGCCCCAGCGTCAATGGCATCGATAATATCCTCAAAGCAAACACCATGTCTTACTTTCAGCTGTTCATTTTTCACTATTGAAAAACGATATTGACGGCCTTTATTTGATATGATTAACTTTAACACAATGTGTGCCTTTTGGCAACAGATAAGAATACATTTATTTTCTCATAAAGAATATTTAAGTGTCAACTTGACATTTTAATTCTTCAATAAAACCTTGACTCCCACCAAAAAGCCGGTAAAATGTCCAGTTCAAGGTCAATGGCTATGTAGCTCAGCTGGTTAGAGCGCGGCACTCATAATGCTGAGGTCGGTGGTTCGAGTCCACTCATAGCCACCATTTTACAATCAAGACTCCGTTTAAAATGAACAACAATACTTCTGCGCTTTGGGACAGTCTGTGGGTCAATGTCAATCTTGCTACCATGGATAGCCCGACTGGTTATGGTGAAATCACCGACGCTGCGTTGGCGATTCAGGGATCAAAGATTGCCTGGATTGGTAAAATGAGTCAATTACCTCATCTTGAACAACCGCTGGCAAAAAATATTCATGAGGGTCAAGGTCGTTGGATAACCCCAGGCCTAATCGATTGTCACACGCATTTAGTCTACGGCGGTCATCGCGCCAAAGAATTTGCCATGCGTTTAGAAGGCGCGACCTATGCGGAAATTGCCGCGCAAGGTGGCGGTATTTTAAATACCGTTCAAGCCACACGCACGGCCACTCATGAAGAATTATTTAATCAAAGTGCGCGTCGTTTACAATGCTTATTAAAAGAAGGCGTGACCACGATTGAAATTAAATCGGGTTACGGTCTAGATTTAGACAATGAATGTAAAATGCTGCAAGTGGCCAGAGCGTTAGGTCAACAATTTCCCATCACGGTGAGAACCAGCTTTTTAGGCGCGCATGCTTTGCCACCTGAATTTAGTGATAAAAAAGCCTATATTCAATATTTATGTGACAAAGTATTGCCTTATTTGGTTGAAAAACAGTTGGTCGATGCCGTTGATGGTTTTTGCGAAACGATTGCCTTTTCAACCGAAGAAATCAACACCTTATTTGAAACCGCCAAACAATTAAAATTACCTGTTAAATTACACGCAGAACAATTATCTAATCAACAAGGTGCTGAATTGGCTGCGCGTTATGGTGCGTTATCCGCTGATCATTTGGAATATTTGTCACATGCTGGCGCACAAGCCATGGCCAAAGCAGGAACCGTTGCGGTATTGCCGCCAGGTGCCTTTTATTATTTGCAAATGGATCAAAAACCACCGATTGATTTATTGCGTTTGCATCAAGTGCCGATTGCGATTGCAACGGATAGTAATCCAGGTAGTTCGCCAATCATGTCGTTATTGTTAATGCTCAATATGGGTTGTTTATTGTTTGGATTAACGCCGACGGAAGCGTTGGCGGGTGTGACAAAAAATGCGGCAAAAGCGTTGGGATTATTTGCAGACATAGGTAGTTTGGCAGTAGGGAAATACGCGGATATGGTCATTTGGGATATTGAGCATCCGGCGGAGTTATCTTATTATGTGGGATTGAATCCCTGCGTACAAGTGATCAAGGCAGGACGATGTCTACCTTGATCTCATTGGACTTTTTTTATGATGCTTTGTTATTTATGGACAGACCACTTGCCGATAACCTTAAAGCCATCATCGCTTGTTCTGCCTTATCGCTCTCATCAATATATGTATTCAATGATTTTAAAAGAGCCCCTTCTGCATCATAGCGCCTTTTTTTATTATTAGCTGAATCCTTCGGCAAAAGGTACGACACACTAGATCGAACCTTGTCACTAAAAAAACCATGTCGCTCTTCTTTTTCAGCCTCAATGGAACGAAGCCTTTGAGTAATACTTGTCGCCATCATATCTTG
>Ga0302309_10003762_pt1 | contig 11561 bp, 9 predicted proteins | sample III_Palsa_N1_1_FD_200453 | JGI IMG/M metagenome (GOLD analysis project Ga0302309, IMG submission 200453) | Peat permafrost microbial communities from Stordalen Mire near Abisko, Sweden - III_Palsa_N1_1 | ecosystem: Environmental > Terrestrial > Soil > Palsa > Peat permafrost | place: Sweden... | reverse complement strand
GTTTGTTTCTCCTGGCCATAAAACTGTTCTATGGATTTATCGTAAAACTGGTAGTTAAAATCATCGTCGGGGTACATCTCTTTCCATACTTTTCCCATACCGGCTATTGTTTTTTGCCATTCTCCGCCTCCGGCAGTTTCAGGTTTCAGGGCAATATGGATAACGCCATTATAGAAGTTGCCATTACCAGCCGCCAGGATAGCCACCAGGCTTATCGGAGATTGAAGCGAATGCGTATAAAAATCGGCCACAACGCCAACGATGCGTAAGTTTTTTCCGTTCGAAGCGAACACTTTACCCATCGCATCATTTGGGTTTGTAAAACCGAGTACCCTGGCGTACTTTTCATTAATTACGAGCCCGCTCCCGGTATCGCTGGCCATGATATTGCGCCCGGCCAGTATTTTGATATGGTACAGCTTAATATAGTTTTCATCAGCAAATTTTAATTCGACCGACGTGGTAATATCCTTTTTCCCATCCTTATAAACCATATTAGTGCTGTTGGTTCCATCGGATGACGGCGGCTCAAAACCTACGCTCACCATCGCTACACCAGGCAACGATCGCAGCTTATTTGCCATTACCATGTTGGTTGCTGCTTTACGGATTTTGAATGGTGTTTCGGCAAAAACAATCGCATCCTTTTTAAAGCCAAGGTCCTTATGCAAGGCGTAATAGATCTGTTTACTCACCAGCATGGTAGCCATAATGAAGAACTGGGCAATCACAAACTGCGATACGGTAAGCGATTTGCGCAGCCAGGCGTTGCGTGTCTTGCTGCTACCGCTTTGCGCCTGGTTTTTGAGCACCAGCACCGGCTTATAACCCGAAAGCATAAGCGCGGGATAAAAACCCGATAAAATGCCGACCACTACCGTTAATACAAACAGGAAAAGGAAAATATCAGGCTGATGAATATAATCGGCCTTAACACCGGGGGATACAAAATCCGAGAACAATTTTAAGATCAAAGGTGCTAAACCTATTGATATAATTACCGCAAAAAGCGTGATGAGGAATGTTTCGCTCAAAAACTGCGTTACCAACTGTGTACGGCTGCTGCCCATAGTTTTTCGGATGCCGATTTCCTTTGCTCTTTGAGTGGCTTGTGCGGTGGTCAAATTGATGAAGTTGATACAGCCCAACAGTAACAGGAAACCAGCGATTGCCAGCAGCATATATGACCTGGACTTGTTAGCAGGGCCGCTGAAATCAAATGTACCATAGGTTTGATCAAAATGGATATCGCTCAATGGTTGAACGGTATAGCTCTGTGAACTTCCGTTTTTCAGATCGTCAGCGCTTTGGGGATTTTTCTTTTTGTACATCGCATTTACCTGAGCTTGTACATTAGCTGCCGAAACATTTGGATACAACTTGATGAATACTTCCGACGCGGAATTGGTGCTTCCCCAATTATCCAGGTTAACATCCATTCCTAACCGTGCTTTTCGTTTGGCCGAACTAAAAGAGATAAAATCGTGGCAGGAAAAATCGGTATTCTCTCTTATGGTTTCAACAATGCCCGATACTGTTGTTTTCAGCGTGTCGTAGGTTACCGTTTTACCGAGCATTTGTTCGTAGGTAAGTGATGGGAAATATACCTTTGCCCGTTCAGAGGTAAGAACCGCCTGGTATGGCTCGTTCAGCGCCGTGGTGGATGAACCGGCAAGCCATTTGTATTGAATTATCTTAAAATAATTCTGATCGGCCAGGGTGATGTGGTCCTGGGCCTTAAACTTTATGGGCTCATTGTGTTTGCCCATAACCATTACATCGGGATTTAATGTGTACAGGGGAGCTATGATTTCAACCCCGGTAACGTTATTTTTGATCCCTGCGGCCATTGGAGCGGTAACACCATAGCTATGGTTGACGTTGCCCTGGAATTTAAAGTTGCTTACTACGCGATAGATACGATCTGCGTCCTTATGAAATTTATCGAATGTAAAATCGTAATGTACGATAAGGTAGATAACCAGCGATGCGCTGATACCGATGGAAAGCCCGATAACGTTGATCAGTGTAAACAGCTTATGTTTCCAAAAGCCCCTGAGTGCGATTTTTAAATAATTCTTTATCATGGTTAACTAATTATTGAATTAGTGATTTAGTGAATTATTGAATTAAACCAATTGCTTTTTTAACTGCAAACCGCTACTGCCACTGCAAACTTCTTCTTACTCGCTCCTCACACTTTTCACCGGGTTGTCCATTGCCGCTTTAGTACAAGTCTGTTTTTCAATATTTTGACTTAAGACTAAAGACTTTCGATTCAAGACCAACCTGCGTTTATTCGTGGTGCGAATAGGTCCAGTTCCAGTTGGTACCGGTATTATCAGGCATGTATTTATCCTTATATTTTTTATACACCTCGTCGCTTTGCTTTTTGCCGTTTATAGTAAGCTTTTTGTCGGTTAGCGTGAAGGTCACGTTGTTCGGATCGGTTATTAAACCATCCTGCAGCAGGTCGGCAACAAGTTTCTTATTAGTTTCAGCCTGCAATCTCCGTCGCTCGCCGCCTTGTGCCTGGTAATATGCTCCCGAATTGCGGTACCTGTTTCCGTACGCAGAATAATTTCCCGGAGTACTGGGATAATTCCAGTCCCAATTATCGCCGGCATCGGCCGGTACATATTCCTGGCGGTATCTTTGAAAAACTTCGTTGCTTTGTACCAACCCATTGATCACAAAGGTTTTGTCGGTAAGCGTAAATGAAAGATCCGTCCGGTTGTTTATCAGGCCCTCCCGCTGCATTTCGTCTATGATCTTCCTTTGCTGCCCTGCCCAATACGCATTCTGTTCCATACGCTCATCCGGCAACCCATTATTGGTATAAGTAATATTCACGTTATCACCATACCTGGTAACATATTTTTTAAACAGCATCTGGAAAACCTCATCCGGTTGCTTTACACCGTTGATCACCAGTTCATGATCATTAAATATCGCGTAAATGTGGCGCTTATCTTTTATAACGCCATATTTAACCAATGTATCACCAAAATCCGGGATAATAATCTGTGGAGGCACCGGCATACCTGATGGACCATATCTATCTGTATAATTAATGCCGTAGCTGTTACCATTTTCGTAATTGATGCCGTAGCTTCCGCCATTTTTACCTTTTTGGTAAAATTTCGTGTAGATCCTTTGATATACGTCATCCGGCATCCGCACGCCGTTAACGATCAATTCCCGTTTGTCCAGGTGCGTGGTAATGCTCAGGTGGTTAGTATCTGTTATCAGGTGTTCGCGGTAAAGCTCGAGGCCTATATCATGCGTCTGCTTCAAAATCTTCAGCACATTGGTATCGGGTTTTAGCAGCGCCAATAGCTGTGATTTATTGCTCTTCATTAAGTTCGCCAGCTGATTTGAATCAGCCATTTTCAGTTGGTATAGGTTTGAGTTGGCGTTAAACCCCGGGTTTCCCTGTAGAGCACTATTTACCTTTATTGAACTGTCCAGGTTATGGTTAACTACGTTTAACTGATTATTGCCGGTCAATATCAGCGTATCAGGACTGAACTGTCGCAGCTGGTTCAGTAATCCATTCGCATCATTCACAGGTGCGGCCGGCTTCTTTTTTGTCGTATCACTTTTAACTGCTTTTACCTGCTGTTTTGGCTGAACCTTACTTTCGTGACGGATGGCAGCCACTACTGAATGAATGGTCTTCGTGATCTTCTCGCGGGCCGTAAATGCCGACACGCCTAAACCAAGCGCCACTAGGCAAACAGCCAGCATCGTTTTTTCGAACATATTGAGCGAGTGGTTGCGGTTAGCTATCATACGTTTCACCCTCCCCAGCAGGCTGTTTTTGCCTCCCGGAAATGCCATGGCATAAGCAGTGCCTGCCGCCTGGTATTCCTCGCACGAAACCAGGGCGCGGATATAATTTTCCTTATTGTTGCTTTGCGCGAGCGCCATATCGTCGCAGCAATTTTCTCTTTCGGTTTTTATTAATTGCGATAACCAAAGTACAGCCGGGTTAAAAAAGAAAACGATCTCCATAAAGCTTTGCAGCAAGTTTACCAGGTAATCCCGCCTGCGGATATGGGCCAACTCGTGCACTAAGATCGCCTCTACGGCATCGGCAGGTAATGAATTGATAAGTCCTATCGGGATCAATATCACCGGTTTTAAATGGCCGATAACCAAAGGTACTTTTGCGATGCCCGATTCCATTAAACGAATGGTTTGTTTGATGCGCAGTTGCTTCGCCAATTGTAACAGCCGGCTTTCCCAGTCTTCGCCAATGGCAAAAACTTTTGTCCGTTTTAAATAGAATATACCATGCAGGCCCACCGCCATTTGTACGCTTTTGGCACAGATAATTAAAAACCATATTAAAACGATGATATTATAATGGCTGTTGAAATAGTTGATCACTGTTTGTGTAATACTTTCTTTTGCATTTTGCACTACCACAGGCGTCGCGATTTGTGCAGCAACCGGCGCAGTGGCCATTGTATTAACCTGGTGAGTTATCGGCATTGTTGCAGGTACATTCACCTGGTAAGCTATTGAAGTATGACCCAGCTGCTGCAACTGCCACATAAAAGTAAACAACACACCACCCGCAAATAAAGTCAGCGCGCCGACTAGCAGGTTATACCTGTAAGCAGCGCTTGCCTTTTTTGTAAAAATGATGATAGCGCCGGTTATAATGGCAAGTAAAATTCCTTGCCATAGTGAGTGCATCAGGGTATTGCATACCGCTTTTATGATATGATCGCTTACAAGCGTATCTGCTGTTGAGGTTTCCATAGCAGTCGGTTTATATTAATGAGATTATTCTTTTTCCAGTTTATTCAGCATTTCCTTAATTGCCTTTAAATCTTCTTTTGATGTGTTTTTATTGCCCAGCAGCTGCATCACAAGCTTACTCGCCGAGCCTTTATACATCGAATCCACAAATTTATCAAGCAGGTGTTCCTTGGTTTTTTGCTCATCTTCGGCAACCAGGTAAATGTGTTTCATCTGGCTTTCGTCGCGGGCAAGTATCCCCTTGTCGGTCATAATTTGCATCAGCTTAAGCGTAGTAGTATAATTTACATCCTTTTGTTTAAGCAGTTCGTTGTTTACTTCGCGTACGGTCGACGGCCCTTTTTCCCACAAAACCTGTAGTATTTCCAGCTCTGATTTTGTAGGCTCCAATTGTTTATTTTGATCTTTTATATTCATCACATATCAAAGGTAGAAAAAATTTCGTACGAAACAAATATTATGTAAAATAATTTTAATTACCGATATTTAAAGATGAAAAAAACGGCATTACTATTACTCCTGCTTTTCTTTGCCTGTAGTCATAAGCCCCAAGCTCCAGTGGTCCATATCAGCCTGATCAATAATAACCGTTCCATTAAATTTACAGGCCTTGATTATGCAATTATCAGCGAGATCAACCGCGATACTGTGCAGGGTATGTGGCAGGGCCTGGCGCCGGTTTTTCGCATGCCTGCCGATACGGATATGAAAGATTACCAACCTGCAGTGAATGGCAAGTACAAATTAATAGATAGCGCAGTGGTATTTACACCGGATACCCCATTTGTTAAAAATCAAACCTACTTTGTGCGCTATTTTGAATTTGGCGATAGGGGCAGTACATGGGATTTCGTTAAAGACAAAAAGAAATTAGGCAAAACACCATACATAGATGTGATTTTTAAGCAATAAAGTACTTGAAAAACCGATAAAAATCATTATATTTGCATCTGAAAATTAAAAAGAGGGGACTATAGTCCCCTCTTTTATTTTACCGATCAAATTTTTCGGACAATAATGAATATTGAAAAAAGAGTTAGGGAACTGGTTGAAGAGAAGATTGCAGAGAAGCCAAACCTGTTTATAGTGGATGTTAAAATGCATACTAACGGGAAGCTGATGATACTGGTTGATGGCGAAAACGGGGTTGGTATTGATGATGTTGCAGCCATAAGCAGGCATGTTGGTTTTCGCCTTGAAGAGGAAAATGTGATTGAAACTGCTTATAATTTAGAAGTTTCATCACCGGGCATTGATACGCCGCTTACCTCATTAAGACAATATTTAAAAAATATTGGACGAAATTTGGCCATTAAAATGGCTGACGGTACAAAAAGAGAAGGTAAACTATCAGGCATAACTGAAGATGCCATTATAATTGAAGAAAAAACAAAGGAAAAAGGGAAAAGAGCTGAGCTTGTTGAAGCTGTTATCCCAATAAGTAAAATAACAGAAACAAAGGTTTTAATATCATTCAAGTAAAAAAATGAGCAATATTAATTTAATTGATTCTTTTCAGGAATTTAAAGATTTCAAAAACATCGATCGCCCAACCATGATGAGCGTACTGGAAGACGTTTTCAGAAGCATGATCAGGAAAAAGTATGGAAACGATGAAAATTGCGACGTAATTGTCAATACGGATAACGGTGAACTTGAAATATGGCGCACCCGTAAGGTTATGGAAGATGGTTTTAGTGAAGACGATGACCTGGAAATTGAACTGGCCGAAGCAAGAACATTAGATCCCAGCCTTGAGGTTGGCGATGATTATATCGAACAGGTTACCTTAGAAAGCTTTGGCCGCCGCGCAATACTTGCCGCTCGTCAAACACTGGTTTCTAAGATCCTGGAACTGGAAAAAGACGAGATATTTAAAAAATATAAAGACCGCGTAGGTGAAATTGTTACCGGCGAAGTATACCAGGTTTGGAAAAAGGAAACTTTAGTGCTTGATGATGAAGGCAACGAGCTATTGCTGCCAAAATCAGAGCAGATACCTGCCGATTACTTTAAAAAGGGGGATACTGTAAAAGCGGTTGTTGATAAAGTGGATATGCTGAACAGCAACCCCAAGATCATTATATCGCGTACAGCGCCTGAGTTTTTACAGCGTTTATTTGAAATGGAAGTTCCGGAAATTTTTGACGGGCTTATCACCATTAAAAAAATTGTACGTGAACCAGGCGAAAGGGCTAAAGTGGCTGTAGAATCGTATGATGACCGTATCGACCCGGTAGGCGCTTGCGTAGGTATGAAAGGATCACGCATACATGGTATTGTACGCGAGCTAAAAAATGAGAATATTGATGTGATCAATTACACCAATAACCTGCAATTGTATATTCAGCGCGCATTATCCCCGGCTAAAATAACATCCATTAAACTGGATGATGAAAAGAAGACGGCAGCAGTTTATTTAAAGCCTGACCAGGTATCGTTGGCTATTGGCCGCGGAGGCCACAATATTAAGTTGGCCGGCAAATTAACCGGTTATGAAATTGACGTTTACCGCGAAGCTGATGAAACTGATGAGGATGTGGATATTGAAGAATTTTCAGATGAAATTGAAAGCTGGATAATCGATGAGTTTAAACGCATTGGTTTAGATACCGCAAAATCAGTATTGGCATTAACTGTTAATGAATTGGTAAAACGCACTGACCTGGAAGAAGAAACTGTTAAAGAAGTGTTATCAATTCTTCAGGCTGAGTTCGAATAAACGTGATAAGCAAAATTAAAATCGTATTTTTGCACAAAATAGCAGAAAATAATAATAATAAATGTCAGAAGACAAATCCATAAAATTATTTACAGCAGCAAAAGAGCTGAATATCGGTACAGGTACCATAGTCGATTTTTTAGCGACAAAAGGGTATAAGGTGCAAAAACACCCTATGGCCCAACTTGATGGCGACATGTACAATGCACTTTTGAAAGAGTTTGCTGTTGATAAAATTATTAAGGAGGAAGCCAAGCAGATCAGTATCGGCAAGATCAGGAAGGAAGATACCGTTCAGTTCCCCGAAAGACCGGTTGAACATCGCCGTTCCAGGGATTTTGAGAACGAAGAGATACTGATAAAAAATGCAGGCCACCATTTTACCCCGCCGGTTGCAGAAAAACCAAAACCGGTTGAGCAGGTACACGAAAAGGTTGAGGATCACAATGAAGCTTTACCAGGTGTGAAAATAGTTGGTAAAATTGATCTGCATAACCTTAACGCAAAACCACAGCCTGTTGAGAAACAAGCTGAGAAAAAAGAGGAAGTCGCTGTAAAACAGGAAATACCTGTTCAAAAACCAACCCCTGAAATACCAAAAGAAATTGTAGCGGAAGCCCCGGCAGCGGAAATCAAAAAGGAAACTATTGAGGCTGCAGCAAAAAATAACGATTTGCCTGTTAAAGCTGAAGAACAAGCCATAGCCTCTGCAGATGAAACTATAGATGAACCGCAGGAGCCTGAAGTAATAAGGGCGAAAGCAGAACGTTTGACAGGTCCTAATGTGGTTGGCAAAATACAATTGCCTGCAAATGCGCCAAAGCGCAATCCGGTAGCTTCATCGTCAAATACTAATAACGCTGCAGATCATAAACGTAAAAGAAAACGTAAGGACCACCAGGGGCCCGGCCATAATCAACAACAGCAGGGTAACCAACCAGGAAATCATGCAGGGCAGCAGGCAGCCAATCCGCCGGGGCAACAACAGCCTCACGGCGGCAATCGTCCCGATTTCAGGAACAGGGGCAATAATCCTCCGCCAGCCGGCGGGGGTGGCAGCGGTCATCATGCCGGCGGCAACCGTCCCGATTTCAGGAACCGTAATGCCCCGCAAAACACCGGGCCAAAGGAAGAACCTTCAGAAAAAGATATACAGGATCAAATTAAGGCAACTTTAGCACGTTTAAGCGGTGCCGGTAAATCCGGTAAGTTTGCCCAGCGTGCCAAATTCCGCCGTCAAAAACGTGATGATGTTGCTGCTACTGCCGAAGAACTGGCAATGGAGCAGGAACTGCAATCGAAAGTATTAAAGGTTACCGAATTTGTTACCGCCAATGAGCTGGCTTCGATGATGGATGTTTCTGTTACGCAGATCATATCTACTTGTATGAGCCTTGGCATGTTCGTTTCTATCAACCAAAGGCTTGATGCCGAAACTTTAAGCATTGTTGCCGACGAATTTGGCTACCAGGTAGAGTTTGTAAAGCCGCAGGATGAAGAGGCCAACCTTGATACACCGGATGATCCCGAAGACCTTATACCCCGTGCGCCAATTGTAACCATAATGGGCCACGTTGACCATGGTAAAACCTCATTGCTCGACTTTATACGTAAAACAAACGTTATAGGCGGCGAAGCAGGTGGCATTACCCAGCACATTGGCGCCTACGAGGTAACATTGCCCGATGACAAAGGGAAAATAACATTTTTGGATACACCGGGTCACGAGGCGTTTACAGCCATGCGTGCCAGGGGCGCCCAGGTAACAGATATTGTAATTATTGTAATAGCTGCCGATGACAGCGTGATGCCGCAAACCCGCGAGGCAATAAATCATGCCCAGGCAGCAGGCGCGCCAATTATTTTCGCCTTCAACAAAATTGACAGGCCGGGCGCTAATGCTGATAAAATTCGCGAACAGCTATCTGCCATGAATATTTTGGTTGAAGAATGGGGCGGTAAATATCAATCGCAGGAAATATCAGCAAAAACAGGCCAGAATGTGGAATTGCTTTTAGAGAAAGTATTGCTGGAAGCTGAACTGCTTGAATTAAAAGCTAACCCCAATAAACGTGCTGTAGGAACTGTTATCGAAGCAGCATTAGATAAAGGACGCGGGATAGTTACTACTATTTTAGTGCAGGCGGGGACGTTAAAAGTCGGCGATCCGATACTTGCCGGCTGTTACAGCGGACGTGTAAAAGCATTGACCAATGAACGCGGCCAAAGAGTTGAAAAGGCTGGCCCATCAACACCTGTACAGGTGTTGGGTATGCAAGGCGCCCCAACTGCAGGCGATAAATTCAATGTACTGGAAAGCGAAGTTGAGGCCCGCGAAATTGCCAACAAACGTTTACAGTTACAACGTGAGCAGGGCTTACGTACCCAAAAACATATTACGCTTGATGAAATTGGCCGCCGTTTGGCTGTCGGTAACTTTAAAGAGCTAAACATTATTGTTAAAGGCGACGTTGATGGTTCTATCGAGGCATTGTCCGATTCCCTGTTAAAACTATCTACAGAACAGATACAGGTAAATATTATTTCGAAAGCTGTAGGGCAGATTTCCGAATCGGACGTGTTATTGGCTTCGGCTTCTGATGCCATCATTATCGGTTTCCAGGTTCGCCCATCAGCCAGTGCCCGCAAACTTGCAGAACATGAACAGATCGATATCAGGCTTTATTCCATTATTTATGATGCAATAAACGAGATCAAAGCTGCGATGGAAGGCATGCTTGCACCAACTTTCGAAGAGAAAATTGTTGCCAATGTGGAAATCCGTGAAACCTTTAAGATCAGTAAAGTTGGTACAATTGCCGGCTGTATGGTACTTGACGGCAAAATTACCCGGAACAGTAAAATACGTATTGTCCGCGAAGGCGTGGTAATTTATACCGGCGAACTTGCTTCATTAAAACGATTTAAAGATGATGTTAAAGAAGTTAATGCCGGCTATGAATGTGGTTTAAATATACACAACTTTAATAATATTGAAGTAGGGGATATTGTTGAGGCGTACGAGAATGTTGAGGTGAAGAGGAAGCTTTAAAATTTTATACATATAAAAAGCCCCCTGCCGGTTAACTGGCAGGGGGCTTTTCTCCTTTTGTAGCATTTAGTGTTTGTGATGTCTTACTATACGGTGGTGCCTCTTGTAATGCCTTTTATGATGCGGTTGGGCATTTACTGCACTATAGCTAAACACGGCTAATAAAACGAATGCTAATACTTTTAAAGCTTTCATAAATTCAGGTTATTGTTTTGGTTTTAAAATTAAAATAATAATACTATAGGTCATGTATCATTATGACAAAAACGCCCGTAACATTATTATGACAGTTAAAATATACTATAGCGATAAAAAATATACTGTTGCAATAAAATTGTTACAAATAAGTTTAACTTAAAAAATGAAATATTGAGTTATTTTTAAACTAAATCATTGGTTTTTAACTTAAAGTGACGTACTTTCCATTTTTAACCTGAATTAATGAGAAAACCTTTTTACCTATCTGTGATAATATGCCTCACGTGCGCAATAATCAGCAAAAAATCTTTCGCACAGGTTGCCCGGACAGACAGCAGTTCGCAGCAAAATGCATTGAACAATACTTTAACACTTTTTTATTCGTCAATTGGCGATCAGTCGCCTTTATTTAACGGGCCTGAATACTATTTTTACGATCCTACCCTTAAAGGCAATGCCTATTTTGAAGGCATAAATGCATTTGCGCCAGGTTCCGTTTTTTATGACGGGCTTTTGTTCAAAGGGGTGCCCATGTTATATGACCTGTATACTGATAAAGTTGTCGTGCTGTTATATAATCATTTTTCAATGTTTTCTTTAATCCCGGAAAGGGTGAAAAGCTTTGATTATTTAAACCATCACTTTATAAATATCAATGCTGATACCCTTAATATAAACTCAATTATAAAATCAGGCTTTTATGATGAGATTTATAATGGCAAATCACTGGTTTTGGTTAAACGATCAAAAAATATTCAAACCACTACAGGGGGACAAGCCGGCCCCGAGTCCTATTTTAATCCTTCAATAGACTAA
>Ga0302309_10003759_pt1 | contig 11564 bp, 11 predicted proteins | sample III_Palsa_N1_1_FD_200453 | JGI IMG/M metagenome (GOLD analysis project Ga0302309, IMG submission 200453) | Peat permafrost microbial communities from Stordalen Mire near Abisko, Sweden - III_Palsa_N1_1 | ecosystem: Environmental > Terrestrial > Soil > Palsa > Peat permafrost | place: Sweden... | reverse complement strand
CTCCCTTTGCAATCGCGTACGCGATTGTCTAAGGAACTACAGATGGTGTTATGTAATCGTGTTGCTGACTCACCGGCAAGCAACATTCGTGTGCAGATGTCTGAGCTTGCCTTTCGCTCATTAGCAGCTGCTTATTTGTAGTTTTTCCCTCACTTACAATCCTTTGCTGGTTTAACCAGCAAATAAAAGATACCAAACTCTACACTCTTATCTTGTAAACTATAGTGTGGGAACTATGATAGATTATGAGCTAGGATAAGAATTCCTTAGTAGATATGAGTTTATTCTATATTACTAACTACACTTCATAGTAGTTAAGGTAGACTTAGGCAGTCACAACTCCAAGTTGTGAAAACAACATTTTTACAGCACCGAATACCAGTTCATTATAATAGAGAAGACCAATGCCTATCATTGAGTTGGACTCGAACGAGAGAGGACAGCATCTAAATAGTCAATAGCTAAACTCTCAAGCTCAGCAACAGTAAAGTCGTCAGTGTTAATATCTGGTAATAGGGTATTATAGTACATTGGGTCGTAGACAGTCTCATCGCTGAGTCGGTCTCTTGCTATCTCAATGAGATTAGCAAATCTTTGCTCAATATGACTGCTAGTCCAGTAGAAACATTGACGTTCAATGTTAAACTTAAGAGTTCTTGGATCATGTTCTCGACAACCCGTCAGCTGATACCAAACTTCTGTATTAGAGCTATTACTCAGTATCTTCAGTTGCTCTATAAATGTCTCAAGCTCAATTTCAACCTCAGAGAACTCTCGACAGTTAATATAGGCATCAAAGATTCGCCAGTGGCCAACATCAAAGAGTAGAGTTAAAATATGTCCTATTTTACTGAGATTGTCTAGCTGTTCACGCAGACTACCTTCTATAGCTGGAGTTACCCCTTCAAGTGTGTAGATATAAGCTTTGTTGTCCTCAAATATCTCATCATCGGGTGACGATGATAAAGAAGATGAGTTGATATTCTCATCTCTATAGTTAGAGTCTACCTTACTGTATGACGGTCGGTTGCAAGATGCAGGCTGAAAATCAAGGAGATAGTATAAAGCAACATCCATGTGACCACACTTTGTAGTTAGAGTGTTTGAGTAGAGCTGGCAAGCCTGCCAGTACTCTTCAACATCAAGTTCGCCATTAAAGAGTAGCAATCTAATTGTTGGCTCAATAAGCTTTTCTAGTCGTCCGAACAACTCCGACATTTATCATTCTCAAAAATTTGTTACATCTCTCAACTCAGTTTGTATCTATTGACTGGTGTTTGTACTCTTACATATTATACCAATAACAAGTACACTTCCATGGAAGTTGTGATATCTGTCAGGTTAACAATCCCTACTTGAAGTGGGGATTTAGTGTTGTTCTATTAATTAGAAGTGGCTTATTAGTGATTAGCTATCTCTTAATAGTTATCCCGATTGGAGTGACTGAGTTAGCATTAAATTCAAACTACGTCAGTGTTCCGAAAAGTAGAAGCTGTGATATGTTACTAGCTCATGCTCTATAAGTCACTGCTTTGGCTAGTTGTTGGAAAGCAGGTTCTGTTACAGTTGTTGGAATGTTCTCTTTGTCAGACTCAAGGACACGATGACTTGTAACTACTATAATATCTCAACTCTAACCCTCGCACAAAATGTCAACACCTTGTAACTACAAGCTTTGTATGTTTAACATACAAAAAGTTAGTGCTACTAAGCTCCTAGAACACTGTAACTACGCCAGCAGAGGCGCTAGTAACCATAAGCGTATATAGCTGTTTACGACTTACACTATCATCATCATCACCACTATCCTGCTGTGACATCAGTGACAACTTGATAGTAAGAGGTGTTTTTAACAGTTGGCTCCTAAGCGCCAGCAGGGTTGAGACCGGAGATGGTGACTTACTGGCTAACAAGGTATCAAGATAGGCATGCCAGCTTTCATCAGTGAAGTTATGCCACGTCACCCTGGCCACCACCTGTTTGTTGACCAACTCGCCGTGCAGTAGGTCCTCAAGTTGGCTAGTTGAGTGGTTAACAGCTAGACCGCTGTGTCTGGGTCTCAGACAAGCCATAGCCCTTATAGTCTGCTCCCTACAGCTCTGTCTGTTATACTCATCTGCTGCTGCTGCTGTGGTACTTAACAAGTTGACTATCGAGCTGTTAGCTGCTCTACTATCTGTAGTAGTCATGGTAACGAAGTTGTTCCGATGGTAGTTGTTGATAGAGTTACTGTCGTGATTAAAGACCACAGCTGGCTGTGTAGCCGCTGCTTTCCAACAACTGTTATCATGGTCGAGATCCACACCCTGTGCCAATAACTGCTTCTTAGTACCCTCAAACCAGCTGTGGATATAATCAAAAGCTGGCCGACTGCTTACACCAATGAAAGCTAACTTCTCTGGACATAACAGGATGATATTATCATGAGATAATATCGGCGTCAACTTGGTCAACAGTTGCATTTTATAGTCACCATTTATAACAATCATCATTATCAAGTAAGAGACTTGATGTGAAAGTTGTATGCTAACAGGGTTTGTCATGATTGATGGACAATCACTCTCACTGTCATAGCGTAGTCTCTACTTTGTGTTGGTCAGTACATCTAACCAGTAACACCTAACGGTGTTAGATCAGAAATGAATAATGGTAGTAAGTAAAAATGCCGACTAGGAGGATAACTATGAAGTGTGGGGTCTGTTGGCGGAAGTTGAGATCAAGTTATAGTCTGCCATGTGGTCATAGTCTCTGTTGCAGGTGTACCCTCTCTATACTCAAGCTCAGACAGTCTTGCCCTTTCTGTCGGTTTAAAGTTAGACGGGTAGCTCCCAACTACAGTCTGCGAGATGTGTTGCAGCTCAAAACATGGCAAAGAGACAATACGGCCGACAGGCGAATACAGAGGTTACTACTACTGCGCAGTAGTAGCAGTAGGCGTCGAGATAAGTTAGCAAGTGATAGAGCAGCATCCGTCACACACGGTCAGACTCTACAGGCTGGGTTGCAATTACGTGATTACTTAGAGCTGACTGTGGTAGCCATCTTTAGTGTAAGCTTTATAGTTCTTTGCCACTACACATCCAAGCTGTTCAGATAACCAAGTAGACTTTAGTACGATAATTGAGTATAAGCTGCTACACTGACTGATGACAAGCTGAGATTGTCATTCTTTGAATGTGTCCATTGTCACCTAGTAACAGTGGGTTGCAAAATTAGCGCTAGTAGATAGTATATTCAGGGCAGGTCTCAGGATCAGGAAACAGATTGAGTTTTCACCTACTTCCTCCCATGCTGTGAGGTGCTTACTAAATAAGTAAATTGATACTTAAAGTATTATTATCATTTACGTCCACACTTAAAATGCCAGGGCATAATAATTTTGTTAGACTACCCCAAAATCCGGTAGCTGTTCCAATTGTAGTCACAACATTGTTACTCTATTTGATCTACTTGTATCCTATTGTACTGATAGTACTACTACCCTTGTACAAGTACCTGTTTACGGTACCTATAGATGTTACAAATAAGGATGATGATGACAGTGACAAGAACAAGGGAACAAAACGGTACAACAAGAAAGATTATCCACCGCCATATCCTAACGGTTGGTACTGTATACTGCACTCATACCAGTTGGCGAAGAGCCAAGTTGCGAACATTAAGATTTTTGGCCAAGACTTAGCCGTCTTTCGTGGAGCCGACGGCATCGTCCATGTTATTGATGCTATCTGCCCCCACCTTGGGGCTAATATGGCAGTCGGTGGTAAAGTTGTTACTGTTGGTGTTGGTGCTAACACTGGTGTTAGCACTAGCGAACTTGAGTGTCCATTCCATGGTTGGCGTTTTGATGGCCGCGGGGCATGTACAAGTATTCCATACTGTAGTCCAGATACCAGAAAGGACTTCATCAAGAACAAGTCCTACTTAGTCAAGGAGGTTAACCAACAAATCCTTATTTGGTTTACCTGTGAAGCTGGTGTTGATATTGAACCCTATGAGATACCGGTCATAGCTGCCCTCAACAACGGCAATGAGTTACAGTGTTACGGTATAACGAGCCAGTACGTCAACTGTCATATACAAGAGATACCTGAGAATGGAGCTGATGTGTGGCATCTCAGTGCTGTACACGAACCATTTATTTTGTCGTGGCTGCCCTTCAAACACTGCTGGTCAGCAAAGTGGTACGTGATAGGCGAACAACCACACATGGCTAAGATGGAACTACAGCATCGTATTACATGTTTTGGTAAGCGACTGTCGTTTCTCGACATCAATGTTGATGTTAACCAGATCGGATCAAGCATGGTCTATCTAGTTTGGACATCAAAGTTCGGCTCTGGTATTCTGTGTCAGAACTTGATTCCAGTGCGTCCTCTACAGCAGAAGATTGTTCACACTGTTTGGTGTAGCAACTACGTCGTTGGTCTATTTGCCAAGTTCTTCTTGTATGGTGAAGATATACAAGTTCGGCGTGACATTGTCATCTGGAACAACAAGAAGTTCCTACTCAGACCAACCTTGATCAAGGAGGATAGACTGATCAAGGAGTTCAGGACCTGGTACTCGCAGTTTTATTCTGTCTCCAGCTATGATTATCTTGAGTCGGGTAATAACTATGACTGGTAAAAATTTGTCCGTTGTTACAACTTAAAGTTGTAATTACTAAGATTAACTTCATTGTCGAGCTTTATCTGTTTAACACTGTCGTATTATAGTTGGTCACGACTGCGTGATCTGCAAAGTTTTCGTTGGACCTACATTGTCACGACGACCCAATGGGTTTAGAGTTAATAAACACTTTACTAAATAGACAATTGTTATGATAAACAACAAAAATAGAGTGCTAACCAAGATAACACTTGTTGGCAAGTTGCAAGATGTTAACTTGGTTAACATCGTCAGTATGATGGAGAAAATTTGAAAAAGTAGGTAAGTGGGTAATCAGGGTATAGATAAATTAGTAATGACTTTGCCACCACTCTATAGGTGTCATCCTGACCTACAAAATGCGTGCGACATTACCGATGCCGGCACTGAGAGGGAAAAGTGGCAGATTAATGTCGACAAACTGGGTACTCTACTTCTGGCGGTCGATGATAAACTTGTAACTGAGGAAAAGGAAGAGGAGGAAGAAAACTTTAGCTTTCTCTGCTCTCCAATGTCGGCTAGGGCTGCTGGCAAACAGTTGCCAATTACCCCCATCCCTATTGCCAGTCATGACTATGACAAGAACAAACATGGGCAGCTTGAGCTGCTGACAGTGTCAACAGATCCAGATATTGAATACCCTGAAACTTTGAAAGTAGTCACTCTACATCGTTTCTCCCCTGATAAGGGAGGAACTTTGCCACCTTTGAAGGGTGTCAAAACATTGTATGTTGACAGAGTCTCTTGTTCCTTGGATTTGACCCCTACCTGTGTGACTAGTCTGGTCATTGGCTACACCGAGTTCGGGCTATCACCAGCTGAGCTTGATGACTACGAGATTTTTCCCGTCACCCGGTTCCTCGATTATCATGGTGGGCCCCCTTGTCTCATTACTGTCAAGGGTGGCAACGTTAAGGTCGGTAGAAGTAAGACCCAAGATCCATATAGTTCAAGACCCACTAATCGGCTAGAGGTTTCTGGGCCTACTTACGTCTGCGACAAGTTGACAGTTGATATTTGTGATGGTGAGTTAGTGTCCACTTGTCGTATCTTGCAACTACATCCCACCAAGACTGAAACTGACGCCTGGTCTGCACCATGGCGGACCGCTAGGTTATTCACACCTCAGGTGGAACAGATTGTCCTGTTAGAACCTGACGTCACTGGTCCCCGTTATAGTCGACAGACTATAGTTGTTAGTTTGACATCAGAGACAACTTACACTCATTAACGAGATTCCAACGACAGTGCTACTACGACATGATGTTGTAGTTATAATTGTTCCACTATACCATGTTAGAGTGTTGTGTAGTCAATATTGGTAGTACAAGTAGTACAGGTAGTACAGGTAGTAGATTCTGTGCTTTAAACGATGTTGTAATAGTAATGGTGGTGGTGGTAGTACCCAGCCAGTCTTCTTGAGAAAACTGAAGTGAAATTCACCTTAAATGAATCTGAGGGGTAAAACTCGTCAAGTTCGTAAAGATAAAGAGTCGAGTATGGAGACACCAAGCGAGAGTTATACCCCTAATGAAGATTTTACTATCTCGACCCTTAGTAAAGGTGAGAGACGCCTCTACTTCAGGGGTGTACTTATATCGTACCATTTAGCTTTTGTGATGCTTGACAAGCACGTTGGCAACAGTGATTTTCTGTATAAGCTAATCAACAAGTACGGTTTTAATGATAAGTATACAGACACAGACATACGTTATCGTTTACATTTTAACGAGATTTATAAGTTGAAGCAGGAGGGCGATGAGCATGCTGCAGCCTTCTTCCGAGAACTTCCTGAAGTGGTTACTTTGTCGAGGTATGAACATCATGCAGCTCTATATCTTGGAAATCTTCGTAATGACGTGAAAGATGAACGTGTTATTTTTGGTTGGCATTTATGCCAGATTACCAACGATCCTAAGTCTGGCTATGTTGAGACTGCTTTTACCAAAGCCCGCAATGTTGGAGATGATAATAATTACACTCAGGCTGAGCTCATAGAGAGATACCTCAAAAACTTCGTATCTCAAAACAGTCCGAGATCCACAATCGAAACATTTGTAATCACCACCAAACGATAATTGTTTGTTCGGTTTAACATCACTGTACTGGTAGTTAAACTACCAAAACGTTACTGGATTTGTTATAGTTACAATCCCACTAGCAAGGATACAAATAGTCATAACTACAACATAATGTTGTACTAACGCTTAGTTGTTTAATACCCAACTTGTCAGTCTCATTATAGAAGTCAGAGGTTCTTCAAGTCCGACTGCAAACTTGTCTTCACCATTACTGTGCTCATCAAATTTAAAACCAATGATGAACATGCTAACATCCCAGTCAACAAGATCTTCATGAGGTCCCAGTTTGCTAACAACTGCGACAGGCAAGCTGCCATTAATCGTTATAGGCTTTATGTCATCAACAAACTTAGGGTGAAAGGTGTGTGTTTAAATTGATTACAACAGAACATAAACAAACACACACACACACATACACCACAATGCAACTTGATGATCCATACAATATAGAGAGCAGTCTAGTACTGGTTGAGAGTCATCTTGTGAATGGAAAAATTGGATTCGCGACAGGAATGTGTGTTGTAGATGACAGTAAGACTGGTACTCAACCAACTGGTGATGACCCTAGTACAGACTGTCTACTGCTAGCATGCAGGACTTCTTGCTTCTACAACGATCATGCTTGCACAAGTTTTATAATCCATCACCAAGGTGGTAGCACTCACTACAAGATGGATGGGGACTTTATTAAGCTGATGAAGTTCGAGCTACACTACTTGATGTGTCTACCTGTCAGGTTAAACGGTAGACAACAAACCTGTTTGCCGCTGTCGATCCTGCTTAAGTCTCAAGCAGGTCAACTCTACAGCGGTGGCGGTGGTAGTAAAGGTAGTAGTAGTAGTAAAGAGGTCTTTGTCTCCGGTTACTTCAACCCGACTAGCAGGTCACAGTTAGAACGTGGCCTAGCTAATAGGCTACCACAAGCTCAAGCTTGGAAATTCTGCCCAGACCCAATGGGTTGGCAGAATAGGCAGATAGAGATTGTACATGACAGCTTTACACAGCAGCAAGTTCCATACGGTTATGCAGGTTGTGTTGTTTGGAATGATACCGGCATAGTTGGTATGACAATGTTGAAAGTCACTGATAGTAAAGACCTTCTCTACGCCGACATCAACGACATGCTGGCTGTTCTCTAGATGCTATTATTACTACTAATAGACGACTTGGTCGTCTATACAGCTCACAAGTAATTCTACTCATGCAACAACTACAGTAACTGCAACTGCAAATTTAATTTGTAGCTTACATACTTGATATACTTGATATCTTACAGTGGAGTTAGTAGTGGCCTAGTTGAGATTATCTATAATACTATGAGTTGACCGTCATCTCTTGTACTACTGGATTCTACTTAATCTCAACCAATAATCCGTAGGTTGAGATAATAGAAGTCTGTTTACCACTTCAAGTGGTAGATTATACTAGAACATAACAATCGCTTAGTCTATAAACAGCTGTGTTTTTTCAACAATTGTAAAATGGTACTTGGCCGCAAGATCTGGATAACCAACCCTTATCGACAACAAAGCTTGTGCTCACTAACACTCTTCACTAGACGAATCAAGTACTACAAGTATCAACAGGATAATTATCCTGTTAATACTAGTGATGATGATGATGATGATGGTGATTATGTTGACATTGATACTAATGATGATGGTGATTATGTTGACATTGATACTAATAATAACAATCATGATCATGTTAACATTAACACTGTTTTTAATACTGACCTAGCTCACGTCAAGCGCTGCCACTGTGTGTCTATAGTTCTTTATATCCGTAACTATGATGTTGCAACCCTATTGAACTATCTGACTAGTATCAAGCAGTCAGCTGTTAATATGGAGACTAATCTTAGTGATTGGTTGTTACGACTCTATATTCATCATAGTGTGTTCAAGCTGCTAGCTGACAACGTTGTGCTGTCGACTTTATACCTAACTCAGCAGGAAGAGGATAGTTGGTATGAGAACTACGAGAGTTGTCGTGTACTACTTGATAGTCTACTTAACAACTCTAACACCGAAGTCTACCGTATCGACTGTGACCCTGGTAACTCCAGTGACTGGTATAAGCAAACCAACCAACAAACCAACCAGCAGACTAGTCAACTAGATTTGTTGCGTATCTTTCGCTTCTTACCATTATTAGATACGGTTGAAGACAACAAGTATGGTGTGGCCACCTGTGCTATCAGAGAGGCTGATGGTATAGTTAGTAATCTAGACTGTCACAACTTAAAAGTATTCCAGCACTCCAATAAACTCTTCTATTTAATACCACTCTTCTATGAGTCAGCTCACACTGTTGATCACTACTTCAAGCGGTATGCTAGCTACAAACCTTGGCTGTACAACTATAAACGCTATATTGACCATGACTACTTTGCTACCCATCTTAATCTCTATGATATGCTGGCTGGTTGCACTGCTGTTAGAGGTAAGATTCGTAGCAAGTATTTTTATGAATCAGTGACTGACTTGATATCGTTAAGAACACAAGCTGCACTAGATAACGATGAACTGTCTGTTAGACTTTTCTCCTTTGACGAGGAGTTACTGTTGTACATGTTTAAACGGTTAATCTCTGTCGAGATTGATAGTTACTATAACGAGGCTAGCTCTCAACCTGTCTATGATAGGAATATTACCAGTGCTAATTACCATGAGGAGATAGAGATAGAGACTGTTGACAACAGTAGTAATAACAACAAGTACAGTAAAATCCTACAGTATGTCTATGAACGACATAATATTAGGCTATTATATTTCAATGTTAACGATGTCACAGCTACCCTACAAGCGTATGTTGCTGATGGTATCCTAACACTTGATGGTGAAGATGAAGAGATAGCTCAGCTAAGTGAGGAGTTTGAGCTACTGCCTAGTAGTTCTAATGTCAACCTGTTTATCGACCGGATTTTCACCAACCAACACACCAAATATAAGCAGGGGGTAATGTACAACGTGACTACAATAACACCCTCTTCAGAGTCTAACTTCCAACAGGTTATTACTGGTGTTTCCACTAGTGCAGTTGAACGCGAGATGTACAATCGTGACCAGAGTGTCTTAACACTAGTCAATACACCAATTACTACTTCTGCATTAGTCAGACAGTATTAGGCGAGTATAGAACTAGACTATATTTAGGACTATTCTCAGTCAAGATCTCTATCACCAAAAGAGATTACTACAACTGTCACAACTCTAAGTTGTAACGATTATTACTACAGACTTACCACTCTAACCTTTAGATCAACCACAAAGTTGTAATGGTCTCTACTATCTTGACTGTTACAACTTTACGCTGATGATAAGTAAGTTACCGGTGAACTAAGAATATCTATAAAATTGAATACTTTCTGAAGTTAGAAAACCGCATAGAACAAGATGTCGCGTGGTAACAGTATAGTGGTGGCAGCATGCTCCGGCGGCTGTGTTCTACTCTGGTTGGTCATCGGTTTATCAGTGTACTTTGCTGGTTATCAGCGTTTCGTCCTCATCAACCAGTCACTGAAACCCTGTCAGTCACTAGTAACAGCTACTCGCAATGTTTACAAACTGTGTGAGATTGAACAGTGTTATGGTTATGGTCAGAGTCGTCAATGTTACACTGAAACGGTGGCTTGTTGGGATCACTATGCTACTTTTCAATACACACCTAGCGGTGAATACGTCTTGATCAACAGCACTCAGCAGTATGAGGAGTTCCTCTGGAACGATTACTACCCGACACAAGATGAGTATGTGGTTGGTATGATCATCAATGCCTACTACAACATGTGTCCCTACAATCCACTAAGACATAGTGATCAGGTAGTGTGCCAAGAACACGGCGATATGACCCCATTCTACCTGGCTCTGAAAGATGTACCGGCTGCCTGGGGTGCTTCCATCTCATCCTTGGTCTTCGTCTGTCTATCTGGCTTTGTACTGCTGTTGGTCATCTGTTACTGGCTGTTTATCTGGTGTAACGGCCTGCGCTTTACTTGTCCTAGAGTTACTTGCCCCACCATTACCTGTCCCAAGTTTGTGCTGCCTCAAGCTTTTGTGCGTAGGGAGGTTGTCAACCAGGCTGTGCCAGTGTTCGTTTATGTCGACAGTCCTGCAACTGCATCAACCATTGCTCCAGCTACTCAGGTTAACCCTAAACTCACAGCTGACTTTGACTCTAGGCCAGACAGAAAGAGTATGCCTGGCTTCGACTCCTATCAGAACTCATCACTTGACTACTATGCTGGTGGTCAGCCTTCATCGCCACCCTCCTACTACGACAGTGTGCGTAACAACACACGTAATGGCAGTGATATTGTTTGAGGTCAACAACAGTATCTTCTTGACATCAGTCAGTGGTTGATATCTGTGATTAATGTCAACATCTCTCTAAGAGATGTTATACTTGTAATGGTGATATGATGTCCACAGTCATGCTAATATCAACATCTCTTTAAGAGATGTTATACTTGTAATGGTGATATGATGTCCACAGTCATGCTAATATCAACATCTCTTTAAGAGATGTTATGCTATAACTACTACTACTACTACTAGCGGTATCTCTCAACTACCATCACTATAGTCTTTGTTAGTTACTATACAAGCTAGCATGCAGTAAATCATCACCACTTGAAGTAGTGAAGATTGTATCAAGTTATAACCGTGTAACCATGTAACCATGTAACCTTGTTACTAAGCAACAGCAACTTATATGGATTGTTAACTACACCAATAGTGTCAGGGTATAACTCAACGAGAGGTGATAGATAGTTTAACTACCTATATCGACAAGGATATTATAAGTAATACTACTTTGAGAAGGCTGGAA
>Ga0302309_10003758_pt1 | contig 11568 bp, 7 predicted proteins | sample III_Palsa_N1_1_FD_200453 | JGI IMG/M metagenome (GOLD analysis project Ga0302309, IMG submission 200453) | Peat permafrost microbial communities from Stordalen Mire near Abisko, Sweden - III_Palsa_N1_1 | ecosystem: Environmental > Terrestrial > Soil > Palsa > Peat permafrost | place: Sweden... | reverse complement strand
ACGGCACGATACTTGGCGCTGATGGAACTCCGCTGCCGCTTTATCCGGAGATTCAGCAGATCGGGGCGGAGTTCGAAAGGCTGGGTCCGGTTCTCGCCGATACGCACGTCGTCTCCGAGGTCGCACTTCTGCATTCGTATGAGAGCCGGTGGGCGATCGAATGGCAGCCGCAGTCAAGCAAATTTGATCCGCTCGAAGAAATGCGACGCTACTATGCGCCGCTGCGACGCCGCGTGCAGTCAGTAGATATCGTGTCCCCGGATGTTGACCTTTCCGGTTACAAGCTAGTGGTTGCGCCCGCGCTGACTCTGATCACGGAGAGTGAAGCGAAAGCGTTGACCGCGTACGTGAAGGGCGGAGGAAACCTGGTACTCACGCCGCGGTCGGGGATGAAAGACGCTGATAATGCACTTCAAACCGAGCGGCAGCCGGGTCCGCTGGAGGCACTCCTGGGTGGGCGCGTTGAGCAGTTCTACGCGCTGGACGCGCCGGTCACCGTTGAAGGTGAACTCTTGCATACGCAAGCCACGATCTGGGGAGAGATGCTGAGCACCTCCTCGCCCGAAACGAAGGTTCTGCTGCGCTATGGCAAGGCGAACGGATGGCTGGACTGCAAGCCGGCCGTGATCACGCGTCGCGTCGGCGCAGGTAGCATCACCTATGTCAGCACCATCTTTGATCCGACGGCGATGCAGGCTTTGGCAGATTGGCTCTTGCATCAGGCCCACATTGCTGCTGCACCGTTGATTGTTCCAGAGGGAGTCGAAGCCAGCGTCCGGTATGGCAAAGACAAAGCCGTGCACATCATCGTAAACTTCTCCGAAAAGGAGCAGACAGTGCACCTGCCGACCGCGATGATCGATGAGTTGCATCAAGGGCAAAGCATCCACGAAATCACTCTTCCGGTCAGCGGCGTGGCGGTCCTTCGTGAGTCGCGATAGACTTCAGCTCCGCACTGGATGGCTGGTTGCCGTGATCGTTCTGGCGTTGGTTCCCTATGGGCACTGCGCAACGTATCACGTGGACTGCGGCCCAACTCCCACGAACTTGCCGTCTTCAGAGAACGCGCTGCATACGCTTGACGAGGTCAATGCGTTGCAGCTCAGTCCGGGCGACACGCTACTGTTCAGACGCGGCACATCCTGTAGAGGCTCTCTTCACCCGCGTGGATCGGGCACGCAAGCTGCGCCGATTCGTATCGCTGCGTATGGGGAGGGGAGACTGCCTCGGATCCTCGATGGCTTCCATGACAGCGCGGCTTTGCGTCTCAGCGATCAGCAGTTCTGGGAGATCGAGTCGCTCGATGTGAGCGGCTCGACGAAGTTCGGCGTGCTGGTTGAGTCGTCAAGCGCCACGATGCACCATATCGTATTGCGGGACCTTCTCGTGCATAACGTTCGAGGCCAGCTAAAACATAAAGAGTCGGGTCTCGTCATCGTCCACTCTGCTGGGCCACACGGCGGCTTCGAAGACGTTCTGGTGGATGGAGTGCAGGCATTTGATACGACGCAGTGGTCTGGAATTTTTATCTCCGATGCTGGGCACGTCCGGGTGGCTAACTCCGTTGCGCACGATGTTGAGGGTGACGGCATTGTAGTATTTAGCTCGCATGACGCGACGATTGCTCACTCCCTTGCCTGGCATACAGGCATGCAGCACCAGGAAACGATTGGAACTCCCAATGCGATCTGGACATGGCGTTGCACAGACTGCATCGTGGAAGATAACGAGGCTTTTCTAGCCGATAGTCCGGGCGTCGACGGCGGCGCGTTTGACATTGATTTCTGGAATACGCGCAACACGGTGCGACGCAATTATGGACACGATACCGACGGGTACTGCGTGTCAGTCTTTGGGGCGTTCGGTCCGACAAAGGCTAGCGTGGTGGAGGACAATCTTTGTCGCGCCAACGGATTGGCGCCTCGCCTGGCGCAACGCCAGGGCGCGATCCTGTTGATGACGTGGCAGGGTGGCTCCATCGATGGACTGGTAGTCAAGAATAATCGCGTCGAGTGGAACCCTCCCGGGGATACACCTGCCGTCCGGGGTGGGGCAGATCTTCAATCGACGAGGGTTGTGCTTTCTGGAAATCAGGTTCGTTCCACCGGCATCAGCTTTGTCGATCCAGAACTCAAGTACGCAGGCGATCACAACATCTATTCGACTATGGCCACTGAAGACTCTGAGCTGGCCGCGGCGAAGACGCGGCTTCTGAAACTTCCGGAATCGAATTCGACGATGCAAGTCTGGGATGGCGGGCCGGTTCACCGAGTCGGCGGCACCTGGGTACTCACCGCCACTGCTTCCAGCGATGCGGGGGCGCGCGATAGCGTGCGAGCGACTCTCGTTCAGTTGATGAGCGCGGCTCTGCAATTCGAACACGCGGGTTTGCGAGTGACGCTTGCTGGAGATGCCGACGTGTTGGCATTGGCGACCGATTGGCAGCTTCCGGAGGCTGGCGTCGTGCTACAGACTCAAGCGCCTAGCGCACAGCCGTCGCTCAAGATTATTTCGCCAGCCGGCGAGGTTGTTGGGGATTGGAAGACCCCCGGTTGCGTGGAGTTGGGGGCGGCGCTCAACGAGTATCTTGGCGCACCGAACTTTGCGTTTCTGCCTTTCGAAGACGTGCGTGCCACCGACTGACGATTCATTGCTTGCGCAGTTCAAAGTTGTGAGATTTCGGGACGGCTTGCTTTTGGATGGTCACGGCGAGCTCATCTTCAGCCGCTTGCAGACGCTCTTCGGCGGGCGTTGGGTCAGGTTGTTTACTTGTTTCCGCAGTGAGGATGAATCGCGCTTCGTCGAGGGTTGCTCGGCGGTTCTCTTCCCAATCGATGCCGCGTACCTGATCGAGCATCAGCGTTTTCAGTAAAGCGAGGTTCACCCCCTGGTCCAGCGTTTCGGCGGACACAGTTGCAATTAGCTTTTGGTCGATCCAGAGGTCGTAGTTTCCTGCCGGGAGTCCGCGGACGCGCAACTGCTGGCGATCGAGCGTTTCGATTTTGGATACTTTGAGGAGCACGCTTGTCATTGCGTCGTTGAGATCGAGTGGTAGCGGTAAGGCTTCGTCCAACTGGCTCCAGCGCAGCCCCATGGGCGTAGCTTGCAAGCCAGATATCTTTGTGCGGGCCGCGTGGATTACTTTTGCGTCGACCGCTTTGATGGTGACATCGCTGACCACCGGATCGACGTGCCACGCCTCCATCAGAGCGGCCGCCATGATCCACTGAGCCGCGGGACCAGGATGGATTCGGTCAGGAATCATCAACGGAGCGAGGGTTGGAAAAGCGTGTGCTGCATTGGTAAGAGCGCTTACGAGGGGGTGATGAAAATCAACGATAAATATCGGCGTTTCACTGTGCGCTTTCCTCTGGGTGGCAATCTCCGCGACGTCGTCGGAGATCGTGTCGATCGTTTTTGAATACCCGGGGAACTCTGTACCGTGTGTGATTTCGTCGTAAGGCGTCGGCATAACCAACGTCAGCGCGGCGTTAGGGTTCTCTCGCGACAGCGTGTCCAACAAATCGTTGTATCCCTTCCGAAATGCGGAATCGATCTGAGGTGTCATGGGTACGTAGCCACCGTCATTCATGCCGAGCATCACCGTAATCATTGCAGGATGAAAAGCCGTTACGTCGCGCTGTACGCGCTGCTGCATGGTGCCGGCGTAACCGCCATAGGTCGCATCGCCCGGAACCCCCGCGTTGACAAATCGGACCCGCATCGTGGGATAACGGGTGAGGGCAAACTCTTCCACGAACCTCGTGTAGAGGTGTAGCGCGGTGATGCTGTCCCCGTAGAAGACTACGGTATCTCCGTCTTTGATTGCCAGATTTCTGGTGGCTGTTCCCTGCGCTTTTAATATGCTCAAGGTGGCGATTATGTAGAGGAAGATCGCGCTTCCGGCGTGCCAAAACTTCATAGAAGTGAACTCCTGGACCAAGCCAACCATCATCGTCATTTAGAGTGGTTCTGTAAAGATGGAGGCCGGACGCGCTTGAGTACGAAAGCAAAACCGCGAAACAAGGTCAAAGCGTCGAAGCCTTTGAAACGGAAACGCGGAATCCACGCGGTAGCTGAGCTGGCGGGCGTGTCCATCTCCACGGTCTCGCGGGTAATGAACGGCGCGACCAACGTTGACATCAAAATCAGCAGGAGAGTGTGGAAGGCTGTTTCCGAGACATCCTATGTTCCGAACCGACACGCCCAGGCCCTCATCTCCGGCCGAACTCGACTGATCGGGCTGCTCGTACCGGACATCATGAATCCGTTCTTCCCAGAGCTCATTCACGGCTTCGAACAGGCGGCGGCGGCCGAGGGATTTGGCATACTCATCGGTTCTACGCATGATCACTCGAATGAGACTGCGGAGTGGGTGCGCCGAATGCTACAGCATGGAATCGAGGGCTTAGCGCTGCTCACCTTCAAGGAAGAGAGCGCTGAAGTTTACGCGCTTGTTCGGAAGATTCCCTGGGTCCAGCTTGAAATCAGCGCGAAGGCGATCGGGCCGAGTATGGTCTCGATCGATTATGAGCCCGGGATTCGACAAGCTGTCCAACACCTTGCTGCGCTGGGCCATCGCGATATTGTATTCGCCGCGGGTGCGGCTAACGATTTCACCGCCGAGCTAAGACGGAAAGCATTCCGAAAGGCCATACGCGAGATCGGCGTTGAAACGAGCATCTTCAACGGGGACCATACGTTGGAAGGCGGAATCTCGGCCGCTCAGAAGATCCTCGAGCGCAAGGTCCTACCGACGGCGATCATTTGTTCGAATGACCTGATGGCGATTGGCGCGTTGAAGATTCTTCACTCTGCTGGGCTGCAGGTTCCGGGCGATGTGTCGGTGGTTGGGCTTGATGATATCCATCTTGCCCAATTCACTTCCCCCCCGCTGAGCACAATTCGACTGCCCCGGACGCAGCTTGCGGAAACTTGCTTCGAGACGCTCTTCCAGATGCTTCGGCCGAATGCGCGGCCGCCGCGTGGCGAGCGTGTCGCTACAGACTTAGTCGTCCGAGAATCGACCAGCTTTCCTCCCCACGCTTTGCAGTCGAAGGCAGCAAGGGCTAGCGGGCCTAGGCCGCGCTCGTCGTAAGGGCTACGCAATTTCTGGCCCTTTACCACCAGAGAATATTGCAAACCATGCACACGACGAGCAGCGCGCCGGCCATGCACCAAACTGTGATGGATGCCGTTGGTTGGGCGGATCTCGTCGCATCGATATTTAGGGGAGGCATCGGCGAGCGTCTGAATCTCAACCTTAAGTTGGGCGCATTAGAGACCAGGAAAGCCGCCGAAAAGCTCACAATCGCCGAATAGAAATTTGCGCTCAGCCTGCTGCCGCTAGGGATACATCGTTCTGCGAAGGCTAATTGGATGCTGCCACCAGCAATGATCCCCGCTATCGCACCGGCGATCGCGCAGCTCGCGGATGTTCGCCGCGAAATCAGCCCTGTGAGTAAGACAGCGAAGAATGGAATGACAAACAGGGAGAAGATCAATAGGACGAACGCAGAGAGGTTTTCGAAGCTCCGCGTCCACAGAGCGACGAGAAACCCCGTGGCAACACAACAAATACTGGCGGCTCGGCCGACGTTGCGATAGTGTGACTCTTTGCGGTTAGGGCTCAGGAATGGGCGGTAGATTTCTCCTGTCCATAGCGAGGCGAACGCGGAGATATTTGCTGCGAGGCTGTTGAGCAAGCCGGCAATCAGTGCAACGATGCCTAGACCTAGCAGCCTCGGTCCGTAAAGGGATGCGATGAGTGAGGGAGATGTTTCGTCCAATGCAGTGCCAGGTCTGTACTGGAAATGCCCCTTCATCAGAATTACCGGGACCACTACAACCATCGCGAAGAGTAACTTGCCAAAGCCCGCAATCAGTGGCACTTTGCGCGCCGATTCGAGGTTACGTGCTGTGAGCGCTCGCTGGACAAGGCCATAATCCGTACACCAGTAGGAGAAACTGATCACCCCGCCAAGTCCGATCACGACGCCTACCAGGTCCAACTGCGAGGAACTCGACACAGTTGGTGTCTGGCGCCACAGATGCCAATACTGGCCGACATGCGGGAGACCTCCGAAATGTGCCTTGTGACTGAAGTAGAGAAGGGGCAGCAGACCTGCGAACATAAATGCGAATTGCAAAACTTCGTTATAGACGGTTGCGCGAAAACCGCCAATCAAGACGTAAGCGAGAACGATCGATCCGAAGATAAGAATGGCGAGAAGAAACGGCCAGTCCATTGTGATGTGGGTTACTTCGGCCAGTCCGTACAGACTGATGCCCGTATATAGCGCAGCAGCAATCAGGATCGCCACTGCGTTCAAGAGCCGAACTTTCGCTCCGAACCGTTGGCCCAGGTACTCTGGTAGGCTGCGCGCGCCACTCTGCACATAGGCTGGAATCATCACAATGCTAAGGAAAATCAACGCCGGGATAGCGCCGATCCAGTAGAAGTGAAGGGCCTGCACGCCGTAACGAAAGGCGATGCCGCTCAATCCAAGAACCTCGAGCGCCCCACAGTTACACGCCAGGAAGGAGATAGACGCGACCCAGGTCGGTAGAGACCGAGTCGCATTTAGATAGTCGTTGGAACTGCGACGAAGGCTACCGGACGCATACGCAATGCCGATCGAGACACCGCAATACATAGAAACAATTGTGAATGTCACTACGATTGACAACGCCAATGAAACTCCGGTCTGCCCATCGAATCGGACGCATCGGATCCGCCATGAGCCAAAGCTCAATCCTACCCTCGGGATAGGTCGATCGCGGGAAATGAGGGCTGTATAACCTAGTGACGCTTCTCCGCCGTGTCGATTGACGCTAAATCGCCATTTGCGCCCATCGAGGTTCGGATTAGTACTGAGAAGTCGGCATAGCTGAAGTGATGGTGGACTTCCCTTTGCAAGTTTGTTTCTGAGTGCGAGGGGGAGCGGGTGGACGTACGTCGAGAATGGATCCTCCAGGGTGGGAGATTTGAATCGGTGTCATGATAGAGGGATGGCATTGCGTACTGGTTTCGTCTCGATTATTGGCCGCCCGAATGCGGGAAAATCTACGTTGTTGAATGCGCTGCTGGGGCAGAAGCTGGCGATCGTTACGCATAAGCCGCAGACCACGCGGACGCGCATCCAGGGGGTGCTGGAGCTGCCGGTGCGGAAGAAGGCGAAGGGGGATCCGGGGCGGGCGCAGGCGCAGGTGGTGTTGGTGGATACGCCGGGCGTGCACAAGCCTGAGACGCAGTTGGATAAGCGCATGATGCAGGAGGTTCATGATGCGCTGGAGACGCGCGATGCCGTGATTTTTCTGGTGGATGTAACGCATCGGCTGCCGGTGGCGGATAAGCCTCGGACGAGTGAGGAGTTTGCGGAGGCGCGCAAGGTGCGGACGCTGGGGCAGCATCGGCGGCTGCTGTCGAAGGCGGAAGACGATTTTTCGCTGCAGCTGGTGAAGAAGCTGGATTGCCCGGTGATCTTGGTGCTGAATAAAATTGACGCGCTGCCGAAGAGTGCGTTGTTGCCGCTAATTGCGCACTGGACTTCGCTGCATACGTTTGCGGATGTGATTCCAATTTCGGCGAAGAAGAAGGAAGGTTTGGAACTGCTGCTGGATAAGGTGGTGGCGCAGCTGTCGGAGGGGCAGAGGTATTTCCCGAAGAACCAGTTGACGGATCAGCCGGAAAGATTTCTGGCGGCAGAGATTATTCGTGAGAAGATTTTGCTGTTGACGGGCGAAGAGGTTCCTTATGCGGCGGCGGTGGTGATTGAGCGCTGGGAGGAGCCGGCTTCGCTGAAGAAGGACAAGGCGGGGCGGTTGCCGGTGACGAAGATAACTGCGGCGATTTTTTGCGAGCGCGAAGGGCAGAAAGCGATCTTGATTGGCAAGCAGGGCGCGATGCTGAAACAGATTGGCACGACGGCGCGTAAGGATATTGAAGGCCTGCTGGGGACGAGGGTGTTCCTGGAATTGTTTGTGAAGGTGCAGGACGAGTGGCGAAGCTCGCGGGGGTTTGTCGAGGAGCTGGATTGGCGCAGGCAGTTGGAGCAGTTGGCGGAGACGCAACATCGAAATCGGCCGGATCAGGTTAAGGGCGTTGCTGAAAGCCGGACGAAACCGGTGGAGGATGCTGAGTGATTGATTTTCTGCAATGGGGAGCCGTGCTCGGCTTGCAAGCTCGTCCTGCCCGTGTACCGGAGTTGAAAGTTGGCAGCCTGCGGCTGGTGGCGATTACGTCCGAGATGCTTGCGGCAGAGCATAGTTCCGACGGGGCGGGGCTGGGGGCGTTGCTGCGGGCGAAGCTTACGAGCGAGTGGCCGCCGGTGGATTGGGAGCCGCATGTGTATCGGATTATTCAGAAGCAGTATGACGAGTGGCCGGCGAGTTTTGGATGGCATCGGTACGTGGTGCTGGATGGAGGGCTGGGGAGATCGAGGACGCTGGTGGGGGCGATTGGGGGATTTCCGAAGGCGGAGGGGGATGTGGAGATTGGGTACTCTACGCTGCCGGCATTTCAACGGCGGGGGTATGCGACGGGTTCGGCGCGGACGCTGGTGGAGTGGCTGCTGACGCAGGACGGGGTGCAGTCGGTGAGCGCGCAGACGTATCCTCGGATTCCGGAGTCGATTAAGGTGATGGAGCGGTGCGGGATGAGTTATGTGGGCGAGGGCGACGAGGTGGGGACGGTGCGGTACCGGAGAATGCGCTAGGGTTGGAGGAGTGAGGTCGCGACGGTAGTCATAGCCTCTACGCCGGTTTCGATGGTGGGTTGAGGTAGTGGCTCGAAGTGGCTGGTGTGGGGACCGGGGAGCGACTTTCCGGCGGCTTTGGCGGCGGCGAACTTTGCGGGGTCCATGGCGCCGAGCCATAAAAATGCTACGGGAATTTTGCGGTCGAGGCCGAAAATCCCAACGTCTTCACTGCCCATGATTCTTTGCTGCTCGACGACGCGGTCGGCGCCGAAGGTCTTGATCAACGTGGTGCTGACGGACTTCATGAGGGTGGGGTCGTTGAACATGACGGGGGTTGATTCGTTCTCGAGGACGGTTACGGTCGCGGCCTTTTCGGGTGGCAGATTTGCGGAGAGGGTTAGTCCGGCGGCCATTTGTTTGAGCCCGTCGATGATGGTCTGGCGGCTCTTGTCAGTGAAGGAGCGGGTGGTGAGTTCGAGCTTAACTTCGTCGGGGATGATGTTGCGCTTGGTGCCGCCGCGGATGGTGCCGACGGTGAGGACGCTGGGGTCCTGGGGATCTTCTTCGCGGCTGACGATGGTTTGGATCTGGGTGATGTAGAGGGCGGCGAGGACGATGGGGTCGCGGCCTAGTTGAGGCGCGGAGCCGTGGCCGCCGATGCCGTGGATGAGGACGTCGATGGAGGTTGAGCTGGCGAGGGTGGGGCCGAAGACGTAGCCGATTTTGCCGGCGGGGAGCTGGTTGGTGTCGTGGAGGCCGATGATTTTGTCGGGGGTGCCGAAGCGAGCGTAAAGGTGGTCGGCGAGCATGGCCTTGGCGCCGTCGATGGTTTCTTCGGAGGGCTGGCCGATGAGCATGAGGGTGCCGTGCCACTGCGATTTGGTGGCTGCCATGGCGCGCGCTGTGCCGATCAGGACGGTGACGTGGACGTCGTGTCCGCAGGCGTGCATGACGCCGGTGTCGTGGCCGGAGGCTGTCTTGGTCATGACGTGGCTGGCGTAGGGGACGCCGGTTTCTTCGATGATGGGGAGCGCGTCCATGTCGCCGCGGATGAGGAGAGTGGGGCCGGGGCCGTTCTTGAGGATGCCGACCACACCGAATGCGTGCGAGCCGTCGGGATAGAGGCCGACGTGTTCCGTGACGGTGTAGCCGGCGTCGCGGAGGGCCTTGGCGAGGATGGCGGAGGTGCGCTCTTCGTGGTGGGAGAGTTCGGGGTGGGCGTGAAGGTCTTTGTAGGTGTCTACGAGGGAGGGGCCTTCTTTTTGGACGAAGGTGTTGAGGTCTTGCGCGCAGGCTGGGAGGACAGCAATGGTGCAAAGGGCGCACACATAGGCGAGCGAACGATGGATGGTCACGGGATGGCTCCGGATGAGAAGTTGCGAGAAGTACGAAGTATATCGCGCAGTTCCTGCAGATGGGACAAACGCGCGGAGCTAGTCGTGGGTGGAGATGCCTAGGGCTTTCATTTTGCGGTAGAGGTGGGAACGCTCGAGGCCGAGGGATTCGGCGGCGCGGGTTACGTTGCCGTGGCAGCGGTCCAATTCTTTCAGGATGTAATCGCGTTCGTAGGCTTCGCGGGCTTGCTGGAGGGTGGAGAACTCTTCGCGATTGCCGGTGGTGGAGCGAGTCGCGCTGCTGCCCTCGGTGCGCTGGACGAGCATCGGTAGGTGCTTGGGTTCGATGCGCTGGGCTTTGGGGTTGAGGATAAGGACGCGCTCGATGACGTTGCGGAGCTCGCGGACGTTACCGGGCCAATGATATTGCTTGAGCGCAGAGAGGGCGGCGTCCGCGATCTCGACGTGGGGGCGGCCGTATTGCTGGCCGAATTCGGAGAGGAACTCGTGCGCGAGGAGGGGGATGTCTTCCTTGCGGTCGCGCAGAGGCGGGACGAAGAAAGGGATGACATTGAGGCGGTAGAAAAGGTCTTCGCGGAAGTTGCCGCGGGCGATTTCTTCTTCGAGGTCCTTGTTGGTGGCGGCGATGACGCGGGTGTCGACATGGACGGGCGTGCTGGCGCCGACGGGGTAGAAGCGCTGCTCGTCTAAAGTACGAAGGACCTTGGCTTGAGTTTTGAGGCTCATGTCGCCGACTTCGTCGAGGAAGAGGGTACCGCCGTCGGCGCGCTCGAAGGTGCCGCGCTTTTCGGTTGGCTGATTGGGACCGCCGGGGCCGGCACCGTGGCGATAGCCGAAGAGTTCGGTCTCGATGAAGTCTTCGGGGATGGCAGCGCAGTTGAGTTCTACGAAGGGGCGATCGCTGCGGAGAGACTCGGCGTGCATGGAGCGGGCGACGAGCTCTTTGCCGGCACCGGATTCGCCGAAGATGAGGACGCGGCCGTTGGTGGGGGCCATCAATTTGATTTGCTGGCGGAGAGCTTTGACGGAGATGGACTGGCCGGTGATGGAGCCTTTGGTGAGCTGGCGGGAGAACTCCTGATTGTCTTCGCGGAGATGGTGGGCCTGGATGGCGTTGCGAAGGACGAGGAGGGTGCGGTCCATGGAGAGAGGCTTTTCGAGGAAGTCGTAGGCGCCGAGCTTGGTGGCGCGGACGGCGGCTTCGATGGTGGCGTGGCCGGAGATCATGATGACTTCGGGGGAGCCGGGGCGGGGAGGGTGCGCGACGTCGCCACGAATGGCGGCGAGGACGTCGAGGCCGTCGGGTTCGCCGGGGGCGCCGCCTGGGTCGGAGAGCCAAATATCGAGGAGGACGGCCTGGTAGTCGGCGTCGCGGAGAAGCTCGAGGGCCTCCGCGGCGCTACCGGCGGTGGTGATGACGTAGTCCTCCTCGTGGAGGATGGCCTCGAGGGATTCGCGGATATCGGCTTCGTCGTCGACGATGAGAACGTGGTTCATAAGGGCAAGGGGTAGAG
>Ga0302309_10003751_pt1 | contig 11586 bp, 13 predicted proteins | sample III_Palsa_N1_1_FD_200453 | JGI IMG/M metagenome (GOLD analysis project Ga0302309, IMG submission 200453) | Peat permafrost microbial communities from Stordalen Mire near Abisko, Sweden - III_Palsa_N1_1 | ecosystem: Environmental > Terrestrial > Soil > Palsa > Peat permafrost | place: Sweden... | reverse complement strand
ACACCAAACAAGGACGCGCGATCAATGAATACCTGGACGAAGTCCGGATGACCATCAAAAGTCATTACCGGGATTTGGAATTAAATGGGAACCGTATTACATGCGAAGCTTTAAAAGATGCTTTTCTCGGGAACGTCCACGAGGATAGCCCTATCATGTTTTCCGAATTGGTAGCTTTTCACAACGAACAGGCAATGGCCTTGTTAAGTATTGGTACGATGAGGCATTATTATGTAACACAGCGTTACCTTATCAAATTCTTCAAGTTAAAATTCAAGAAGGAGGATATTCCTCTTTCTCTCCTCAATTACAAATTCATTGCTGACTTCGAAATTTTCTTATACAATCACAAACCAGTCGATCACCAAAAGCCTATGGATACTAATGGCGTACTCAAACACCTGGTCAGATTGAAAAAAATGGTTAACCTGGCGATTAGTCTCGGCTGGATTGATAAAGATCCTTTTAAAGGCTTTAAAATGAAAAAGAAAAAGGTTGAAAAGGAATTCCTGAACGAATGGGAACTGGACTCCATTGAAAAGAAGACTTTTGATATAGAACGTCTCGCAATGGTCAGGGATATGTTCGTGTTTTGTTGCTATACAGGATTGTCTTATGTTGACATGATGAATTTAAAACCTGAGCATATAGTCAAAGGAATTGATGCAGAACCATGGATCAAAACTTTTCGACAGAAAACATCTATTCCTGTAAATACGCCATTGCTCGGACAGGCACAGGAGATTTTGAAAAATTACAAAAACAATGTCAGGGCAAAAGTGAAGGGCACGGTATTCCCTATCATCAGCAACCAAAAAGTAAATAGCTACCTCAAGGAAATAGCTGACATCTGTGGCATTAAAAAAAATTTAACCTTCCATATTGCCCGTCATACATTTGCGACTACTATAACGCTTTCTAATGGGGTTCCTATCGAAACCGTAAGCAAGATGCTGGGGCATACAAAAATTGCAACCACGCAAATATACGCAAGAGTGCTGGAGAAGAAAGTAAGCGATGATATGACACTATTACGTAAGAAGTTAAATAAGGTATAATTATCAGGCTCTTTATCGCTTCAGAAAGGAAGGATACCGAACATTTCTTGTTAAATTATTGAATATCAAAGGATTTTATTATTTTAGCTCATCTTTAAAGAAATTCTCGATCATTTTTGAAAAAGTCCAACCGCTTTTATTAGCGAAGCTATGGACGTTTTGAAAACACGGATGCCTTTATCTGCCACGGAGTGGCAGATAAAGGCATCCGTAAGTAACCGAGTTAGTACGTTTGATAAATCAACGTAGTTGATTTATCAAACGTACTAAGCAAGCGAAATCAATGAAATGTACGTTCTACCCTAAAGGGTAGAACGTAGGTTACGTCCCTTAGCTACCATTCACAAGCCAATTTTTTTAATTGATTTTATTTAATCATTTTTGTAATAAATATTTAGTAAATTTATTACAGATTTATAATTAATATGTCATTGCAATCTGTTCAAAATCAGGTATATAATAAGATAACTAAGCATAAGCGCGGAAAGCTATTTTTCCCATCTGACTTTTCTGGTACAGGTAGTGTATTAGCAGTTAATACAGCGCTTTCCCGGTTACAAAAAGAACAGGTAATCGAAAGAATTGCACAAGGCATTTATTTATATCCTAAAAAAGATCCGTTATTCGGAATCCTATATCCATCTACCGAAGAAATTGCTACGCATATCGCCAAGCGTGACCATGCCCGTATTATGCCCACGGGTGCTGCCGCGCTTCAAAAACTCGGCTTATCAACTCAAGTACCTATGAATCTGGTTTACCTAACAGATGGAGCTCCCCGAAAAATCCATATCGGCAAACAGACCATTACGTTTAAACCTACAACCGCAAAAAAGCTGTCAACGAAAGGTCCTGTCAGTAGTTTAGTCATACAAGCCTTGCAAGAACTCGGTAAAGCAAAACTAGACAACGAACTTCAGACACGGATAATTCAAATTTTGGAGACTGAAAGTGTAAAGAACCTGGAACATGATGCAAAACTGGCACCTGCTTGGATTTCAGAAATTTTAGATCTGTCCGTAAAAAATAGAACCTTATGATTGCTTGGCTACAACATACACCTGAGCGCCAACGGGAATTACTTGGACTGGCCAGTAGCCGTAGCGGCTTACCGGCAGGCGCAATAGAAAAAGACTGGTGGGTAACGCTGGCTTTAAACGCCTTGGGCGGCTGGCCTTGTATTTAAAGGTGGCACATCCCTCAGTAAATCGTGGGGACTAATCGATCGTTTTTCTGAAGATATTGATCTGGTACTTGACCGTGCAATACTCGGATACCCAGAAGATTTGAGTAAGACTAAAATAAAAGCGTTGCGGCGTGAATCCTGTGCTTTCATTTCTGGAGAGTTTCGTGAAAAACTGGAACAGCAACTTCTTGATATAGGAGTACCCCCTGAATTATTTTCCTTGACCGTTAAAGAAACGACTGAACATGACCGCGATCCTCAGGTATTGGTGCTTAACTATACTTCAGTACTTGATAAAGATCCTTATCTGCGCGAGGCTGTGTTAATTGAAATTGGCGCACGTTCTTTACGGGAACCTGCTGAACAAAGGGAAATTGGATCATTGATCGGCCAGACTTTAAAAAACAATGAGGTTGCCGGCGCACCGTTTAGCATCCTGACCGTGACACCTCCACGCACATTTTTGGAAAAGATTTTCTTGCTACATGAAGAATTCAGCAAGGCAGAAGAGAAAGTTAAAAGTGAGCGTATGTCTCGTCACTTATATGATATCGAACGGATTATGCGCACTGAATATGCAGAACAAGCGCTGGCCGACAATGAATTATATCAAGGTATTATTGCTCACCGTGAGAAATTCAACGCACTACGTGGCTTGGACTATTCGGGACACCAGCCTGCTACCATTCGTTTCCTGCCGCCTGAAACACTATTGAAAGAATGGGAAACAGATTATAAAACAATGAGAGAGAGTATGTTTTATGGAGAATCACTTTCGTTTAAAGAATTGATTGATAGATTAAGTTCTTTGCAAACACGTATTAATAAGCTATCTTTTGAGTAAACTCTGAAGAAGTCATCTATAATCTAAAAAGATAGAAGAATTAAAGGCTATAACTTTTTGGTTGTTAAATTATTACATAATTTGATATGCGAATATTAAATTATAAATTGACCCTTTTACCACCACCAATAATAACCTAATAGCTGTTAAGCCTCTTATCAAATTACCTTATGCAACTAAATAAACTCATTATTCACGAAATCATAAAAGAACAGCAATCTAATGATGCCACAACTTTTATGTCCAATCAACTGCTTCAAAAAAATAATAATACCGAAAGATTAGCCACATTATTAAATAACGCTTTTTCGAGGGATGATGTGGTTTACGGAATATTTGTACAAGATAAAAATGAATTCTTTTTTCAGTTTGACAATTATCGTAAACAGGTCGACGAAGCGGCGTTTGTTACTTTTACACAGACAGTCACTGAAGAACTAGAGGGCATTCTAAAAAATAACTTCCTATCAAAAGGTGGTTTTTTAGTGTTTACCGAATATATAGTGAATAACGTAAATTTTATTGGCGTTTACTTAATAAGAGATGTTGAAGGTATGCTTTTTCAGAAGAACGAGAATGCGCACACATTTGCTGTAAACACAACCAAATATATGGACACTAATAAGTTGGCTATGGGTTGTAGAATAAATATTGATAAACTAGAGAATCACGACAGCAATCACTTGTCTCTAATAAAAAGTGGCCAAGCGGATATCGCTGAATATTTTTATAAATGGATCGGCGTTGATAAGCCAGAATCTAATAAGGATTATACTAATAAATTATTTAATATTATTTCAGATCTAGCTTTACCAGTGAACCCAGATTCCGGTAACGCCTATAGTTTAAATGAAGTCCGTGAACTGGCTTTTAATAGTATTCGTTCGTCAGCTGGAAAAATCGTCAATTTGCGTCAATTAAGTTTTCAACTTTACGGTGACGAAAACACGATTACAGATTTTGTGAACGCGAATGGGGTAGAAATAGACTCTGAATTTAAATATGATGCCAAAGCGTTGAACAAGTTTAAGCGAATAGAGGCAAATAGGGACGGCATCAGGCTAGCATTTTCTAGAGGGGATGTAGATCAAAGAATTAAATTATCCGCGGATGACCCCGAAATAATTACAATCAAATCTAAAAAATTGGCTGATGCTATTAAAGAGCAAATAAGTTTGCAATGATTGATCAAGCACAATATTTAACAACTCTTTTAAACCAGATACCTGAACTTCGTTTCGATGTGGACAGGCTGTCTTTTGTCCTTGACGAAGAAAAATATGCAAACGTTATCAAAAATATCGATGATGTACAAGTACATATTGAGAGAACGGGTAATAATGAGGTAGAAATCGACACGACCCAATTTCCCTTTTACCTTTATTTTGACGAAACCGATTTTATAAAAAGAGTAAAAAGAGACAAGTGGAATAAACCAAGTTTAATATACACAAAGGCTGCATTTTACGATCCAGGCACCCATGATACCTTTATTAACGGTACACCATCAGCCGATTATTGGTTGATAGTTAATAATCATTCGTATTTTGAAACGCTACATTTTCTAAAAACCAAAGAGCACAAAGAAGATTCTATCTTTTATTTTATCGACTATTTTAGTTGGGATGCTGGAATTATTGTTTTAACTACATTAAAGAAAGAAGGAAAGTTAACCATTTCAATTCCCGACTCTGGTTTGATGCTTCCAAACGAAATTGACCTCTTTAAACAATCAAAACGATTAAAGGACGCATTTGCTGATGAAAACAGGCAATTTCCAAAATTCATAAAAAATGAAATGATTGCATCGCTTGCTAAGTTTGATGTAAAAAAGAGGATGGAACAATTGATGTTAACCCTCGGGGAAATATTAAATGTTGCAGAACAGAATTTCGAGATTTATTTACATGATCTTTCTTTAGAAAACTTAAAAAAGGACTTCATTGATTATAAGAATAAATATTTTAATCAACTAAGAGAAATACTAAGTAAATTAACAAATCAGGTCATTGGGTTGCCGGTAACAATTGCAGCGTCTGTTTTTAGCACTTATAAAGTGTCAGATTCTCCGTCAACTTTAATAATAATTCTGTTTGTATTTATGCTATATGCAGGGTACTCGATTTTTCTTCTAAAACTTCAAAAAGAGGATATTCGTGATATTAAAGAAATGTTCATAAAAGATTTTGCGTACATAGAGAACTCAGTCTTTTTTAAAAAGTTTCCAGCCGAACTCACAGATTTCACTACTGCAAAAGATAAAATAAATCTAAGAATTCGTCACCTCTTACAAGCAGTGAATATTTACTACCTCCTTTTTTCGTGTAGTCTTATCGCCTTCATGTGCTATGTTTTAATTCAACTCGCTATTCAATTTTTAGCGGTAATTATTGCCTTGGTTGCTTTTGTTATTATTTGTATAGTAGCTTTCTTCCTTATTTTGCGTTAGTGGTATTGCTTGTCCTTTTACTCAATATCAATCCAAAAATTTCCAGTAATGCAGGGGGACTGTCAAATCAATTTTTAGTATCTATATTATCATCACTTTACATATCAACGTAATGCTAATGACCTTTGGGTACTATCTTGACTATAACCTTCAATCCGTCAGAATTACTATTTAAATCATTTTCAATTCCCTTTGGATTGCTTATATATCCTTCAGGATCGTATACAAAGCAAATTAGTATTTTGCAGTCAGGGTGTACCTTGTACTTCGCAATATCAATTATAAGTTGTTCGCCAAGTTGTTTTGCTTTTAACGAACTTCTGGTTTTCTTTACCTCAATTACTATTTTTTGCTCTTTAAGTAGAAAATCTGACCTAGTTGATCCACCAGCATAGCTCGGATTCCATTCTTCCGCTCTGATGTCGTCATAGTATAATCTAAGTAAGGAATGGAGTAAATCTTGAGTATCATATTCATCTTTGATATCTAAGGTTGTTCTATCATCATACCTTTGTCTTAACTGCTTTGCAACCAAATGAAATTTATCTAAGATTGTCTCAAGGAGAAAAACATCGTCCTTATTTGCCTTCTGTATGTTTTCTTTTAGCTGTTTTTTCTTGGATCTCCAAGGAAAATCGTTACCACAATATTTACATATATCTGGCACTGGTGTTGGTCCCCCACCTATATGTATTACATTCTCCAAATGATAGTCGCCCTGTATGTCCTTATTGCAATTTGGGCAGGATTTTAATGTTTTAGCTCCGCAAGAGGTACAGAAACTCTTATTAAATTGAGGATTACGATAAAAAGAGTCGTTAACTCCGTGACCGTTTTCACACACTAAATAAGCATCGTATTGTCCCATCAGTTATTATATTTAAAAGTAAATATATCCTGAAAATCTCATTTCTCCTTATCCGACTCGGATAAACTCGGAGTAAATTCCAATTCACTTAACTGATTTTTGTATAAAAACACCTACCTCGTACATGAGGTGTGAATTTTATTCAGATCAAGTGAGCACTTTTGTGCTTAACGGATCATGGTTTTGATAAAAAATGTAACAACAAAAATTACCCAAGGTGTGCGCGAGTTGTGAGGCTTTCTCAAATTAAGGGTACAACTTTGATTGAAGGGTACAACATAAAGTTGTACTTGCGGGACAACGGACAACGGGTTACGTTTGAATATTAACATAAATAAACGAATAATTATGGCAGCAGAAATTATCACGAAAGAAGACTTGCAGGAGTTCGGAGAACGACTGCTTGGTCAAATGAAGGCGCTGATAAGCGGCGATTCTACAGAAGAACCAAGGAAGTTTTTAAAGAGTTACCAGGTAAAGAACCTGCTTAAAATTTCCAATAATACCCTGCAAACCCTCAGGGATAACGGCACCATCCCGTTCACCAAGATCGGCGGTATCCTATATTATAACTATGACGATATTATGAAAGTATTAAAAGGTGAAGTTAAGAGCAAACGGATCAGTTTCAGTAAATAGATATGTGTTCAGCCTTTAGGAGCAAGCCATGTTTTCGCTACGCTTAAACGGCTTGCTCCTTCGGAGGTAAGCATGATTTTGCACTTCGTTTAAAATCAAAGATCATGGGAAGACCGGCATTACAGGAAGAAGATAAAAGGATCATACAGGTCAATATCCGGCTGACAAAAGAGGAGAACGATACTGTCTGTAATTATGCCCAGGCATCGGCAATGACACCAGCCAACTGGATCAGGCAGAAAGCTTTTACCGGCAGGTTTCCTGCTATCAAGCTATCACCTGTTAATGCTGCTCTTTATCGGGAGCTGCACAAGATCGGCGTTAACTTGAACCAGGCGGTTAGGCAAGTTCATGGAGGCAAACTGTCACCGGCTTACCTAACGATCCTGACAGCGTTGATGAAAACGCAAAAGGACATACTTAACTGTTTATTAAAATGACAGCTGACCAGGTAAAAGGAAAAGGATTCAGGGGCGCATTGAGATACAACCTGCAAAAGGTCGACCAGGGTGTTGCAAAAATCCTTGATATGACTTTCACATCGGGCAAAGAGGATTCTATCATGCGTGAAGTGGCTTTGGTCAGAATGTTAAGGCCGAACCTGCAAAAATACTTCTATCACACCTCCCTGAACTTTCCGCCAAAAGAGAACCTGGGCGATGAACAAATGAACATTATTGCAAATGAATATTTGAACAATATGGGCTTTGACCAGCACCAGTACGCCATCTTCCGGCATTTCGATGCGGATCATCCGCATCTGCATATACTGGTCAACCGTATCGGCTACGACGGCAAAGTCATATCTGACAGCAAAGACTACCAGCGAAGCGAACAGGTGCTGAGAAGGCTTGAAAAGCAGCATGGGTTGACTGAAGTCATATCTAGCCGTCAGGCCCAGGAAAGAGCCATGACCAAGAACGAACTGGAAATGATGAAACGGACGGATGAACCATCTGTTAAAATGAAGCTACAGGTTATTATTAAGAATGTGCTCAATCAGAAGCCTAATGCAGAACAGTTCATTACGCAATTAGAAGCACAAGGTATTAACGTATTGTTTAACCAGGCCAGCACCGGCTTTGTAAGCGGCATATCTTATGGCTATGAAGGTATGCAGTTCAAAGGCGCTCATTTAGGTAACGCTTATAAATGGCAGGCCATTAAAAATGCTATCAGTTATGAACAAGAAAGAGATTGCACAGCAATATACGAGGCAAATGTTAGGACAAGAGAACAGCCGTCAGCAAGAGCTGGAGAATCAGTTACAAGAGGAACCGGAGTCGGAATTAACGCAGATACAAAAGTTATTACCAGAAATAGAAAGGATGTACAGCAGGGCGCTGGAAAACTACAGGATCAGATCGGAAAAGCAGATCGAAAATACAAGCAGGCGGCTGGAACTGATGGACAGCAAGGCAACAAATCTGGCGTTCCAGATCAAAAGTATCGTATACAGCGCGGAACAGATCTACAAGGCCAACAACCAGGTAGGCAGCAGGTGGGTCATCAGGCTTTACCTGGTAGCGATCTTATCGGGAGTTTGCTCGGCACTGATCACAATGCTGGTGATATGGATCAAGGTGCATTAAATGAGTTTAAACGCAAACGGAAGAAAAGAAAAGGCCAAAGGCTGGGTTAGCCAAGTTTTACGGAACTACACAGCTCTTCTTGGTCTTTTCTTTTTCACCTCGTTGCCCGGTCTTAAAACCTTTTCATAAGCCGGAGGCCGTTGAGGAACTTTGGATTCACCTAAGAAGGAGGAATTAGCCGCCGGTTCTTCATTGATATTTACAGTCAATTCTTTTCCATCCAGCATCATGCCGTTTAACGCTTCCGAAGCAGCTTCTGCACCTGCCCTGTCGTTCATTTCTATAAAGGCATAACCTTACATAGCTTCGTTTTTTTATCCCGGACAATCTTAATGGTGCTGATGTCACCATGTGGGGCAAATAACTTTGCCAGTTCTATTTCTTCTATATCAAGCGGGAACCCGCCGACAAATAACTTAACCATTTCCATTACTTACCTGCAAATGTAGAAATATAGGAAACTTGATTTCTACATTTAGAGAAATGAATATTTCTGTAAATGTAGAAACTTAGAAATGCGTATGCATTTCTAATAATTGAACCATGCTGGTCAGAACTATAAACGATAAAGCCTAATCAGGGGCTATGTGTTATTTTGAATTCTTTAAGATTTCAACTTTTTCTCGTTCACTTTGTAACAATTGCTCATAAAGTTTTTTGTTTACTTCGTAAACCTCGATAAGCTTATCTATAGGATTGAAAGTACATTGATATTGAACCGAGCTTGAATTGTCATGGTAGTTATTTCCAATGATATTGAAAACCGCTTCTTCATTAAAATTCTTTATTCCTTCTGCCGTTACCCCCAGAGCTTGTGCTATTTTTTCAAGAGCCAGGTCTTCGACTTCATCACTTTGCTCAATTTTAGAAATAGCTTGTTGGCTAACACCTAATAAAGTAGCTAACGCTTCTTGCTTCATGCCCCGCAACTCGCGAATCTTACTGATTTTTCGTCCAAGGTTTAATTTAGGTTCTGCCATAATTCAAAGGTATATGATTATGGTAAATGTACAAAACAACCTGCTTATTGTAAAATACAAGATGTTATGGTTCGCTACGGTGCTATTTCGCTATTCTTTTGTTTTGCCGGTTAATGAGGGCCGGAACAATACGATAATGATGGAACCGAAGCAATTTAACACACAGAACTTTTATCCAAAATATCTTGATCAAGATGAAATCGATAACCCGTTATTGGTAATCAGGGACTTCTATTCCGCGGACTGGTTGGCCGGACACTTGGAGGAGTTATTGAAGTGGCGTAAGTATGTAATAGAAGAAGGATATTATAAAGACGACACTGACAATCCAGCCAGCTTAATATATACCCATCGTTTGAATACTAAACTCGTTGAAGCTATATATTTGATCAGTCAGACAAAGAGGGCTAAAAATCTTGCTAAGCAAGTTCTGATAAACTTTGATGACCAGTTAGAACATGAAAAAAATGAATGGATAGATTATCCGATTCACCTTTCGTCTGTAGAACGCATAAATCCATACAGGTTTATCCGAGAATTCTTTAAAACATATAGTATAGAACGATACCGGGACTTTCTGTATGAATGGCTGGAAACCGGTTTATCGGTCAATGCGATTGATGAATCAATGGAACCTTGTGAAATCATATATTTTTATGAAAATATGCAAAAGCTGTACGAGGCGGCATGGATCATCAGGCAAAGGGAAATCACGCCAACAATTAAAAATAAGGTGGATAAAGCGGAAGACTTGCCGGAAATTTCTCAGGGGAAAAAAGCGGGCATCGCCCTCTTCAAACAGGACTGCACTTTCAATAACCTCCTAACCAGTGCAGAAAAGGATGGTTTAAGCGAACTGGTCAAAATAATTTGCGCAGAAATTGCTTCCGTGGAACTGATCGTTTATGTGGGCACACATCCCTCTCCAACTACTTTTTACCTGCTCATTATCATCAATGAAGCCGATAAGACACCCGAGCATGAGATCGTAAATAAGATCGAAACGAATTGCAAATATTTGATAAATGTTTGCGCTATTGTGCATAAGTCTGATGGTTTTGTGCGGGCGATAAATGAATCTAACCGATTTTTTATCGATGCATTAAGCAGGACTAATATTGCTTATCGGTCAGCGGAATTGGTTATACCGGCTTTACGTAACATCGACAACGAGGTAATTAGATTTAGGGCTGAAGCAAACTGGGTGCGTTGGGGCAGCCAGGGAAAGAACTTTTTGGATGCTGCGTTAAATTGTATTGATGAAGGAAATTATGGCCTTTCGGTCTTTCTGATGCATCAAGCAGTTGAAAGTTCCTTAAGTGCAATAATTCGGGTAAATCTTGATTACCGGATCGCTATTCATAATTTGGCGAGAATGCTTCGTATAAGTTTAATTTTCACGGATGATCTAAAAGAAGTTTTCGATCTCAGTTTAGCTGAAGATGTGCAGCTTTTTGAACTGTTACAAACTGCTTATTCAGCGGCTCGCTATAAGGATGATTTTAACCCCGACCAAAAGTTGGTTAAAGAATTATCCGATAAAGTGTGTTTGCTTTATATGACAGCTGAACAATTTTACAATGAGGTAATTAAAAGATTAAAGGATTAAGCCGGCAAGGAGGCAGACGGGTTCATAATACCACACGCTATCGCTCCGGGTTTCATTACACCCGTCAGCTTCCTTCCTACAATGGTAAACTAACGTTCGCTGAAGCTCACAATAGTTTGGATTTTTTAAGATGCCATTACGATAAACCACTGCACCGCATTCACAAAATTAGCACCGCAGGAAAACCGTAAAGGGTATATAAACGGTGCAGTTAATTGCTTTTTATGGGCAGCACCGCCCTTGACAATTTTCCTGCTTGCTGCTGCCGTTGTTTAAGCGCTGCAATGGATTGATGTGTTGGGTTAATTAAATTCCGTGCATTGGCGTCAAGATTAGTGATACCGACAACGAAATCATTTAA
>Ga0302309_10003745_pt1 | contig 11596 bp, 10 predicted proteins | sample III_Palsa_N1_1_FD_200453 | JGI IMG/M metagenome (GOLD analysis project Ga0302309, IMG submission 200453) | Peat permafrost microbial communities from Stordalen Mire near Abisko, Sweden - III_Palsa_N1_1 | ecosystem: Environmental > Terrestrial > Soil > Palsa > Peat permafrost | place: Sweden... | reverse complement strand
GCCTTCTTTACGCGCTTCGGATAGGCCTATCGCTATAGCTTGTTTTCTGCTGGTAACCTTTTTACCGCTGCGGCCGCTTTTCAGCTTGCCTTCTTTCATTTCGTGCATGGTTTCTTCAACTTTCTCCCCTGCTTTTTCTGAATACTTTGCCATAATATTTATTTTAAGTAGATGATATTAACCAAAGCAAAACATTTGCCAAACTAAAAAGCACTTCCGGTTTTGCCGATTATAATATGTATAATTTTTAGGTTTATTGTGGCGTAATATTTCTATCTTCAAAACATATAAATATCATTCATGTTAGCAACTTAAATTTTTGATATGCCGGCAAAAAAAACCCACCACCCCTTTTATGAAAAACTTGCTTTAGTCCTTGTCGGCCTGGTAGCACTTGGCTATCTTGTCATCCAGGCGAAAGATGTGCTCGACCCTCTGATGTTCGGGTTCCTGTTCGCCATTCTTTTAATGCCGGTTTCCAGCTTTTTCGAAAAGAAATTGCACCTGCCGCGCAGCGCATCATCCCTGCTCTCTATTTTGCTTTTTATAGGTTTTATTTTTGGCATTATGTATCTTATCGGGTCGCAGATATCGGGCCTGGCCAGCGATTGGCCACAATTAAAGGCCCAGGTATCACAATCCGTCAACGACTTGCAGGATTGGATAAGCGCCGCTTTTCATATCAATGCTACCAAACAAATGAGCTATGTGCACGATACGACTAAAAAAATATTAGCGGCAGGCAGCGACGTTCTAGGCACAACGTTCGGCGCCATATCCGGCCTTATGTTGTTTTATGCATTTATACTCATTTTTACTTTCTTTATCCTGTTTTACCGCAGGCTGTTGCTCCGTTTTATGGTGTGGGTTTTTAATGATGACAATGAGGCAACCGTATATGATATTATCGAGAACATACAAAAGATACTGCGCCAATATATCCTCGGCCTGCTGCTTGAAATGGCCATAGTTGCTACGGTGGCTTGTACCGTATTCTGGATAATAGGAATAAAATATGCAGTGCTGCTGGGGCTTATCGTAGGTCTGTTCAATATCATACCGTATCTCGGTATTTTTACAGCATTGCTGCTGAGCAGCCTCATCACATTTGCCACCGGCACTATAAACCAAACACTTTTTGTGGCACTAAGCGTTATCGGTATTCATGCTGTTGATTCTAATTTGCTGTTGCCAACGGTTGTTGGTTCGAAAGTACGCCTGAATGCATTAGTAACCTTTTTAGGGATAGTTTTCGGCGAAATGATATGGGGATTATCAGGCATGTTCCTTTCTATACCGGTTCTTGCTATCCTGAAGATAATTTTCGACAGGATAGAAAGCCTTAAACCCTGGGGATTTTTGCTGGGCGGCGCTTACGAGTATAAAAAGTCAGCCGAAAAAGCGATGAAAACAGAATGAGGAATAAAGATTAAAGCCGAAAGCTCAATGCAAAAAAAGCTTTCGGCTTTAGTCTTTTTGCCTTCAGCTTTTTGCTTATCAGGCAACCGCGTGGTAAACACGTATAAAAACAGCTATACCGTAGGCCATTAAAACCAGCGTATTTACTACCAGTAGCCAGTTAAGATCGATAACTTTGTATTTTTTGATGGTGCAGGTGATTAGCAATCCGACAAAACCGCCGATAAGCAAAGCAGGAAAAATGAGCGTCCATTTATCGTAGAACACAAAATCAAAATGCTTAAGTTTATCATTACTGCTTACAAAATAAGGCACTGTTGCCGCTACAAGTAAAATAAGAAATAAGCGCACAACTATTTTTGCCGCGATCTGGCTTGTTTTCATCAATGCCAAAATTAAAATAAAATCGAACTAAAAGCATGTTTAACAAATACCGTTTTCTCATCGTACTGTTTTTTTTATTGATGACTTTTGCCGGATTTTCACAGTCGAAGGCTAATGCTTCATTCCAAATTGTTCCATTAGGAGTTTTGGGAGGAATAGATGAAAGCAACCTTTCTGCCTACATGGTAGCTGCCGGCGGCACTAACGATTATATTTGCCTTGACGCCGGTACGCTGCATTACGGCATCGAAAAAGCGGTGAAAAACGGCGTTCTCAACATCCCAACGGAACAGGTGTTGCGCAGGTATATTAAAGGCTATTTAATTTCGCATGCCCATCTCGACCATATAGCGGGACTTATTATTAACTCGCCCGATGATACCAACAAAACCATCTACGCATTGGGCAGCACCATCGAAACCATCAAAAAAGATTACTTCACCTGGGAAGGCTGGGCCAATTTTGGCGATGATGGCGAAGCGCCAGCCCTAAAAAAATATCACTACCAGGTATTGCCGCCTGATAGTACCATCAGCTTAAAAAACACAGGGATGACAGTGCAAGCATTTCCGCTGAGCCATTCCAACTTAACCAGCACCGCCTTTTTGATTAACAGCAATGGCGCATACATTTTGTATTTGGGCGATACCGGCGAAGATGATATAGAAAAAAGCCATAACCTGCAAAACCTGTGGACCGCCATTGCACCGCTTGTAAAAAGCAAAAAGCTGAAGGCGATCATGATAGAAACCTCATTCCCTGACGATCAGCCAGATAAAACACTTTTCGGCCATCTTACACCGCATTGGCTCATGGCAGAGATGCACAGGCTGGCAGCTTTGTGCGGCAATGGTTCGCTCAAAAACTTCAACATCATTATTACCCATCTTAAACCACCCGTTAATAAAATAGCTGCTATAAAAACACAACTAAAAGCGGAGAACGACCTGGGACTTAACCTTATCTTTCCGCAGCAAGGCCGATCATTAAACCTGTAGCCTGGTTTAATGATGCTATTTAGAATCCAACGCTAATAGATAAACAATCTTTTCGCATTCGTTAAAAAACAAGTAACAACCACTAATTTAAATGCTAAAACCATCTAAATGCCTTATAATAATTAAAAACACAATTACGGCAGCAACTTTTCTACATTTTAACCGTAACAAGTATGTGTATGAAGGGCTATGTGAATATTCCAAAAACAATATATGTTAAACCGTGCGCAGAATGCGGGGCGCGACCGGTTGTTGCAGTCGCAGGAGAAGAAGGGTATGTAGTGAAATGCCCGAATAACGACCATTATAAAACGCCGGCAGGTATGATAAACCTGGATGATTGGAACTTGCACAACAAAAACACATCACCAGGTGACTACAATATAGGTAAACTATCGTCAGTTCAACAGTAATGTTTACCTTAGTACTAAACCTGCTATAAATTACTGATGAATAAATTAAAGCGGCTCATTGGATTTAATGATCCCGAAATGGCATTGGAAAATAAGCTTTTCAATGCAATAACCCTGATGATCGGGCTCTACATGGTTGCGTCATTTATCAGCAACGTCCTGTTGGGTTTTCCGGTTTACCTCGATCTGATTACGCTGATGATAGCAGCATTATCGGCATTTGCCTATTATTACAGCAGGTTTAAAGGCTATAGTGAAACAACGGTTATTATTTATGTAACAGTAGGCATATTGTGCTTTATACCGGGCTGGTTTTATAACGGCGGCGTAGAAGGATCTACGCCTGAAGAGGGCGTTTTCCTCATCGCACTGATCGTTATCCTGCTCAAACGTAAATATCATCTTTACTTTATCGGTATTGTAATAGCAGTATTTTTAGGCTGCTATTTTACAGAAATGCACCACCCTGAATGGGTTTCCCTGCCGAAAACCGTCGAAGCAAAAGACACCGACCTTATTACATCAGCAGTAATGGATATCCTCATTATCGGCTTGCTGATAGGCGTGTTAAAGAAAAGCCACGCGACAGACAGGGCGCTGCTGATTAAACGCAGTGAAGAGTTATTATCATCACAAACAGAACTTTCGGCTGCTAAAGACCAGGCCGAGGCAGCAACATTTGCCAAATCGAACTTCCTGGCGAACATGAGCCATGAGATACGTACACCGTTGAATGGCATCATCGGCACGGTGGAATTATTATCGCGCTCCGATCTGCTTCCCGAACAAAAAGAGCTTCTTCAAACCCTGCAATCAAGCGGCAACCTGCTGATCAACATCATCAGCGATATTCTTGATCTTTCAAAGATCGAAGCTGATAAGCTTGTATTGCACCCTACGGTTTTTAACCTTCGCGAATGTGTAAAAACGGTAATTTCCATCTGTAAGCCGGGTGCCGAAAACCCCAATAAAAACATCACCCTAAATTATATCCTCGATAATAAACTGGCTGATTTTGTACGTGCTGATGAAAGCCGCTTGCAGCAGATACTGGTAAACCTGATAGGCAACGCCATCAAATTTACCGACATCGGCTATGTAGCGGTAAAGGTGTATGCAACAAGCAATAAAGACGGCGTACAGCAAGTAACCTTCCATGTAAGCGATAGCGGTATCGGTATAAGTGATGAGGCACTTGGCCAGCTTTTTAAACCATTTACACAGGTAAACACCACCGCGCTACGCAAATACGGCGGTACAGGCCTGGGGCTTTCCATCTGCAAAAAGCTTATTGATATGATGGGTGGTACCATTTGGGTAAAAAGCAAGGTTAACGAAGGGTCGGTTTTCAGCTTTAGCATACCATTTCCAGTGGTAGACCATGTATCAGTGGCGGTAAACGTACCTGAAACCAGGCCTTCAGTAAAAAACAAGCAGCTGCGCATATTACTGGCAGAAGATAACAAGATGAACCAGGTTATTGCGGGCCGTATATTTAAAAAGATAGGTTACCCGGTTGATATTGCCGATAATGGTTTAATTGCCCTTGAAAAACTTGAGGAGCAGGATTATGACTTGATATTTATGGATATACAAATGCCCGAGATGGATGGGCTACAGGCAACACGCCTCATTATTGATAAATATGGGGAAAAAGCCCCGCCAATTGTAGCCATGACCGCAAACGTGCTTAGCGAAAATGAGGCTGAATGTCGAGAGGCCGGGATGAAGGACTTCCTGAGCAAGCCTTTCACCATAGACCGCCTTGAAGCCATTATTGAAAAATGGGGTTGATATTTTAGTAACTGAAATTAAAACGTATTGCCATTAAAACTGTTTATTTTTGTATAAAGGGAAGAAAAAATGGCAAATTTTAAAGAAATTATAGCCTCAGATAAACCTGTTTTGGTTGATTTTTCGGCAGAATGGTGCGGGCCCTGCAAAATGATGCCGCCAATATTGAAACAAGTAAAGGACAACCTGGGCGATAAGGTAACGATCATAAAAATTGATGTGGATAAAAACCCGTCGGCCGCCAGCGCTTACCATATACAGGGTGTGCCTACCTTAATTATTTTTAAGAACGGCGAAACCAAATGGCGCCAGAGCGGCGTGGTGCAGGCTAACCAGCTGCAAAAGATTATTGAACAATTCGTTTAGCGTTAAAATTCTTTCGGTCATTCTTCATTAAAGTCCTGCGTAAAAATAGTTTACTGATTAGCAACCCTTTGTTACAAACATCCTGCCGGCTTTGGCGTTGTCAATAATAAAAGCCCAATTATCCTGTTTTAACTAATGAGAAAATTACACTGATTTTCAACAAATTATTTTTAACTTGTCATCCAATCAATACCCGACCCCATGAAAGCAGAAAACCGTAACACACTACTCGAAACCATTTTGGTTAAGTTGAACCCTTCTGACCTGGTAAGCCGCGAGAATCGTCAACTCGTTATCATGCGTATTGAAAGGCTGCGGGAGCAGACCGGCATGAACCACCGGCAGTTCGGCGACCGCATACGACAGGAAATTGTTGGTTTGAGGAACTGGTTAGGCGGCACCCGCGATCTTACGGTAGAAACCCTAACCGATATTTGCCTCATATTAGGCATTTCCCTTGGCGACCTGGTACTTGAACGCTAAGTACACCTTCAAAAAAATTTACTAAAAGAAAAGGCAGCCTTTTTGAGACAGCCTTTTCTTGCTAAACTTTTATGTTTATTAAATCTTACCGGTATGTTTTGTTGCCGGGACAACCATCGAACGCTCGTTATATTGCCTTTGCAAACGCGGGCTGTGGTTCAGTTCCTTGTGGATATGCGGCGCAATTACCAATGAAACGATAGACATCAGTTTGATGAGAATATTCATTGATGGCCCTGAGGTATCCTTAAATGGATCACCTACGGTATCGCCTGTTACCGATGCCTTATGTGGCTCGGATTTTTTGTAATAGGTTTCGCCATTAATAACAACACCTTTTTCAAATGATTTTTTGGCATTGTCCCACGCGCCGCCTGCGTTGCTCTGGAAAATACCCATCAGCACACCCGATACGGTTACACCAGCTAATAAACCACCCAAAACTTCAGGGCCAAAAATAAAGCCTACAATAATCGGCGTGATCAGCGCTACCAGGCCCGGCGCAACCATCTCACGGATGGATGCTTTGGTTGATATGGCCACGCATTTTTCATATTCGGGTTTGGCTTTGTATTCCATAATGCCAGGTATTTCGCGAAACTGACGGCGTACTTCTTCAACCATCGCCATAGCTGCACGGCCTACCGCCGAGATTGCCAATGCTGAGAAGATGAACGGTATCATACCGCCCACAAACAAACCGGCCAATACATCAGCCTTATAAATATCGATATGGTCGATACCCGCAACACCTACAAATGCTGCGAACAAAGCCAGCGAAGTTAACGCTGCCGAAGCGATAGCAAAACCTTTACCTGTTGCAGCGGTAGTGTTGCCTACGGCATCCAGGTTATCGGTACGATGGCGCACTTCTTCGGGTAAACGGCTCATTTCGGCAATACCACCTGCGTTATCAGCAATCGGCCCGAAAGCGTCGATAGCCAGTTGCATAGCAGTTGTTGCCATCATACCTGCCGCTGCGATAGCCACACCATACAAACCTGCAAAGTGGTATGAACCATAAATGCCGGCTGCCAGTACAAGTATCGGCAGCACGGTTGATTCCATTCCCACCGCCAAACCGGCGATGATGTTTGTAGCATGGCCGGTAGACGACTGCCTGATAATGCCCAGCACCGGGCGTTTGCCCATAGCCGTGTAATATTCGGTGATGATAGACATTAACGTGCCCACGATCAAACCAACAACTATCGATTCAAAAACACCTGTTTTAGTAAACACGATCGATCCTTCTTTTAAATATCCACCGGGCAGTTCGTCGCGGAGCATGTGAAAAGATCCATCAGGCAACATCCATCTTACCACAAAAAAAGTAGCAATGGCTGTTAAAACTATCGACGCCCAGTTACCAATGTTCAGTGCCTTTTGTACGCTGCTGTTTTCAGATTTTATTTTCACGAAAGATGCGCCAACGATTGAAAATATTAACCCCAAGCCAGCTATCACCATCGGCAATAGTACCGGGGCAATACCGCCAAAATTATCATGCGAAACGATCTCGCGGCCTAAAACCATCGTTGCCAACATGGTAGCCACATACGAACCGAATAAGTCGGCGCCCATACCTGCTACGTCTCCAACGTTGTCGCCAACGTTATCGGCAATGGTTGCAGGGTTACGCACGTCATCCTCGGGGATACCGGCTTCAACCTTACCTACCAAATCAGCGCCTACGTCGGCCGCTTTGGTGTAGATACCGCCGCCTACACGTGCAAACAGTGCTATGGATTCAGCGCCTAACGAAAAGCCTGCTAATACATCCAGCGCTTTGGCCATATCAAATCCGTTTACATTGCTGCCGGCCACGTTTTTAACGTACACCGTGTAAAACACGATAAATAACGAGCCTAAACCAATAATTGCCAAACCGGCAACACCCAGGCCCATTACCGTACCACCTGTGAACGAAACCTTTAAAGCTTTTGCCAAACTGGTCCGTGCAGCCTGCGTAGTGCGTACGTTAGCTTTGGTAGCTATACGCATGCCGAGGTAACCCGCAAAAGCCGATAAAAAGGCGCCGCATATAAACGAGATTGCAATCACCGGGCTGGAAGTATGCACTGTAGTACCCGACCAGGCCAGCAGAACACCCGCAATTACCACAAAATAGCTTAGTATCTTCCATTCGGCGCGTAAAAAGGCCATCGCACCATCGGCGATGTAACCCGCCAGTTCGTTCATGTTGGCATCGCCGGTCTCTTGTTTGGTAACCCAAGCCGATTTTATGGCCATCACAACAATTCCTACTAAGCCCAAAACGGGGATGAGGTAAATCAAATTAGCGTAAAGAAAATCCATATTTTAATTTTAGTTTATAAATGCAATGCATCAACGCCTTTTTTAAGGCGCCCGAAAATAGGTGTGCAAAATAGTAAATTAATTTATTTACAATACACTGATAATTATAAAGTTTTTTGAATAGTTTAGAGTTTTTAACACTCATTATTGCATGAAGGAAAATTCCGGTCAACCCAAACTAAAACATTCGCTTGGGCTGCTTGACGGCACCATGATTGTGGCAGGCTCCATGATCGGTTCAGGTATATTTATTGTAAGCGCGGATATTACCCGCAATGTGGGTTCGGCAGGCTGGTTAATTGTAGTTTGGCTGCTTACCGGCTTTATGACGCTCACCGCTGCTTTGAGCTACGGCGAGTTAAGCGGCATGTTCCCAAAAGCCGGCGGCCAATATGTTTACCTCAAGGAATCCTATAATAAATTTGTTGCCTTTTTATACGGCTGGAGCTTTTTTGCGGTGATACAAACAGGCACTATAGCCGCCGTTGGAGTGGCTTTTTCGAAATTTGCTGCCTATATAGTGCCGGCAAAATATTCATTCCTCGTAAGTGAGGACTATATTTTATTAAATGCCGGATTATTTAAAATAAGCTCGGCACAGATTGTTAGTATAGTTTTGATTGTACTTTTAACCTTCATTAATACCCGTGGCGTAAAAAGCGGCAAGATCATCCAGAACACCTTCACGCTTACCAAAATAGCCAGTTTATTTGGGCTGATCATTTTTGGTTTTATTATGCTGAAGCCGGAAGTATGGCATGCCAACTGGACCAACGCCTGGCACCTTCAGAAATTGAATACTGATGGCACATTCACTCAATATGCTTTAGGTGCAGCTTTAGGAGCAATAGCTGCCTCAATGGTCGGCTCTATTTTCAGCAGCGACTCATGGAACAACGTGACCTTTATAGCCGGTGAAATGCGTAATCCCAAACGCGATATCGGCTTAAGCCTGTTCCTGGGGACCTTTGTTGTTACGGTGATATATGTATCTGCAAATTTTGTTTATACTTCCGTATTGCCTTTGCACGAAATTGCCACCGCTGCTAAAGACCGTGTAGCTATACCTGCATCAGATGCAATTTTTGGCAATGCAGGAACGATCATTATTGCCGTTATGATCATGATATCTACATTCGGCTGTAATAACGGGCTGATATTAGCCGGCGCGCGCGTTTACTATTCAATGGCGAAAGATGGCCTGTTCTTCAAAAAAACCGGCGAATTGAACAAATACGATGTACCGCAATTCGGTTTGTGGATACAATGTTTAGTAGCCAGCATTCTTTGTTTGAGCGGCAAATACGGTAACCTGCTGGATATGATCTCTTTTGTTGTGGTGATATTTTACATCCTTACCATTATAGGCATATTTATTCTCCGCAAAAAAATGCCTAATGCCGAGCGCCCTTATAAAGCTTTTGGCTATCCTGTATTACCTGTAATCTATATTATAATGGGCGTTGCTTTTTGTACGCTATTATTAATATACCAGGGCCAGTATGCCTGGGGGGGCCTTATTATTGTACTGATAGGCATCCCTATCTATTTCATTACAGTATACAATGCAAAAAAACAAGATATCAAAGTTAGTAACCCTTAGTTTTCTATTGATAGCGGGATATGCCCGCGCACAATCCCTGCAGCAAAAACTGCAAACAGCTTTTAACCGTCTGCAGGCCGACAGCCAGTGCCGCTATGCATCGCTTTCGCTAACGGTGATGGATGTTAAAACCGGCGAAACAGTGTTCGCGGCCAACCCGGATATGGGCCTGGCAACGGCATCCACCCTTAAAACCATTACCACCATAACGGCCATGCAGGTTTTAGGGCCGGATTATCATTTCAGAACTTCGCTGAGCGAAACCGCAGGCAGCACCTTAACACCCGACGGCACTTATACCGGCAACCTGCTCATCAATGGCGGTAACGACCCGACATTAGGCAGCTGGCGCTGGGATGAAACCAAAAACGAAGTTATATTAAAGGCTTTTGTCGACGGTATTAAAAAAGCAGGCATAAAAAGAATAAACGGCAGCATCATAGGTGAAGGGCTGAGCCATACGCCGCAAGGCTGGATATGGGAAGATGTTGGCAATTATTACGGCGCAGCACCTAATAATCTCTGCTGGCACGAGAACCAATACGATATACTGTTGCAGCCAACCAAAGTCGGCCAGCCGGTGAAAGTTACAGGTACTATACCGGCAGAGCCGTATCTGCATATCGAAAATAACCTGATAACAGGCAGCGCTGGCAGTGGTGATAATGCCTATGCCTACCTTCCCATATTAAGCAACGCCATAAATTTAAGCGGCACTTTTGCCGTTGATGAAAGTAAAGACAGGATTGCCGTCGCATTGCCCGACCCTCCTTATGAATTAGCCCGGCAATTGAAACAGGCGCTTATCGATGCAGGTATAAGTGTTTCAGGCAGACCGTTGTCGGAAAAAATGTGGACGGATTCGACAACTACGGCTATAAACACAGGCCTGGTGCCCATTGCAATCCATTACTCACCGCCATTGCGCAAGGTGATCTACTGGCTTAACCAAAAGAGCATCAACCTGTATGCCGAACAACTTTTGCTGGCGATGGCTGATACACTGCACAATGATGATCCGCCGTCAGCCCTGTCAAATTTCTGGAAATCGAGAGGCATCGATCCAAATTCACTCAATGTATTCGACGGCAGCGGCCTATCCCCCGCCGACCGCGTAACCACCCGCACCATGACCACCATATTGCAAACTGCCGTGCAGCAACCCTGGTACAGCGATTTTTATGAAAGCCTGCCCGTTTACAACAACATGAAAATAAAAAGCGGCAGCATCATCAATGTGCTCAACTACGCCGGCTATCAAACCCACAATGGCCGCCAGCTTTGCTTTGCCATTTTCGTGAATAATTATAATGGATCATCGCGCGAGATAAAAGAGAAGATATTTAGGGTTTTGGATGAGTTGAAGTAGGATACAGCACTAATCTTGTAAAATGAAACAAAATCTACATCCAAATTCGTTTATATCATCAACCCTTTTTCGTTTCTCTGCATTATTCATGTTACCGCAGGGTCTCTCGACAGAGGACCTAGGTAAGATGCCATTTAAACAACGAAAGTTTTTTGTTTACCTAATGACTTCCCGTCACCTCCCGTCACCGCAGGGTCTCGCGATAGATTTAAGTTAACCCATAAAATCCAGGTGCCTCTAATTGTTTCTTAATTGCATATTTGATAGCACCAAACGTTCCGATGGAACGTAAAATGTATAATTTATTTTGATTTCTACCCACCAGACGTCCCTACAGGAAAAAAACTTTTTATATTCTTCGCCCCATTTGGGGCGATTGGTGGGTGGAAAAAATCGATTGTGCGCCCGCGTTCCGTAGGAACGCATGGTGGATATACCAATTTTATTC
>Ga0302309_10003743_pt1 | contig 11597 bp, 13 predicted proteins | sample III_Palsa_N1_1_FD_200453 | JGI IMG/M metagenome (GOLD analysis project Ga0302309, IMG submission 200453) | Peat permafrost microbial communities from Stordalen Mire near Abisko, Sweden - III_Palsa_N1_1 | ecosystem: Environmental > Terrestrial > Soil > Palsa > Peat permafrost | place: Sweden... | reverse complement strand
GCCATAGGTATATTGTTAAAGAAACTATAACGGAAGAGGTTAAAAAAATGTTTCAACGAACCAGCATTTTTTTAAAAAAATTATCCTTGTGGAGAATATTTTCTATCGGAATTTTCAACCGGCTTCTAACTTTATTTTTGCCGAACCGTCAGTCGCAGCTTCTGTGCGCCACCGCTAAAGCTAAGACGGCACGCGGTCGGTTCCGATAACTATCGGGATTCCAACTTACCGACTTTCGGACTTCCGGACTATTCCGCAACTCCATATTCCTGAAAATAAGCCAGCGTACTTTCGTATATTTCCTGGTCCTTGCCTTTTACCCATCTAAGGTAAATACCTATCTGGCTGCCGTAATCAGTCTCCCATTTCAGGTCTACCCGAATAATGGCGGCCGTACGGCCTTCTATCAACGATATGTCCTGTATATCTGTCCACCGGATGGTTACATCTTTTACGAAATCGCTTATGCCCTCATCGTCCAGTTGCAACGCTACGTCGCCTTTCAGTGCTGGCATCAGTCTTTTTACAACGAGTACGCCGCCCAGCGAAACAAATACCAGCGCGATAAATCCGTATAAAATCCACAACATCGGAATGCTATTTACCACCGCGCTGTTGAGCAGGATCAACATCAGTACAACCAACACCAAAAGCGTTCCCAAACTGAATTTAAGGCTGTATGAATATTGTGCAGGCTCCATATATAGGATATAAAGATCAATATAAAAGTCCGAAAATCAGCATAATAAGGGTGAGCGATTTTTGAACATTTTCCTGGTAGCACAATTCACACGCCGCCTGCCTCAGCCTTCTTCGGCAAAAATCAGCAGGTCCTGGTGGAAGGTATCCCGCTTAAAGCTATCGCCGGCAAAATAAACCACATTAACGTATTCGTCACTTTCGGTAAACTGGCCGGGGCTGTCCTCGTTTAACAAATATCCCTCAACCACCATTCGCGGACCATCGGCAACCAGAAGCACGATGTCGCCCATAATGAATTTCTTTTCCATTTTAAGTAAATTCAGTGTGCGCAAAATTACAACAACTATCTGCCATCCATACAACAATCCGTGCAAACTTTATTTATCATCCCTTTTTGAAAGTAATTGAAGCAAATTCATATTATTGTATAATAACCGCCATTTTTGGTTTTTTCTCCATTGTACCAACATGAAAAGCTCCACCATCGGCCTGCTGGCTATTTTCCTTATTTCGCAAATACCAGCTCAAGGCAAAGCCGGCACCCATCCTGCCGACGATGCAAAACCAAAACCGGTGCTTACCAATACCGAGCTCCTGGTGGTGGTAAATAAGGGATGGGATGACCTGCAGGGTACGCTTTACGCATTCAAAAAACAGCATCACCGTTGGGTGCTTCAGTTCAGTAACCCAATTGTATTGGGCTCCAAAGGGCTGGGCCTGGGAGACGGGCTTATCCAGCTGCCTCTAACGGGCGCCCCGGTAAAGCACGAGGGCGACAAAAAATCCCCCGCCGGAATATTTACCATTGGGACAGCGTTTGGCTACGCCGATAAAAAAGATGCCGCGTGGATAAAAAACCGGTATGTGCAGGCTTTTGACACACTGATCTGCGTGGATGATCCGCAGTCAGTCAACTACAACAAACTGGTCGACAAGGATACGGCAAAACGCGATTATAACAGCTTCGAGCACATGCACCTGAAAGACAATGCGTACAAATGGGGCCTTTTTTTGAACCACAACAGCGGCAAGGTAGTGCCCGGCGACGGTTCCTGTGTGTTCATCCATATTTGGGAAAACGACCATACCGGCACCACAGGGTGTACCGCGATGACGGAAGATAACATGTTGCGGTTATTGCATTTTATTGATGCGAAAGGTCGTCCTGTTATGGTGCAACTGCCTATTGAATCCTACTTAAAGATCAGGAAAACGTACGGATTACCTTTGGTAACCGATTATAAATAACGCGGCTGTGACATCAATGAAGTCTCAATAAATATCCCACTAAAACACTCGACCGGAGAGCACACATCCCGGTAACATAAAATAAAATACGTGCTATAATCACAATGCTCATGTTTCGATATTTTAGATAGAACAAAGCCATCACCACCCCAGTTATAAAATTTTCGATAGTCCAAGCCCAATCATGCTGAACAAACGGAAACAAAGCAAAACATAACGATGAACCGATCACTGCAACTGCGTTGTTTTTAAATAAAACAACCAAACGAGGCAACAAAAACCCTCTGAATATTAATTCGGTAGCGGCAACCCATATTGCCCAAAAGAAAATTAGCAGGATTAGATTCTGTTGACACCAGTCGATCGTTAAGCGAATTTCAGCGTTAGTCAAATGGAAATCCTGTAGCTTATGCGGGCTTAGTCTTCTCGGGATATTAGCGATAATCTTCGCCACACATTCTAAAACGAACAATATAATAATGGAGGCAACCCAAAATAGCACTTTGTGCCGGCTTTCTCTCCATCTTAAAAACGGCTCATCTTCCACCGTTCTGGCATATAAATACAATACGCCTACTTCGCTCGAAATCAACAAATAATTGAGGTCTGTGGTTACAACAGTGTCGTCGAGCCAATGAAAAATCAAAAAGCCAAACACCTTGTAATACACAAGTGCAATTAATATTCCTGTTAAAAGAATACGGGTGCTGCGTTTGTTTATTGAAGAAATGTTAGCTTCCGCCATAAGGTTTTTAGATATAGCCGTTTTTAGGCTGATATTCATCAGCGCCCCGACACGTTAAATGTATTCATTTTTTTTAAATCATACACGCCTCCAATCTTTGTTGCCTTCCCCAAATTATTACTGTTCAGGATACAATATGATGGGCATGCTTATACGCCTCCGCAAATCCGGTCAGTAAAAATGCTACCAGGTCGACAATTGCATGGGTGATGATCAGTATGGTTATATTCCGATACCATTGGTAGTGTATCGCAAATACCACCCCGAACAGGAAAGCGAACAGCAGCTCCTCAAGGCTGTGGTAGCGAAAGTGAAGCGCAGCGAACATCAATGCCGAAATTAGCACAGGCATGTATTTGTTATTAAAGATGATCTCCAGCCGGGGCACCAGATAGGCCCGGAAGATCATCTCCTCCGTAAACCCCGCCGTAAAAACGCTTAATATGAGCAAGGGCATGTTGTGATACAATAACGTCGCCATTAACTGTATCATCTGCCGGTTGGCCGGAACTCCGAATAAGCGGGGTAAATTTGAGACAATACCCGCCCCAATTACAAGAAGGTATAGCGCCCCGAACGAACCCAGGTAAAACTTCAGGTCATAACGTATGGAAGGCCAAATGAAAAAATCACCCTGTTCAATCCATCTTGTATAGCCGAACAACATCGCTACCTCAATCCAGAAAAGAAATCTTGAATAAAAAATTGTACGTGCATTGTAGGCGCCGACAAACAGGAAATGGCCCATCAAAGGCGCAAACAGGAACGCGATCAATATCCCGATAGTAAGCCGAAGTTTATCGGCTGACGATGCTTCAGAATCCATGCAATTGTGGGCTTTCGATATACCGCCAATATATGCAATTTATCTGGTGGGTTATTTACCTGCTGCCGGCGCGTTTCGGTAATCCGGTCCTGCCAACGCCAGTCCGGCAACAGTTCCCGGCAACCTAAAACCTTCATCGCCCGCATACCCTAAGTATTCTGCTCCTTTCCTACCACTTTTCCAGGCCCACCAACCTCTTCCCAAGTGCACTGAGTTCCGCGGTGGAATACCGTGTTTGCTCCCACTTGCGTGGGTCGCCGGGGAAAGCGTAACCTTCGGGAGCTACCCGGTCGCGCCAGGAAGTGATGCGCCACTGCCTCAGTTCCTCATTATCTTCCTGCGCCGGCATCATGGCTATGTATTGAGCAATCCTAACCTTGTTACCACTGGTATTTGGGCGTATGCCATGCGGTTCCAGGCTGTTAAATATCAGCAGGTCGCCGGCTTCCATTTTCACTTTTACCAGTTGCAGCCCGCTTACATCAGGTTTATAATGGTCGCGATCATCCGGTTGGGTAAGTTTCCAGGTATCGTAATTCCGGTATAATTCAGGTATGCATTGAAAGCCCCCCATGTTCTCGTCAGTTTGGTCGGCCAGCGCCAAAACACCCTGTACGTTTTGTGGCCTGGTTTCGGGGTCATAGTCCCAGTGGATAAAGCCTTTATATTCAAACCCGGGCCGCATGGGCATGTTAAGATTTGCCCGGTCAATGGTCACCCATAACTCGTCGGTTCCCCAAACATCGGTAAAGGCATCGTACACCCGCTGCGTTTGCCGGTTGTCCCACAAATACTGGTGATTATAAACCTCCACCATTCCGGTATTGGTCAGCTCCTTCATTTGGATTTCGGCGCGGGGCGGGGCATACCAGGTTTCGGGGTCATTCGGGTCTTTTTCTTCAAATTCCCATAAAAAGCGGGCGGTGCGTTCAGCCTGCTCCCGGGGCACTGCATTTTTTATCACGATGTAACCGTTCTCTATCCAAAACTTCCAGTCGTCCTCGCTCAAAACTTTTAAAGGTTTGCCGTTGCCGCGGTCGTTTAGTTTCAGGTGGCTGCTTTTAGCGGTTGAGGGGTTACCGGGAATCTCTTTGTGGGCGGTGGCAGGCGCCATGGTCGCCATGGTTTGGTTTTGCTGATCTGTTATCATCTTTTTTGCAATTGGTTGATACAAATGTATCAGCCTGCCCGTCAAAAAAACACGCTTGGAATGACCAATAATTGTACTCCATTGACATTTTATTATAAACTTTCGTTAAGTTTGGATAACACAATGAAAAATGGCAAAATTACAGCTCGAAGAAGTAAGGCCTGATTTAGGCAGTTCGTTCAAAATAATTAACCCCAGTTTAAGCACAACATTTTTGTGGCACCTGCACCCGGAGTACGAAATTGTGTATGCAGAAGCAGTGAACGGGCCCAGGCACGTGGGCAGCCATATTTCACGGTATGAAGAAAGTGACCTGGTGTTTATCGGGCCCAACATACCCCACCTCAATTTCGATTATGGCGTAAACACCGGCTGCCGGCAGGTAGTTATCCAGATGCCGCAGAATTTTTTGGGGGAACCGTTTTTTAACAACCCCGAAATGGCTGCCATTAAACAACTTTTCCGCAATGGCTGTTATGGGTTGTCGTTTTATGGCGATACCAAGGCCAAAGCGGCTGATATGCTGAAAACCCTGCAGCAATTAGGCCGTTTCGACCAATTGCTGAGTCTGTTACAAATACTCCAGTTGCTCGCTACCAGCAAAGAAGTGAATGCATTAAATGATTCACCGGCGGCAAACAAAGCATTCGGGAAGCAACGCACGCGCATGGATGTGATTTACCATTATATTGAGCAGCATTATAAAGACAAGCCGGATGTGAATCAACTGGCCGGAAAAATAAGTTTAAGCACGGCTGCCTTTTGCCGCTATTTTAAGAAACAAACCGGCGAAACATTTACTGATTTCATTAACCGTTGCCGGATCAATGAGGCAAAAAACCTGTTGCTGCAGGACAAATCGGTAACCGAAGCCTGTTACGCCACGGGCTACGATCAGTTGTCGTATTTCAACCGGATATTTAAAAAGCTAACCGGCGAAAATCCATCAACATTTAAAAAACAAAATCTTTGAGATTTATTAAGGGGATCGACTATACTATTTAAGTTGGAGATCAAAACTACCTTCTACACGGTAGTAGGGGGCGTTTGCCTTATCGTCGAGCGATAAAAAGGTGTAGAACGTTCCTTTGGCAAGTTCATTGCTGGCTTTGTATTGAATAAGGGTGATATTGCCCAAATCGTTGGTGGCGGCGTTTTTTGTAAGCGCCAGCTGCATTGCAGGTTTTGAAGCATCGCTGCTGAACAGGAGTTGGCTGCCTGCAATGCTGCGGTTCACATTGCTATAAGCAAACCCGGCCGAGCTAATGCCAAAACTGAGGGTATGTTCCTTATTGATTGCGGTAATGCCGAAATAGCGGTTTTGATCGTCTCCGTTAACATTGATGAACGCGATCGAATCTTTCGATGCATCAAACGTATAAACAGAATCGTTAAATTTTACTTTAAGGGTGCCGGTTACTGCCAGGAAATTTCCGGGTGAAGAAAGGACTGAGCTATCGGCGTTAAGGCTTGATGTTGTTTGGGTGGGGCTGGTCACGGCGGGATCCTTCTGGCAGGATGATACCACTGCCAGTAGAAAGATCGCTATCGCGCATAAAAGGTAAGTAAAACCTCTGTTCCCCATAAATAGCCGTTGGGTAAATTTACTAAACAATTAACGAATATAAGCTTCAAATAGTTGCCTTATTGCTAAATGTAACTAACATTTTAACAATTTTTAACTTAGATGCGCTGAAAGGGTTAATTCATAGGACGCCGCCGCCATTTATTAACATCTTTGTGACAATATTGTGTTAAGTTAATCGCTCTATTCAAAGCATTTAGGGCAAAAAAAATACTGCCATTGCAAGTACTTTACGTCAAATCAAGCTCAAACGTAACATGTGGACAAATTTTTGCTTTCCACAAGCCCATCGCCGGCGATAAAATAATGAAAATCAACGGGAATAGGTATAATCGTCGATTTCGGTATCTGTTACATAAGGGTCGTTAGGGTCCGGTACCGAAACGACTGCGTGGATTGCTAAACCGCTGGCCGAAATACCGGTTATCGACTCTGGCACGCCTTTATTTTCCGCGCTGTAAAATTCGGTGATTACGCTGCCACTAAGCGTATAGGTAAATTTGCTGACACTGACCCCTGCCGGCGTCGATTCTGAATAATATCCCGAGCCGTTATTATCATATTCAACAAAATCGTCGGCCGTAAACGAAGTGGAGGTAGTTGAGTCCAGCAGCTGGTTTGAACTGCTTATCAACTGTGACACCGATTTACTGAGCTGCCATTTGCCCAGCAGCAAGGAACCGGTTGTGGGCGTCTGCGCGGGACCCTCCTTTTTGCATGAATTTAACGCAAAGAACAACAAACCACACAATAACAAACACCTGCATTTCATGACGATAGCTTTTCAGGTTAAATGTACTGTTAGTTTTTCTCATTCTGTAACAAAACCAATTGATTTTTCTCTAATGATAAACCCCGTTTATCATGAACTGGAAATCTCCCTTTAAAAGCGACCCCGCAAAGCAAAAAGTAAAAAAAAGTAAACTCCGTGAGTGGGGCGATGCCATATTGTTTGCTGTAGTGGCAGCCACCATTATCCGCGGTCTTTTATTTTCCGCTTATGCCATTCCTTCAGGTTCCATGGAAGGAACCGAGCTCACCGGCGATTACCTGTTCGTAAGCAAGTTCAGCTACGGTGCGCGCATGCCCATTACACTACTTTCCATACCCTTTACTGAACCCGAAGTGTTCGGCATAAAAACCTATTGGAGCGCCATCGAGTTGCCCTACTTCCGGCTGCCCGGCTTTTCCGAAGTTAAAAAAAGAGATATCGTAGTTTTTAATAAGCCGGCCGATGCGGACATGGGTATTCCGATAGACCAGCGCACCACCCTCATCAAACGCTGCCAGGCCACGCCCGGCGACGTGCTCACTATTGTAAACGCCCAGGTTTATATCAACGGCAAGGCAGCGCCAAATGCGTCGAAGGCCCAAACATCGTACACGGTAGTTACTGACGGCACAGATATCAACCCACAGGCCATGCAGGACCTGAACATCGAAGTACAACAGCAATTTGGCGCCAATTCGTATGAGATGATCATTCCGACAGACAATCTTTCGGCGTTCAAGGGTTTCTCCAACATCAAAAGTGTAACACCGCACATTGCGCCAGCCGGGACGTACGACGCTGACATATTCCCCCACAATCCGCATTTTAAATGGAACCTGGATAATTTTGGCCCCATCACCATGCCCAAAAAAGGCTGGACCATACCGCTGAATGATTCCACACTTGCCCTATACCGCCGCGCTATCGAAACCTACGAAGGCAATAAGGTTGATACTTCGGGTAAGGACGTGCTGATCAACGGCAAAAAAGCAGCCGCCTACACCTTTAAAATGAATTACTATTGGATGATGGGCGATAACCGCCATAATTCGCTCGACTCCCGTTTCTGGGGTTACGTACCCGAGGATCATATCATCGGCAAAGCCATGATCACCTGGTTCAGCACCGACTCAACAAAGGATATTTTCCACAAGGTAAGGTGGGATAGGGTGTTTAAGCCGATTAGGTGAGTAGTGAGATTTCAGACATGCAGATTTCATATGTGCAGATGACGGGGAAGTCCGAAAGTATGAAATTGTAAATGGTGATGGGAAGACGACTGTTTTTTGAATTTTGATATCATTTATTTCCAGTTAAACGATTATATTTGCACCCTCATTTGATCAACCCGTTGCTCAAATGAAATGCCCGGATGGCGAAATTGGTAAACGTTGCGGTCTCAGAAGCCGTTGAGAATTGTCTCTTGAGAGTTCGAGTCTCTCTTCGGGCACATCCTTTAAAGTCGAAAGTCTTAAGTCTAAAGTCCTGAGTTAGACAGGGACTTTTGACTCGAGACTTTCGACTTTCGACTTGAAAAAAGCCCAGGTGGCGAAATTGGTAGACGCACCATCTTGAGGGGGTGGCATCCGTAAGGTTGTACGAGTTCGAATCTCGTCCTGGGCACTTTAAAAATTATCGAAAAGCCGCAAAATTGATTTTTGTAAAAATTGCGAACAGTTATAAACCGCCTGAAAGCAACTAATAAAAATCCGCCTATATTAGCGCTTTGACGCTAAATACGATATATTTATACATTGCAGGTTTTTGGATAAAATTAAATTTAGCGATGATAAACCGCATCGGATGAGTTAAAGCAAATGGCGTTGTTTTCGAAATATTAATTGGCGATTGTGATTATTTTAACCAAACTTTAAGCCTTAAAAAAATGAAAAAGATTTTATTAGCATGTTTAATCGCAGCGTGTATTATAAGCTGCAAAAAATCATCGCAAAACCCCACAGCATCCAACACACTTACAGGGAAATATGCAGAATATAAGAGCATAGATACGATGTACCAGGTAAATGGAAGCTATACAATTGTTAACGAAGGCTTCCTTGCCGATACCCTGAATTTTACTTCAGCTACCGGGGGTATAGAATCAGGGGCACAGACTGCGACATTTACTTATTCCATACTATCGCATTCTTTGAATGATGGGAATCAATGGTCATTTTTCGTCTTAAACTCCACCACCGTAGAAGTTTACTTTAAGGGGAATGAGGGCGGTTCGGGTCCGCCAAGCGAGGGAATGTATTATCAAAAAGTGAATTAGCCGTCATAGTGGTAACTGAACGGGCTAAAAATTTCGAAGCTTCTTGCTGACAACCTAAAAGAGAGCCTATATGCAAAAACTGCCCGCTGCGAGGTATGGTTGTGGCGGGGGAGCCAGAAAGCGCATGCTGGTACGAGTTGCCTGCCACTAAAAAAATACCATTGAGCCGGAATCTTGAAATTTAAAAGCTTTAAATCAATCATCCGCACATCGTTCTTGCCAAACACCGATATAAAGCCTAATTTCGGGAATCAATTTTAAACCCGTTATGATCAAAAAGTTAAGCCTATGCCTGCTTGTTGCAGCATTGTTTTGTTTCAAAGCACAAGCCCAAAATGCAGATGCCATATTAGGCTCGTGGGCTAATCCCAACGGCCAGGACCATATCCTGATCTATAAAAGGGGAAATAAATTTTTTGGCAAGCTCGACTGGATAAAAGTCCCGAACGATGAATCCGGCAAACCAAAAACTGATAAGGAAAACCCGGATCCGGCCCTGCGTACGCGCGCTGACCTTGGGCTTGAGCTTTTAAAGGATTTTACCTACGATGGTGATAATGTGTACGAAGACGGCACCATTTACGACCCGAAAAGCGGTAAAACTTACAGCTGTAAAATGACCGTGGAAGGCACGCAGCTAAAAATACGCGGCTATGTAGGGATTACCCTGTTCGGCCGCACCGAAGTATGGACAAGAGTAAAATGAACAAAACCAGCATAACAAAACTGATTCTCTTATTATGCATTTTATTGCTGGCTAATATCGCCGGCGCGCAAACCATCACCGTTTTACAGCAGGGTAAAGCCACCAGCATCCGCGGCTTATCCGTGGTAGACGACAGCATCGCCTGGATCAGCGGCAGCAAGGGAACCGTTGCCCTTACCCGCAACGGCGGCAAATCCTGGGACTGGCAACAGGTAAAAGGCTTTGAAAAAGCCGATTTCAGAGATATTGTAGCTTTTTCCAACAAAGAAGCCATCATTATGAGTTCGGGCACCCCTGCCCTTATCTTAAAAACCATCGACGGCGGCGCCAGCTGGCAGTTAAAATACCAAAATGCTGATACGGCTTATTTCTTTGATGCGATGGATTTTGATGGCCCCAAGCACGGTTTGGTACTCGGCGATCCTATCAAAGGCAAATTTGTTTTAATGGAAACAAAAGACGGAGGTGAAAACTGGCTGCCCTTTTCCACCCCGCCCGATGCCAGGCCCAACGAAGCTGCCTTTGCAGCGAGCGGCACTTGCCTTAGATTCGAAAACGATCAGATCACCATTGTAACAGGAGGGGCCGTAAGCAGGGAATTAATGACAACCGACAATACTTCTTCTATTACTTGGCTGTATAATGATTTACAGGTCAAACACGGAAAATCAGCCCAGGGTGCCTTTTCAATTTCCGCCGACGGAAAGGTGGTGGTTGGTGGCGATTATCAGCATGACCATTTAACCGATTCAGTAATAACGTTTGTCCAATACAATGGCACATATGCCGGCAGCGGGATGTATATTTCAAAAACACCGCCTTCCGGTTACCAATCCTGCGTTGAATTCCTTTTTGGCAATACTTATCTCTCCACCGGCACGCCCGGGAGCAATATCACTACCGACGGCGGCCAAACCTGGAAGCAGATTGACGCCCAAAGCTACAATGTATGCCGCAAGGCAAAGCACGGTAAGCTGGCTTTATTGGCCGGAAACAAGGGCACAATTGGAATGCTGAACCCCTAAAATGCTGCAAAATAAGGGCTTTGCAAGGGGTCAAAATAAATTGAAATTAACCTTGCACACCAAATCGAATAGTCCTATATTTGCACCACTTTAAACCGAAGGGTTGAAGTACCCGATTCTGTAGCTCAGCTGGTAGAGCATAACACTTTTAATGTTGGGGTCCTGGGTTCGAGTCCCAGCAGGATCACCCCCCAAGTCGAAAGCCTTAAGTCGAAAGATTTGAGGCTTTTTTATGTCCTTGAGCAATTGGCGGCTCGCCGGGCTCAATAATCAGCCTGACACTCTCAGACTACTTGCATAGTCGTCCGAAGTCAAACTTCAGACAGCGAGGGTATTTGCAATAGCAGGGGGCGATGTGCAAGTCTTCGCCTGTAATTTACTATCGGCAGTAATACCAGCGTGACATTAATAATTTGATTTTGTTCATATCTTTATCTTTTGTTTTTCAATCATCGGTAATTCGGGTTAACGTTTTTCAAATACCGAGCCATCGCAAATACTCAACGTTAGCGGCTATGGGGGAACGTTTCTCACGGCAAGAGATGGGAATAAAAACCAGAAAC
>Ga0302309_10003741_pt1 | contig 11598 bp, 15 predicted proteins | sample III_Palsa_N1_1_FD_200453 | JGI IMG/M metagenome (GOLD analysis project Ga0302309, IMG submission 200453) | Peat permafrost microbial communities from Stordalen Mire near Abisko, Sweden - III_Palsa_N1_1 | ecosystem: Environmental > Terrestrial > Soil > Palsa > Peat permafrost | place: Sweden... | reverse complement strand
GGCTTTGGCGTACGTGGACGTAATTTTGGCTTCTAAGAACTAAGGCGCAATATGGCATACAGCCCCGCAACTGACTTTCTCGGATTGCTCCGGCAAACCTCCGGTGGCGTACGGTCGGAGCGCATGCCGGGGCTGGATTACGTCGTCATGGCGCTCGCCCGCGCTGGGTTGTTCGCGCTCTCCGTAGGGCAGACAGCGCCAACCGCGAACCAGCCAGGCACGGTTTGGTTGCAGCCTTCGAACCCGTCATGGGTTGCCGAAGGTACGGTATGGCTTTGGAGCGCAGCCGCTGCAGCCTACCAGGTGGCAACTCCAGCGCTGTGGAACGCGTTGCTCGCACCGGGCGGGTACTCCTTTCAATCGGTTGCCGGTGCGTCCGGTGTTATTTTGCCGGGTACATCGGTGCTTGCCGTACAGCGCGCCGCTCCCGCAGCAACCGCTTTGGTGCTTCCGAATTTGGCTGCGCAGTGGCTTACGGGCCGTGCAATCAAGCTGGTGGACTGGTCAACGGCTGTCACGCTGCACGACATTACGGTGACGAAGCCGGACGGTTCGACGATTATGCAGCAGGCATCGTGGCAGTTCATGTCGAATGCTGCGCAGCTCGCCAGCGCCACTCTGTACCCGTCACCTGATCTTAACGGATGGATCATCGCATGACCTTGTTTAAACGCACCGCACTCGCCGTTGCGCTGTTTCTGGCGGCGTTCAATCCGGCTGCTGCACAGTGGCAAGCCCCCAACCATTCTGTCCCAATTGGGCAGGGTGCCGGCGTCACGGGGTTCAAGAGCGCGGCACCGGGTGCAGCGGGTTTGCCGCTTACTAGCAACGGTGCGACTTCGGACCCGTCGTTTCAGGCGATCGGCAATGCGGCTTTCGGAACGGCAGTGCCCGCGAATACGTACAAGTGCAATCCTACCGGCTCCCCCGGCGCGTTGCAGGACTGCACGAACAGTTCGGCAATTGTCTATTACATCTGTAACGGCACCGCCGACACCACCCCGATGGCGGTCGCGCTCGCGCTGGCAATTGCGGTGGGTGGCGCGGGCGGTACGCTGCACATTTCGGGAAGTTCATGCATTCAGTCCGGGGCTTTGACGCCGACGACGAATGTTTCCATCGAAGGCGATGGAATGAACCAAACGTTTTTGAAGCCCGCCGCCAACTCGACGAGCTGCATTAACTTCAACCCGAACGGTGGCGTTGCGACGGCTTCGTTGTACACCGTCAATATTCGCAGGCTGACGTGTACGTACCCGACGCTTACTTCTGGCGGTGCGGTTGGTTTTCAGTACGGCAACTCTGTCAACAACAACATCAGTGGCGTCATCGACGAAGTTGGCTGCACCAATTGCACCAACGGAATTAATTTGCTGAACACTATCAACACGACGGTAGCGCACTCCGATATTGGCCCGTTTTACGGGTACGGCATTCAAGTCACCAGCCCGCTTTCGGCTGATGCCGGTAACGCCACCCTTCATGATAGCTATATTCAGGATTTCGCACCCGTAACTACTGGATCGATCGGCATTCAATGGCTCTCTGGCGGTGCTTTCAACGCGCACGATAACACGATATTTGCGCCCCGCCCGATATATCTGCACCAAAGCGCGCAAACTACAGAAGTGCACGTACACCATAATTTGAACACCGGTACCGGCGGCACGCCAACAGCCGGCATTCAAGTGGATACCATCAGTGCGTCGTTTACGTGCTCGTCATCTGGTTCTAATTTGACGGTGAGCGCGGTAACGGGAACGCTAGCGCCAGCGTCACCACCTTTCCCTGCGTCACCGACTTCAAGCGGACAGACGGTTTCATGCAACGGTACGGCGCTGGGGACGCTTGTCAGCCAGACGTCAGGTACGACGGGCGGAGCGGGCGTGTACGTCACGACGGGCACCGGTACCACGTCAGGTTCTGGTGTTGCCACGTTCCAAATGTTTGAATTGTTGATCGACGGCAACATTCAAGATAGCACCGTACGTCCGTTGTACGTCCCGGCGAATGCTGGTGGGTTGTGGCTGTACAACTTGACGTACAGTAACAATCTAGACAGCTCAGATTTCAACTCGTCCACTAACCAAGTCACGGTGTACAATACTTCAGGTTTTGCCATGGGCGGAAATATAATCAGGTGTAATGGCACCTGCACGGCAGGGAGACCTATTTTCTTCGACAGCAGCACGGATCATGTCGGTATCTTCCAGCCGCGTTCTATGGAGCCGGGTTCGTGGGGCGGGACGGACCTCATTTCGTCCACGAATACTTGCGGCATGTCTACCAACGCGCTTTTAACAGGGTGCTGATATGAGCAACTTTTACAACACCGTCATTCGAAACTCGAAATACTTCGGCTCCGACGTGGTGTGCAAAGACATGGCGATGCTGGAGCCGGGCACGCGCGCTGCCGTGCTGGCGCTAGTAGCCGAAGCGGCGACCGAAGGGCATGATTTGCGAGTGCTGGAGACTTATCGATCGCAGACGCGGCAGAGCGCGCTGTTCATGAAGCACGCAACGCAGCTTCGTGTTGTTGGGTGCCACGGTTACGGCGTGGCTGCGGACTTGGGTGTGTTCGTCAACGGGAAGTACCAGGAAGACGATAAGCCGTACCAGTTCTTGGATGCGCTGGCGCGCAAACACAGTCTAGTCAGCGGCTTGACATGGGGGCACCCCGGACCAAATCGCGGGTTTGTCGATAGCGACCACTTGCAACGCATTCCAGTGTGGCGACAGAATGCGATGTTCAACGGTTCATGGTACCCGCCTGAAAGCTATGACCCATATACAGACAGATTGGGGGGTTTGCCGGCGGCTCCCGTACCGCAAGTTGTGCAGCCTGTTACGCCAACCGCATCCGTAAAGGGTTCTGTTGCTTGGGTACAAGAAAAGCTGAACGAGTGGGCACCGTCGTTCAGACTGGATATCGACGGTTCGGCAGGTTCGGAAACAAAACACGCCATTCGCCGTTTTCAGCAAGAACACAAGTTGCCGGCGACTGGCGCGATGGATCCGCAAACCTTAGCGGCGCTGGCCGCTTCTTAGGGGAGTTATATAGTTGACTCCCTACCGCGCCCGGCGGCTCCGGGCATAGAAGCAGGAGAAGTAGAATGAGAATGTTGACAATTAAGCACATCGAGAAGGGCGGCCATGAAAGTATTCGCATGGCACATTCCGTCGAGTACAAACCGGAAGGGATGCAAGACGCTGATCCACGCACGCCTGTTCTTGAAGCCTTTGGCTGCACTGGTGATGGTGGGCCGGTTTCAAACGGATGGTGCTGCTATGGCAGCGGCAAAGTGTTTGTCATGAACGATGCTGGCAGCACGGTCGGCACTTACGACCTCGGCTAGAAAACATTGGTTCCCTCACCATCAGTTTTTGGCGGCGAGGGAGTCAACTATATAATTCCCCTTCTTAGCTCTTACTGTTTACCCCGGCGTAGGCATTGCCATTCTTGCCATCGTCGGAATGGTCGTTTTTTCCGAAGGCTTCCAGCTCTGTCTCGAACTGCGCCAAGTCAGTCACGGTGCCGTCTAGTTCGGCGTGTTTTTTCAGGAACACGGTTTCCCGCTTTTTGTGGATTTGCTCCACGCGATCGACGTACTTGTTTACGTCGGCTTCTACGGCTGTTTCCAGCGCCGTCTGTGCGTTGCTCGCCTTGGCTAGAATATCGGACAGGCGGCCCATTCGAAGCGTCCTTGCGGCCCGTACGAGGGCGGTTAAACGGTCTATGGTTAAGCTGTACGGGCTGCGGCCGGGTGGCCTTACGATTACGTCCATGAGCGGGACCGGGCTAGGAAGGCATCGCAACCCGGTCCCGTCACGTCGTACGCGGCGACCCATCAACCTGCCTTGTCTGGGGGTGGAGGCCAAGGCAGTTTTCGTATGACATGATTTGCCAAAGGCGTCAATGCCCGGTATGCTGTACGAACAACATAAAGGGGACTGACCCAATGAACAGCACACAGCTACAGACCACCACGGCCGCGATCGTTGCGGGGGCTGCGGGCTACGCGGCCGGCCACGGGTGGCTAGGGCTTGACGCCAGCACATGGGGCGTTCTTTTCAGCGCTTTGGCAGTGTTCCTGCCCGCCGCGTGGCCGGCACTGGTGACCCGTGCCACGTCCCTCAAGGACACTGTGGGGAGCATGAAAAACACCACTGTGGTCACCGACGCTGCATCGGCGAATGCGCTGCCAAACAATAAGGACGTGGTTGCCGTGACGCCTGCGATCGTCGCCGCGATCAGGCAAGCACAGTGAGCGCCCTCGATTTCGGGCTTGGGTTGGCCGGCATGCCCGAAACCACGATTGCGGAGCTGGACAAGCAGCTTCCAGCGCTGGAGCGCATCGCAGCCGCGATCAAGCAAGCGGAGCCGATGATTTCGCCGCTCATTCCGGTTTTTCAAAAAGCGTGGCCGGATATCGTTGCGGTGACGCCGCTGCTGATTGAGTTGATCGCGTTTGCGAAGGCGAAAGAAGCGTAGTGCTTCCGTGGGAGCAACCCGCACCGCAGCCCATGCCGTGGGAACTGCCGGTTGCCCCTGACAAAGGCGCGTTGCGTGCGAAGCTGCGGGACTTCGATTACTATCGTGGGAAGTTTCTGCGCATCCGACCGCGCGAAGGCGGCGAACGCATCCCGTTCATTCTCAATCACGCCCAGCAAGTCCTGCACGCCAGGCTAGAGGCTGAAAAGAAAACCTTTGGCATGGTGCGCGCGCTGATACCCAAAGCGCGACGTATGGGCGTGAGTACGTTGATAGGCGGCAGGTTCTTCCACCAGACCGCAACGCAGTTCGGTCGCCGTTCGCAAGTCGTCGCGCACCGTACGGACAGCGCAGCCAATCTGCATAGGGAGATAAAAGAGTTTTGCAACGGCCTACCCGCTTCGTTGCAGCCTTCGGTTGGCGCGACGAATGCGCGCGAACTGATTTTCGACAAGCTGAAATCGCTGTACAAGGTTGCATCGGCCGAAGGTGGTGACATCGGCCGTTCTGACGATTTCCACGCGCTGCACCTGTCGGAAGCGGCGTTCATGGAAAACGTCGAAGATTTGTCTTCCGGTTTGCTGCAAACCGTACAGGACTTGCCGGGTACGGAAGAGGTGTTGGAGAGTACCGGCAACGGCAAATCCGGCATGTTCTACAATATGTGTCAGCAAGCGCATTCCGAAAACAACAAAGGACTTTGGCGGCTTCACTTCTTGGCGTGGCCGATCATGCCGGAGTACCGCGTAGCCGTGCCGTTCACTTGGGTTGCACCAAAAGAATTTGAAGACTACGGCCGAATGCACGGCCTTGACCGTGAACAACTCTACTGGTTCTGGACCAAAAACTATACACTCGCCACCATGAACGGCGGACAGCCGGAAACCATTCACCGCTTGACGCGCCAGGAGTACCCGGCGACGTACAGCGAGTGTTTCATGGCTGACAGCACGCTGGACTTCTACCCGGCGTCACTGGTCGAAGCCGCAATGACGCGGCAGCCACGTCCGTCGTACGACGGATTGAAAATATTAGCCGTAGACCCGGCCGGCGAAGGGCAAGACCAGCCTTGGGTTTGCGATCGACAGGGGCCGGCAATTGGTTCGCGGGTATGGGGTGCACTCACTGCGCGGGACTACAACGTACAAGCCAATTGGCTCATTCAGACGTTCGACCGTTTTGGCATGGACGTGATTGCCGTAGACAAGACTGGCGGGTACGGCAAGGGGCTTGTGGACGCGTTGCGGCTGGGCATGTTGCGGCGCGGACCTGAAAAGATCGTACCTATAGATTTTTCGTGGGGTGCGGTAAATCAGATCGCGTACGGTAACCGCCGTGCGGAAATACACGACAAGCTGCAAGAGATTATTGCGAAGGGCGCTTCGATGCCGAATGACAAGCTGGCGCAAGAGGAAGGCGCGGCTTACAAGTGGGGCATGAGTGATTGCCGACGTGACGAAAAAGGCCGGTTGTTCATGACGCCTAAGGAGAAGATCAAGAAAGCGCTGGGACGCTCCCCCGATCGGTGGGACAGTATGGCTGTGTCGTGCGCTATCGACGGCTAGTTAAAAACTGCCGCAGCGCATCCATTTGCGCGTCACTTTGAAAATTGAATACCGGAATTTCGTAGCTGACGGCGATGCGCAACGCTTGTCCCGTGCCGCCCGACGCTTTACCGTCCTTTGTCCAACATATAATAAAGTTAACGGGCGCATCGAGCATTGCACCCAGCACTATTGCCGAGTTGCGCGCGTGCAACGCTCGCGCTTGCGGCGAACACTTTAACCAAGCCGGATGGAATTTTGCAGCGTGTTCAAACCACGTCGGGTTGCGCATGCTCATGTCGGCGGTAAAAATTTGTTTGGCATGGTGACCGGGTAGCGCGCTGTCGCAGCCCAATTCAAAAGCCATGTCAGCACCACGCGCATGCCCAGAACGCAATACGCACTCCGTACGGGCGAAATAGTTTCCCCACTCTTGCATTTGTGAAAGGACGCTATTAGGGGTTTCGCGCGACCCTATACCGGCGTAAATCATGATGGCTAGTCCTGATTGATGTAGTCGGCTTCCGCCATACTCAACATGCCCACGGCTTCCAGCACGTTGGCATTCATCTTGCGTGCCCGCAGCCGCACCATGCCGTTGCCATCGTACGTCAAAATCACAACGCAAAGCTTCGTCGTTGGGTCGTTCTCAGAACGCAGTTCTTCCGCCAACTCGGTAAGCCAATCGCTTGCGTTTTCTTTGTTCTGAACGATTGACAGTTCCGGCATTGCTGCTCCGTACGTGCGTTGACTTGTACGGCAATGTACAGTATGACAATCGCGATGCAAGTCAATTTTTAGGAGCCGTACACCATGGAAGCTATTGACAAGGCCGTACAGGCCGAAGTGAACAAAAACGACATGGAAGCTATTGACAAGGCCGTACAGGCCGAAGTGAACAAAAACGACGCGGTAAAGAAGCCGCCCCGCAAGCCACGGCCAAGCGAGATTGCGGCCAAGCTGGCAAAGGCTGCCAAGAAAACCAAGCCCAAGGCAAAACCGAAGGCGAAGAAAAAGATTGTCAAAAAGGCCAAGCACTCGAAGCCGAAAGCCAAGAAAAAGGTGCACGGCCCCAACGTCATCCGTACGGAGCGGATGGACCTGCGTTTGACGAAGCAGGAAAAAGCCAAGATCACGGCGCGGTCGAAGAAGACGAAGAAGACCGTGACCGGCGTCGTGATGGAAGCTGTCCACAAAGCGAAGTGGTAACACAGAAAGGCAGGTGGTTGCGATACCAAGCCGAAACCCTTACAAAAACGGCGAGCAAAACATAAAACGAAGCCCGCAGGAACATTGAGACGTTTCTGCGGGCTTGCTTATTTACAGTGGTGGAAATCAATTCAGCTTATAGTTGATTGACACCCGTACCGATTGGTCGTTCTGCACCGTGACCCCCGAAGCCTGCGCCCCGTTGAAATTGGTGTAGGTGTATCGGATGTCGCCAAAAAGCTTGGGGCTGATGTCGAAGAGTACGCCAACTGCGGAGCTGGTACCGCTGACCCATGTATTGGTCAACTGCCAAGTAGTCGCGCCGACGCCGACGTAAGGCCCCAGCACCGAATTGGCAAGAGCAGCCGGAACCGTAATCGGCGTCGCAGTCCCCAACAGTCCGCTGAGGTTACCGCCGACCTTGAACAGTATGGTATTGCGCAACCCATTGACGTTGCCGCTGGCTCCATTGACGGTCAGCGCCGATCCCAGCGCGTAACCTAGGTCGTCTTCAAGAGCAAAAATCCAGTTGCCTTGAAGATACTGGTAGCCCGCGTCGAGAGACGGAACCATGCCGCCTGCGAACACTGAACCATTGATGCCACTGCCGATGATATCGGCGTTGGACCCCTGCCCCGCGATGCCCGCACCGGCATAGAAGCCGGAACAACTGAGCGGGGTGGACGCCGTTGGTACCGTACACGGTGCGTAGGTGACGGCGGGAGCCTTGTAGACGGGTGCCACGTCGGCGGCGAGCGCGGGGCAAGCCAGTACGGCAGCCGCGAGTGCGAGAATAAGTCGTTTCATACTGTGTTCTCCGGGTTGAAGGAACGTACAGCCTAGCACGGCATGCCGCCGTACACTGTAACCCGGCAGCAACATCTACGCTCGAATACGCCAGCCCGCGCCATTGAAGTTTCCGAAGGTGCCGTCTTTGGCGTCCACCTTGACCGCGTACCCGCTGTTGAACTCTTTGTTGCGCGGGTCCATACCGGCGTACAGACTTTGAAGCTGGAGACGCTGTTTCTTCCGTACGACATCGCCAACTTTCTTCGGTCGCGCGCACAAGATGGGGCGAAACACCTTGCCGGTCTTGTCGCTACCGGCAACCAAGTCCGAAAACAGCTCCGCAACTTCCGGGTTCGTGACTTCGCGAAAGCCCTTGTTGTGCGCATCGGCGATTTCGGCCGGAATGCTGTTGATAATTCGGAATTCCCAATCCGGGTATTTCTCGCGGTTCGGAATGAACAGTTTCAGCGGCCGATCAAGATGCAGGTTCTTGATGATTTCCTCATAGTCTAAAGCTTCAATGAACGGCGACTTGCCGCCCGGCTCGCCTTGCACGCTTGGCGCTTCAGGGATATCGCCAGGTGCGTTGACCACTAGGTTCGGGGCAATGCCCGGCTGGAACGGGTTATCGGCCATGGCTACTTCTTTCTCTGCTGCGCAATGTTCCAGTGGCTCTCCAGCGCCTTGGCGCAGAAGCTTTTCTTCTGATCTTCGGATGCATTCGAAGACAGGAACTTGCCGACCGAACGCGTGATTTCCTTCTGAACGTCGGGCGGGGCATCGGACATTTTGGACCACGGGCCGGACGACTTGGAGCTGCGGGAGCGCACGCCTGCGTCACCTTCGCCGGGGCCGTCCGTGCGCTTCTTTTTGGCGACGGGCTTTTTCTTGTCGTCATCGTCTTCTTCGTCACCGGGTTCGTCGTCTTCGTCCTCCGGGTTTTCGGTTGTCGTGGTAGCCGGTTTGAATTCTTCGTCAACTGCTTTGACGAGCGCGGCGGCGAAGTCAACGGCGCTGTTGAATTTCTTCGGGTCCATGTCCTTGCCCAAAGACAGCGCGCGGCCGGATTTCTTCGGGTCTACGCCGAACCAATCTAGCTTGTTCAGCTCTGCACGGATTTCTGCATCGCCGTACGCCGGGGCCTTCGGTGCCGTGGACACAGCGAGCCTTGCCATGTCTTCCGCGATCTTGGTTGCTGCTGCCGTGTCGCCGTTGGTCACTGCGGCGTCCAGTTGGGCTTTCAAGCCGGTGACGGCGTGTTCTCGGAGCATCGTATTGAGATCGGACATGGGTTACCTCTGATAAACCGTACGCTCGCGGATGTTGTCAACGACTTCGGGAAGCGGTTTCTTGGCTTCGACGGCTGCCCCTTCTTTTTCTTGCTGACTTGGGTCTTCATCCCAAAGCAGCGTAGAAGGGTCCGGCATTTTGTCGCTGGGGACGACGGCCAACACGTCGCTGTAGCTCGATACGTAGCGCCATCCGCTGGTGGTCTGCAGCTTACCGCCTTGCAGCAGCGTACCGGCAAACGGGCGGATAACCACCCAATCGCCAATTTTCACGTCCTGCTTCTGCAGGCCCTCGCCGTCTTTGTACGTAAATGCCATAGGCCCCATGTTGACGACGCGGCCGGCCATGACGTTGTGTTGCGCCATGTCACGCGCCATATCCGGCATGATGAAGCTACCAACCATCTTTGGCGGCATCGGCATCCGAATAATAACCATGTCGCGTACGGGCTGCACGCAATCGTGCGGAATGGAAAAATCATGGACGCCGATATTGCTCATAGCTTTCTATTTTCCTTCATCGCGTTGTCAAAAACTTTCCGTACGTCGTCCGATGGCGAAGTCAGCAATTGGTGCAGCTCATACAGCGCCGCCGCCCGCCCCTGCGTCACCGGGTCCACCGGCTGCCCCTGCAGAAACGTCGTCACCGCCCCCGCCCGGCGCTGGCGAAGGTGCGCCACCAGCGCCACCGTTACCGGGTTGTTGAGCCATTCCGTCAGGTCCGCTTCCCGCATCGCCAGCCTGGTCCATCAGTTGTTTAACGGTTTGTTCAAGCTGCGCCATCGTAAGCAGCGCGGCGCGATTGTTTTGCATACCGCCCGCAGCGGTCACCATGTTTAGCAGCGCCTGTGTCAACTGTACAGCGGAACCGGCCGTAACTTTCATACGATCGGTTTTTGCCTTTTCCATATCGATGTAGCCCTTGATCTTCTCGAAGGGCGTTGCCTGCGGCTGTTGCGGCGCGGCGATCAATTTCTCAGGGTTCGGCAGCCGCAGAACCGTAAAGAGGCGCAACAGTGCCTCCGGTATGCTCACGCCGGGCTCTTGAAGCATCTCTTTATAGATGCCTGCCATGGCCGTACGCTGCATCTCAGTGGCAAGCTGCGGGTCCGCCGTGACTGCGATCATGTCGCCTTGTGCGCCCATCATGCCTTCAGGCAGTTGGTCGTATGCGTCCGCCATCGCCACGAAGTCCCGAAATTCCAACGTCATCGACATGACCAAGCGGCGATGCACGGCGGACTGAACTTGCTGATTGCTGTCTATGATGCCCTTCGCCACCGTGGCCGTCGTGGATGCCGGGATGCTTTCCAGTACGTTCACGGAGCCGGCGAGCTGGCTACCCATGGAAACCAGCTTTTCGAACACTTGCACAGAACCCGGCGAAACCTGCTTCAGTGGAAACGCTTGGAAGCGGTTTTGCAGCGGTGCGCCATCCGTGTTGATCGTGGTTATGGTATCGTTTTTCAGTTCGACTTGTGCGGGCAGCCCGAAGCCACCGCCTGCCATGACGCCCGCGTTCTTGGCTTCGCTTTTCGCCGTCTCTGTGATCGATGCCAGCAAGTTGTCAGCGCTCGACTGTACGCGGTCCAGCAACTCGCCAAATCCCATCGGGAAGAAACCACCATCGGGGTTCGGCAGCATGCGGTACGGAAAAAATCGACGTATCGGGTTGAAGAACAATTCGTCTTCGGTCTCCGTCATGGTTTTCTTGGACCAGCGCGGACGAATGCGAACCACCTCCGGCAGGTCGTCGATTGAGATAACCACGGTCCAAGGTTCGTCGATCTCGTCACCGTCGAAGTCGAGCCACGCATCAACTTCGTAGAATTTCTTCGGGGCTTGCGGGTCGTCCATGTCGTACACGGGTTCGTAGTCAACCCATTTGCCGCGCTCTATCGAGCGTTCGATTTCGTACGGGTAGCGTTCGAATTGGTGCGTGATGCGCGGAGCGCGTTCGCCGTTGCCGCGTACGTTGGCGTTAACGATGACCTCTTCGCAGTTGAGAAAATTCGAGTGGAATACTTTGTCTTCCGCGTCAAAGTCCCGCTTGCGCCATGATAGCCCGGTTATCGACATGTGAAAAATCAGCGGGTCGGTATCCGATGCCCAATTCGGGTCTTTGGATCGAAGCTGGCTTGACACCCATGCGGCGAGCGGTTCGGCTCCGGGTTCGCTGGCTTTGGCTAGATCAGGTTCGCCTAACAGCGCATCGGTCGCGCGAGCGGAAAACTGGATAGCAGCGGACAGCATCATTTCGGTTGACGGGGGTGGT
>Ga0302309_10003738_pt1 | contig 11604 bp, 10 predicted proteins | sample III_Palsa_N1_1_FD_200453 | JGI IMG/M metagenome (GOLD analysis project Ga0302309, IMG submission 200453) | Peat permafrost microbial communities from Stordalen Mire near Abisko, Sweden - III_Palsa_N1_1 | ecosystem: Environmental > Terrestrial > Soil > Palsa > Peat permafrost | place: Sweden... | reverse complement strand
CAAACGGCCCACCCGCCCGCACCAAGCGGTTTTACCCAAACTTCCAGGCTATCTTTCTGCTGCACCCGATAGCCTTGCACACCCAACGTGTCCTGGTCGATCGCAATGGCGTTCCGGTCGGTGATAATAGCAAGGGTCGCAGCACTCATCTTCGTGATATCATTCCCCGCTATCAGCGGCGAAGCCATCATACACCATATCGAGAAATGCGCCCTGTTCTCTCCTTCCATCAGCCCATTCCCCACTTCCAGCATATCGGGATCATTCCAGCGTCCCTTGCCGGCATAGCGGTTCAGCTTTTCATTGAGATCGGCATTGTGCATGATCCCATTGGCCACCCAGCCCTTCATTTGTTTCGTCGAATCGAATACAGGAGCGATATCTCCCGTCGTCCGCCAGAGCTGGCCGACAGGCGCCGCCCACTCCCAGGGCTTGTTGCTTCCCCATTCGCACAAACTAAAGATCACCGGCCGGCCCGCCTTACGCAGCGCCTTGCTCATGGTGGTATAAGATTCCGGCGCATTCTGCCCCTCGGCGTAACACCAGTCGAACTTCAGGTAGTCGATCCCCACGGACGCATAATAACGCGCGTCCTGGTATTCATAACCCCGCGTACCAGGATAACCGGCACAGGTCTTGGTGCCCGCACAGTTGTATAAGCCGAATTTTAATCCCTTGGAATGAACATAATCCGCTACGGTCTTCATGCCATGCGGGAATTTTTCCGGGTCCGCTACAAGATCGCCCGTGACACTGTCCCTTTGCATGGCCATCCAGCCGTCGTCCAGCACCAGGTACACATAACCGGCATCCCGCATCCCGCTCGACACCAGTTTGTCTGCCGTTTGCATCACCAGTTGTTCGCTGATCTTGGTCTGAAAGGTATTCCAGCTGTTCCATCCCATCGGCGGGGTCATCGCCAGCGCCTCATATTTCTGGGCAAATACACACGCTCCGGGAAGCAGGAAAATAAGCAGGAGGATCTTTTTCATCCGCCAATATACCAATTCTAGATCAAATGATTGCTCACCGCGATCTTCACCAGCGCGGCGGTATTCTTGGCGTTGAACTTGGTCAGCATATTCTTCCGGTGCGAGTCGACCGTCGTACAGTTTAAAAAGAGTTTGTCGGCGATTTCCTGATTGGTCCAGCCCTCTGCGATCAACTCCAGCACTTCCTTCTCCCGTTTGGTGAGGACGGGCAGTCGGTCTGTCGGCGTCTTCTGCTTCAGGACCTCCGCCACCGAGAAGCTCACATATTCCCTGCCCTGACTGACGGCATGCAGCGCAGCAACGATCTCCTTCTTGGAGGCATCCTTCAACAGATAGCCCGAAGCCCCGTTCTCCTTCATCTTCCGGATCACACTGGCCTGAAAAGAGGTGCTCAGGCCAATGATCTGCACGCCGGGATATTTCTCTTTGACCTCCAGGCAGAGGTCCAGCCCGCTTTTCTGCGGCAGATTGATGTCCATCAACAGCACATCCGGCTGTCGGGTCTTCAGGATGTTCAGCAGTTCATCCGGCAACTTGGCCGAGCCCATCCACTCAATGTCCTTTTCACTCAGCAGCAGGCTATGGATGCCTTCGATGATCATCTGGTGATCGTCGATGATAAATACGGTGATCATGACAAGAAATTTGTTATTTCAATGTTTACGGAAGTGCCATTCCCCGGACTGGTCTCGATATCGATAGTCCCGTTCAGATAGGCAACCCGGTTCCTGAGATTCAAATACCCTACTCCCCCACCCTGTCCCAGGATACTCCTGTCAAACCCGGCTCCATCGTCTTCCACCGCAATGCTCAACATGTCCCCTTTGCGGATCATCTGCACGAGTGCCTGGCTGGCCCGCGCATGTCTTATGACATTGTTCACCAGCTCCTGCACAATGCGATAGATGGAGGCGGCCGTCATGCGCGGAATAGACGTTTCGTTGAGGTCATAGGACTGATAGGTCAGGTGCAATGCGCCACTCTGATCGACACTGTTGCAAAAATCCTTTAAAGCCGTATCCAGACCGAACTTGATCAGGGCCTCCGGCATCATGTTATGGGCCACCCTGCGCAATTCGTTGATCGACTTATCCAGCATCTCCATGCTCCGCTCGAAGGCATCGGAATTTTCTTTGCTGATGATGATGTTCTCTTTTACGATGGCAAAAGAATACTTCGTACTCGATAGAATGCTCCCCAACCCATCGTGCAAGTCTTTGGCCAGACGGGTACGCTCTTCTACCTGCCCTTGTAGCACGGCCTGGGTCGCCAGCAGCTGCTTTTCCTTTTCCAGCTCCAGGATACGCTGCTCCTGCAGCTGCCCGCCGGTGACCAACAGCCGCTTTTTATATTGATAGTTCCGGTAATAAAAGAATCCCGTGAGCACGATACCCAGCATCAGCGCCGCCAAACCCCAAATCGTCGTCATCCGCTGCTTTAGGGTCAATTGCTGAACCTTCTCCTGCTCACTTAGCACGTCTATCTCCGCCTGCTTCTTGTGCAAAGCGTATTTACCTTCGATATCTTTCGTATTCTTGAGCACTTTGTCGTTCAACATCAGTTGATCGAGAGAATCCCTGAGCCCGTCATAGTACACATAACGCTTTTGATCTCCCCTGGCCATTTCCACCGATGCGGCCTCTTTATATGCCTCCAAAAGAGGGACGATAAGACCATTGTGACGCGCAATATTGATCGCTTCGATAGTGGCCTGTTCCGCTTTGGCGTAATTCTTCTTGTCGAGATAATAATATTTCAGTCCGATAAGCGCATAGCATTGTCCTTCCAGGTTATTCAGGGACAGCGAGACCGCCATCAATTTATCCGCCGTAGGCTTGATGAGGTTAAACTGTCCGAGACCCACATAAGCGTAATCCATATTGGTGAGAATCGAGATCTCCGGCCCCCGTGCACCCAACCTCCTGGTGAGTTCGAGGTCATCCCGCAAGACAATGAGCGCGGTGTCGCAACGTCCCTGGTTGATCAGGGCAGCGCTAAGATTCAACAAGGCAGAGGTCAGTCCATGGGTCTGTCCGATACGCCGGTTCAAAGCTATGCCCCGCAGGCTATAGTCATAGGCGCTTTTGAAATCCCTGAGCGAAATATATACCTGGGCAATATTCCCATTGGCCATAGCAATCAGCGAAGAATCCTTTAGGTCCTCGTAACCCGTCAGCGCCTTCAAATACATTTCAAGCGACTCGGTGTAGTCTCCCTTGCGGGTATACAGCATGGCCGTGTTGTTGAAGATATTGGCCATCGCCTTCGCCCGTCCCGATTTTCGGGCGGCTTCGATAGCCGCAAGATCCATGGCGATGCCCTCCTCCAAATGGTTTCCGTCGGCCAGGATCACGGCCTGCATGCTTAAGGCGATCGCCTCGCCATTGTACAAATGGATCTTTTCACTAAGTGCCCCGAGTTTTTTTGCAATGCTCATCGCCGAATCCGGCTGGTCGTGGTCCAAAAACACGACACCCAGGTCCCGCATGGTCCATACTTTGTCGGAATCGACCGACTCCCGCGACAGGACATGCTCAAGGCTATCCTTTTCCAGGGTCCAGGGCGCTTGCCCCGAACAAACGAGGACAGCCATGCAGCATAGTATGACGAGGGCTAATTTCATGAAAAAGAAAGGGATAGCGACGGCATAAAAGTAATATGCGAAAGGTTATGGTAAATTACCCTTTTTAGGGGATATAAAGGAAACCTGCTAAGAAATAGTTTTGTGGTATCCTGAAGCATCCGATCGCGCGCTGATCATACTATTACCAAGCACATTTAACAACTAAACTATGCTAACACCCAATCTATGGGGCATGGTCCGCTGCATGGCCCTGCTCCTACTGCTCTGGACTACCCAAAATGCCATCGCTCAATCGGCACTGAGCACCATTCCGCAACAGGCACAGGCCAACGGTCAGAACCGCGTCGTCACCAAATCGAACAATGTCACCAACAGCGCCATGAACAAGGTGGACAGCGCAAGCGACAAGGCCTTTAAAAGCTTTACCGGGATGTTCAAAAAGAAGAAGAAGAAGGCCACCGATTCGACAGCCCGTCATGGCGCCGATTCTACAACCGTTCATGCGCCCGATTCTACTACCGCTCCCAAGACGACTTCGTTTATCCGTTCCCGACTGATACCCAATGACCTCCTCAGTTCCGAAAGCAACCCGGCACTCGATCAAAAAACCTATTATTTAAAAAACACCATCATCGAAACCTATCAATCATGAAACAACACCCCAATTTTGCTTGCATCGGCACCTTTTTGAGAGCCGTTTTTTTCTCCACGCTTGGCCTGCTCTGCTCCGCCAACCTAATGGCACAGGCCAAACCCGTTGTGAAATCAACCACCAAACCCGCCTCGACGACACCGGTCGCTTCTTCTACGGCATCCACTACTACGCCGCCAAAGACCGTCATCCCCACGAACACTACCGTACTTGATGTCCCACCGACCGTAAGGACCATGGAAGACTATGTAAAGACACCAGCTTATGCCAAGAGAAAGGCCAAATATGACAATGCCACTCCCAAACCTGTTGTGACCACTTACCCCTTTAAAGATGACAAAAGTTCCCTCACGATCACACTTGACAAAAAACTCCCAAGCGGGCAATTGGTCGGCCCGCCTACTACCAACACCAACGGCAAGACAAAGAAGGAAACCTCGGGCGCTTACGCTTGTACCGTGACTCCCGTCAACCTCACCGCCAACAGCAATACCTTTCTTAATAATGATTATTCCGGCTCCATGGCCAATATCGTGCCCGGCTTATGCTATACCTACGCCAATCTGACCGATGGCGCCTGGGGTCAGCAATCCGGCGATCGCTACACGATCCAGCTGTCCTGCGACCAACCCAACATGAGCGGAAAATCTTATCAGACTGTGTCCAACCCCAGCCAGGCAACACTCCAAAACGGCGTCAATGAATTGTTCAAACGTGTTCCGAACATTACCGGCAACGAAAGCTTCTTCTACCAGGTTAGCCTGGAAGAGTCAAGTGCGGCGTATAGCCTGAATATCGGGGCAGCCGCCAGCGGCTATGGCGTGAGTCTGAGCAATACTTACAGCACGGCAAGCCAGTCCAGTCACGTGCACATGACCATCGACGCCACCAAGACCATGTTTTCCATTACGACCACACCACCCGACAGCGGCTTCTATAAGAACTCCAGCATCGAAGGCACACCCTATCTTTCCTTTATTAGCGAAGTGCAATACGGCGTCCGTGTACTCGCCAATGCCGACCTCACTTTTTCCTCCGAGCAGGAAGCCGACCAGTTCAAAGCGAGCTATTCCGGATTTGGATTTTCGGCCTCCCTCGGCATCAACTACGGCAGCGTTACCAGCAATGTCCAAACGACCATCAACAGCTATATCATCGGCGGACCGGGCGGCACCAGCGTCGCCTATTCGCTTAAGGACCTGAAGGCCCAGATCGAAAAGGTCTTCGCGACCTGCACCTATAAACAGGCCAGGCCCATTAAGTACAAGGCGTCCACTATGTCGGGCGATGTGCTCAATACCACCAGCATCACGGACAACTTTACTGTCCGCACCTGCGTACCGGCCGACGGGGGTTCGCCCACTATCGCCAGTCTCGTGGTAACGGTTAACCAGGGCAGCGACGGCAAGGAGCCCACTACCGGGTTCTTTATGGCGATCTGCGACGGCATGACCAGGCAATTTCCTGTCAACCCAGAGGAATGCATGTTCATCGCCACCGACCAGACTATGAATGAAGGCTATGCAAACAATAGCACCCATACCATCACCTTCCGTCCGGGTAAGCTGTACAAGGGCAAAATGGACCTGGCGACCCTGGAGAAAGCGGGCGGCCAACTGTATATCTCGCCACTCATGTACAAATCCGGTTCCACATCCGGCATTGCCTATGACGTCTGGGATATCACCGGAATATCGATCACGGTCAATTTGAACCCCAGCCCCGCCAACCCCAACCCTCAAAGTATGGGCGGCCAAGGCGACGGCAAGCTGCTCTGGAACCTGGGACAACAAAATCAGCTGGTGCTCGATTCGCGACAGCCGAACACCTACAACATCCTCTATTTCGATGCCAATCTTATTTCAAAAGGAATGAAATGATCAAACGAGGCTGTCCTACCTTTAGGACAGCCTTTTCAAAAAACTACACGCCATGAAAAAAATTGTTCTCTGCCTGCCGTTCCTGTTATGGGGCGCGCTGGCCCCAGCCATCACCCACGCCCAGTTCCTGAAAACGCTGGTCAATAATGCCAAGAATTCGATTGCCGGAAAGAACACGAGTTCCACCACAGGCAAAAAGGACAGCAACGCGGTATCGTCCCTCGACACCAATGCACTGAAGGAAAGATTGGCCCAACTCCAAAAAGCGAACGCAGGTCCCAGCGTTTCACCCGCCGACTCGGCGGCCGCGATCCAGGGATTTAAGACAGCCACGGGAGGCAGCGGCTATTTTTATCAATATCTCGACACATATGATCTAAAAAGAGGAAATAAAGACTCTGTTTATAAGGACACCATGTCCATGGCTATTACCGATGGGCATAATACCCGCACAGATATGGGTATCTTCGGTGGCAGGACCGAACTACTGGGTCATGCGGGTATGCCCCGGTATAGCCTTTGGCTCGACGAAGACGCCAAGACTTACCGACTTCACATAATCGACACCGCGGCGATCAATCGTCCGGATGGCTCGACCTACCAGGTCACCAAGATCGGCAACGAAACGGTGGCGGGATACAGCTGTATACACTCGAAATTATCTATTACGATTGCCAACAGTAAAACGACGATTGTGGAGGATATCTGGACCAGCGCCGACGTGCCGGGTTTCGCCGCCATTGAAAAAATGTTCGTTTCACAACACGTAACCCCGCTGATGATGAAGGCCCTCGAGCAGGCAGGTTGCGGCGGTTTCTTTGTAAGGGTAAACGTGCATTCGGCAGCTTATTCCCTGGACATGGTGCTGACCAAAGCAACCCGAAAGACCTTCCCGGCCTCTGATTTCGAGATCCCTTCGGGTTATACGGAGGCATCCAATGTCAGTCCTTTCGGTCGAATGTTCCAGAAGTGATACCTTTGGCCGCAAATGAACAGACGCCATTTCGTACGATCGGCCATGGTCTCGGGTGCTGCGCTCGGAAACTTACCCGTTATTGCCGCCGCCGGGAACAACCGGGGTAAGACCCAACAATGGTACGAGCTTCGCACCTGGTTGTTCGCTAACGATAGCCAGCGACAGCTCACCGACACCTTTGTACAGCAGGCGCTCGTCCCGGCATTGAACCGGGCCGGCATCGACAACGTCGGCGTCTTCTCGGAGCTGCAGCCTCAGGGAACGGCCAGCCTCTTTCTCCTGGTCCCCTATCCTTCGCCCGAAGCACTACCGGCAACCGCGGAAAAACTCGCCCGGGATACCGTATACGCCAGCGCAGGCGCGTCCTACCTGAACGCCCCGCCGGCAAACCCGGCTTACGACCGCATGGAAAGCTCCCTGCTCCGGGCCTTTGCCCACATGCCCACCATGGAGCCGCCGGAGAAAAAGGAACGCATATTCGAATTGCGCCGCTATGAGAGCCCTTCCGAATCCGCCGGCCAGAAAAAGATCGACATGTTCAACAACGCAGGCGAGATCGATATCTTCAAAAAAGTAGGCGCCCGCCCCGTCTTCTTCGGCGAGACCATGATCGGTGGCCGGCAGCCCAACCTGACCTATATGCTTTGCTTCGATAACATGGACGCCCACGACGCCCACTGGAAAGCCTTTGGCAGCGACCCCGACTGGAAAAGGATCAGCGCCTTACCCGAATATTCGGATGCCCTGCTGATCTCCAAAATAGTGCGGACCTTCCTGACCCCCACAAGCTATTCGCAGGTCTGATCTTCAGGAATAAAATAACGGCCTTCGATCACGGCTACCATCGGAGAAATACCTGCATCAATTGGGAGCGATGTAAAATATGGATCAATGGAACAACCCCGTAACCCCCTGGATGAACTTTCTTACGTTGGGGCCCTGGCGCCTGCGAAGCCGCGAAGTATCGCTGGCACTATAGGTCTGCCCGTCTACCATGCTGGAGTCAAAAACGACCGTGATATCCGTCCGCCCACGGGAAGCACTCACGTATTCATTCTGCTTCATGACAGTATTGGTCCTTTTGTTCCGCACGATCAGCAGGAAGGTGTCCGTTTGCAGGTTCTCTATCTTGAATTTGAACCTACCGCGATTGTCGGTCTCTGTTTGCATGGAAATGGGACTGCTGATCTGGACGACCGCATCCACCGGGCCACCAGCAGTCCTTATGGACGAAACCGAACCGGAGATCTCCGTCGACCTGCTGCTTTTGAATTGATTGTAGAGTGTAATAGAGAAGGTGACAACGGCTGCTATCGTCGCAAATATGACCTTCGACTTGCTGAAGAATGCGATTATTTGATCTTTGTTAATCATAAATGTGGTGGGCGTACACAGGACATTGAACCAACTCCATTTATGGCCATCGATAAGCACCCGTAAATTAGCGAAATAAATAGAGGCTTCAAAAAAATTTTGCAGCCCCCATTCCCGGTCATATACGCGGGCTTGCAGCTCGTCATTTATTTGCCGTAGTTCGTATAGCGGCAGGAAAAAAGCCTGGAAATTGGTCTACCTTAGTCAGATGACCATCGGTCACGATACCCGCCACTGGCTTATCCGCTATAAGCTTTACCACCTTCCGTTTTGGCTCGTCTACAACTATTTGACATGGGTGATTATGGTCGGCAACCCCGTCAAGGCGGCTCATGACCTGTTCTACTTCCCCTTCACCGTCAAATACCTCGTGTATGTCCTGGTCCAGGCCATGGCTGCATATTTTAATCTCTACTTCCTGATCCCCCGCTACCTCGAAAAGAGCAAGTATTTTTTGTACACCCTTTTCGTCATGCTGACGGTCGCCGCCGCCTCCCTGGTCATCGTCCCCGTCTACTATTTCGCCGCCTTCCTCGCCCATAGCACGACCCGGGAACTCTTCGGCAAAGACGCCTGCTGGTTTACCTTTTTCAGCAACGCCATGCTGACCACCCTCGCCAGCACGACCCTGGCGATGAGCATCAAACTGACAAAAAGCTGGCTGCAAAGCAAACACCGCCACCAACTCCTGGAAAAAGAAAAACTGGAGACAGAGCTGAATTTTCTTCGCTACCAGTTCAACCCGCACTTTCTTTTCAATACCATCAACTCCATCTTCTTCCTGATCCATAAGAATCCTGATATGGCGTCCGCATCCCTGGCCAAATTCTCCGAGCTCCTGCGCTACCAGTTGTACGAATGCAACGACGAACGCATCGCCCTGACCAGCGAGATCGCCTACCTGGAAAATTTTATCGGTCTCGAAAAACTCCGCCAGAACAGCAACCTCCAGCTGACGCTGGAGATCGAACGCCAGGACAACGACCAGTCGGCGATCGCCCCATTCATGCTGATGACCTTTGTGGAGAACGCCTTCAAACACGTCTCCCGCGATTCCGACAAAGTAAATTGGATAACGATCAGACTGCAAAAAACCGGACACCGGCTGGACTTTTTTATCGCCAACAGCGTCTCGCTCTTTGGCACTGCAGCGCTCATCCGCTACAGCGGTATCGGCCTCAAGAACGTCCAGCGGAGACTGGACCTGCTATACCCTGGACAATATCAATTGGATATCCAAAATGACGGTGAAAGCTTCCAGGTGCGCCTGCAGTTGCAGCTGGCGGGGATCGTCTTCCCGAGCCGCATGCAGCAGACGGCCTGAATTAAAAATAAACGACCATGATCAATTGCGTAATCATAGACGATGAGCCCCTGGCACGCGAAGGTCTCGCCAGCTATGTGCGGGAGATCGACTTTTTGCAGCTGGTGGCCACGGCCGGGAACCCGCTCGAGCTGGCCAAACTGCTCGATCAGCATCCCATCGACCTGATCTTCCTGGACATCCAGATGCCGAAGATGAACGGGCTCGATTTCCTGAAAACGGTGCAAAATCCGCCCATGGTCATCATTACCACCGCCTACCCCAACCACGCACTGGAAGGTTTCCAGCTCAATGTGCTGGATTACCTGTTAAAACCGATCACCTTCGACCGTTTCTTCAAATCGGTAAAAAAAGCCTACGACTATTATCAGCTGCTCAACCGGCCAGGTGACCCCAATGCGCAAAAGGCCGCCAGCGCCGATTATTTCTTTATCCGCTGCGGCAGCAAATATGAGAAGATCCACTTCAACCAGATCCTCTACGCAGAAGGCATGCAGAACTACATCACCATCTATACCCAAAAAGGAAAATTCGTGACGCTCCTCTACCTCAAGAACCTGGAGGAGAACCTGGACGGCGCCTCCTTTATCCGCGTCCACAAATCCTATATCGTGTCCATCGATAAGATCGAAGGCATCGAGGGAAACGAGATCCTCATCCAATCCCACCGCATCCCGATCAGTCGGAATTACCGCGAACAGGTACTCGCACGTGTGGTCGCCGACAAGTTGTGGGACAAGATAAAATTCTCCTGACGCCCCTCGGCCACGGATCGGAGGGGTTTAATAATTTGATGTATAATGCCTATTTTGGCCCCATGAAACGACTCTTATCCCTTTGTGTCCTGCTTGCCTCCCTTGCCCCTTTCGCCCAATCGCAAACATCCGCAGACAGCGCCGTCGCCGATCTGCCGCAATGGCTGCCACCCGGCAAACATCTCGTACATACTTTCGTCCCCTCCTACACCAAGTCGTTGACTCCCGAACAAACTATCCTGCAGGATCGGATGGTGAGGGCAATACGGCGCAATTTGGAGAAAAGACGCTCACTTTTCATAAAGAGTCAAAACGTAAGAACACCGAAGGCATTTTTGGCCCGGTAAGAGGGTATCAATACGAATATGAGACTAATTCCCTGCCTGCACGATCCGATAGCGCCACCCTGGACCTGTCAGCCATGACTATGGAGAACTATTCGCTCGCCGTCCTTCGTCTGGCCAACACCGGCCAGATCTTCATTATGTTCACTGGAGTAAAAATGCTGGCGGGTAAACTGCAGTTGCGGATAATCGACACGGCTATCCTGGATTGAGCGCAGCATCTATCTCACCACCCGGTCAAAAGCCGCCGTCAGCACCTGGCCATTCCGCCGCACCTCCACCCAAATGCGGTAGACCCCGGGCTGCGGAAAAGTATAGGGAAAGCTCACCATATTGCCCATATTCATAGCGCTGTCCGCGGGCATCTTCATCTCCCGCATTAGCAGCAATTCCCTGTCGTCCATAGGCATAGCCCGCAGACGAGCGGCTAGCCGCTCAACGCTGTCGTAGAATACCCCGGCCTCCGGCAGGCGGTATTGGTTCTCCGACTGCCCCATTCGCTTCAACATCCCCTCCTGCGCCGCCACCGAAATTGTTCCGACCGGATGTAGGTGAACATAAGTACTGCCGTCATCCTTGATGATAGCGGCATGTGCCAGCATCCCCAGGTAGGGCTCTAGCGCCGCCGGCTTCCCCTGCGGATCGTATACCGCAAAATGAAGGTCATACAGTTGCCCCGCCTCAAAATCCTCACCTCCCGGCCCTTCTGCAACCATTGTCGAC
>Ga0302309_10003735_pt1 | contig 11613 bp, 11 predicted proteins | sample III_Palsa_N1_1_FD_200453 | JGI IMG/M metagenome (GOLD analysis project Ga0302309, IMG submission 200453) | Peat permafrost microbial communities from Stordalen Mire near Abisko, Sweden - III_Palsa_N1_1 | ecosystem: Environmental > Terrestrial > Soil > Palsa > Peat permafrost | place: Sweden... | reverse complement strand
TGACAGCGAATCGGTCGTGTTGGCCATGCACTTCAACACATTCTGGCCGATTTCGTTATTCGCCCCTTCGGGTTGCAGAAGTTCCGAGCCGCGGCCGATCGCGTAGACATAAGTGTTCTGGTTGCGCGCTACGTTGGCCATTGCTTCGGCAATATTGCGGCCTGCATTATTCACGTTCGCATAGTTCACTGTGCTGGTCACGACGCGTGGAGTATTGGTAATCACCGGGATCGTCTGGTTGTCGAGCCAGAGCGTGTTGTGCGCGTTGTACCAGGTGGGCATCTGCGTGATCAGTTTGGCAGCGTTGTTGTTGTAACAGGGCGAGGCGAGCTGCTGGCTTTGCACGTTGTCGGCGTATAGCGCGGCCGGCGTGTTCGGCGTATCGCCGCTGATGACGGTGCCCGCAATCGAATTGCAGTTCTTGTTGCTGGTCGGAAAGATCGACGCAAAGCTGTTAGGAGCGCCGTCCGAGAAGAACACAATGACCCGCAGGCTCGACGGCTGGGTGATCACCCTGTTCAACTGGTCGAGCGCATTCCAGTATGCCTCCGAGGAATTGGTGCTGCCGGCGAAGCTGAATTTATTGATGCTGCTGGTCATCGCCGCCAGGTCGAACCCGCGGGCATTACCGTTGAACTGCTCATCGACCACCGTGCCGTAGGCGAAGTGAATCAGCGAAACGCGGTCGGTAAGCGGATCGAATTGCTGCAGGAATGTGATCGCCGCAGATCGGACTGCTGGCGGTACGGTCGAGTCGGTCGCCATCGAGCCCGTGGTGTCAATGATCAGCACGAGGTCCAGGTCCTTTCTGACCGTCTCGGATGAACTGGCGACATTCAGCAGGTTGAAACCGAACAGGCGCATGAAGCTGACCGGATAGCTCGCCTGCGCCGACGTGTCGATCGTAATCGTGCCCTGGTTGAAGGCCACTGACGGCGTATTCATCGACGCCGTTGTGCCGAGGTAGCCCGCCGGATAGTTGGCCGCAAAGAACGTGTTGGCGGCTGCGATCGCATTGGCGGTCTGCGTACCCTGATCACTGCCGGTCGTCACAGCCTCGCCCGCGGCGATGGCCGCAGCGTCGGTAGCGGCGTCGAGCTTGGCCTTGACCATGTAGCCCATGCCCGCATCGACAGCGAGCCCCAGGATGCCGATCAGAAGCACTATGGAAGCGGCGACGATAATGCTGACTGCGCCGCGCTGTTTATATTTGCTGTTACGACTGCTGGATCTACGTCCAGAGTAGCCGGTTGTTTTCATCATGCCCCCGCAGGCCGGTCAGAACACATTCATCGAATACAGATTGGGATTGAGTACTGGGGTCGACACGCCGAAACCGAAGTTCGCCGCGCCGAACACGTACTGCATCTGGTAATAGCTTTCCACCACATAGACGATCTGCCCGGCCATCAACTGCCCCGTCAGTGCATTCGCAGTGGGCGCGGCCAGCCCCGTGCCGATCCCGCTGCAACTGCCGTCGCCGCCCCAGTTACCCGAGCTGCAGTTCCATACCGCGCTGGTCGGCGCGTAGCTGCTCTGCTGGCCGTTGGGCTGCCACTCGTACTGCGCAAGCACGATGTTGCGAATCGTGCAGTTGGTGCCCTGCCCATTGCAGTTCTCGTTGTCGCCCATGACCTCGGTGATGTAGATCATGCCATGATCGGCCATGTCGAGCGGCGGCGTGGTCGCCGCCAGATCGTTCATGATGGTTTCCATCGGGAACGTCAACGAGGCTCGCAAGGCGAGGTTGGCGCCCTCGCGGCTCAGGTTCACGAGAATCATGTTCGCCTGGATGTTGCGCGCCAGATCGTAGGTTGGCACGGCAAGCAGCAACAGCATGGGCAGCAGAATCGCAAACTCGATCGATGCGATGCCGGCCATTGCGCGCCTGCTTTTGCCGCGGCGGTAGTGACGGGTGGTTTTCATTAGAACCCCTCATTGCGCATGGTGGCCGCGACGCTGAAGGTATATGCGCCGCCCTTGAAGAACGGCGCGATCAGCGGGGTGAGGAGGGACCAGGTGCAGTTCAGTTGCAGCACGACCAGATCACCCGGACCGCCGAACATGTTCGCGCCATTCGCGACGGGTGTCCCGTTGACCGTCACCGAAATTGCCGGATTGACGAGGGTGTACAGCCCCATCGACGAATCCTCGATGTCCTGGATCACCGCGAGATAGCGTTGCTGGTTGGCGCTGTCCGGATCGAGGTTGTCCTGGCCGGTGACCGCGTAACGCGCGCCTTCGTGCACGGCGTATTGCATGGTCAGGTTGACCCAGAACATCAGGCCCAGGTCGATGATCATGCAGATCACGAACAACAGCAGCGGCGCGATGATCGCGAATTCCACCACGGTCGAGCCGGATTGGCCTTTGCGCGATCGCCTGCCCATTCTTCGTTTTGTTGTATTCATCTTGCTTCCCCCGCTGCGGCATCTTTTTATCGTGCTGTCTGGTGCTGGCCCCTGCGTGCGTTTGCTTATCCCCCGATTCCGCTGACCGTCGGCAACATCACGCGACAGATCTGGATCACGGCCGGTCCCAGCAACACCATCAGGAGCGCCGGAAAAATGAAGAACATCAGGGGAAACAGCAGCTTCAAGGCAATTTTTGCGGCGCGCTCTTCCGCCAGGTGGCGGCGCTTGGTGCGCAGCATGTCGGTGTAGACGCGCAATGCGGATCCGACGCTGGTGCCGAAACGCTCGGCCTGAACCAGCATCGCGACCAGCGTCTCGACATCGGAGACGCCGGTGCGCATCGCCAGATTGCGCAGTGCCTTCTCGCGGCTCGAACCGGCCCGCAACTCCAGCAGCACGAGTGAGAATTCATCGCTCAACACCAGGCTCTTCACATGAATCTCGTCGGCCACACGCAACATCGCGGCGTCGACTCCGAGCCCTGCTTCGACGCATACCGTCATCAGATCGAGCGCATCGGGCAGGCTCTCGAAGATTTCTTGCTGGCGCCGATCGATTCGCCGTGCCAATGCAACGTTCGGCAGGTAGTAGCCGAGCGTCGCCAGCATCATCAGCAACACTGCGACGAGTGCAAGGCTGTGCGATAAGCTGCTCGGCAAACTGCTCAGCATAAGCAGGGCAATGAGCGGCAAGCCGAGCGCCAGTACCGTTTTCGCGGCGAAATAGATTGCTGCGGCCGAGGGGCTGCGCCAGCCGGCGTTCATGAAACGGGTGCGCAGGGCGGACTTGTCCCAGCCCTCGGTGGGTAGCGAAAGCTTCGCCACATGTGCCGAGGCCTTGGCGATCGTCTCCATCCATTGCGGCCGGCCGTCCGCTGTCGTGCCGCCGCCTTGTCCGGCGCCCGTGGTGGGCTCAATTCGCCCGGCCATGCCTGGCGCGATCGCATCGAGGCGCCGCTGCAGGACATTCGGCCGCGTGATAAGCATGGCGCCGAATGCTGCGCCAAAGACGATGACGAAGGTCGCGCCCAACAACACGATCTGCATGGTGTTCATGATTTCCTCGCAAACTTGCGGTTCATTGCAGTCGGTGCTCAGACGTGAATCCGGATGATCTTGCGCATCCAGACAATGCCCAGCAACATGCTGACGAGCGATATGCAGATCATCTTGACGCCTGCCGAATCTTCGATCAGCCCCATAAAAAAGACCGGATTGATCAACATGATCACGCCGGCAAGCGCGAACGGCAGCACGCCGAGAATCCACGCCGACAGACGCCCTTCGGCCGACAGCACCTTGACCTTGCTGAGCAGCTTCATCCGCTCGCGGATGATCTGGCTGATGTTGTCGAGGATTTCGGAGAGGTTGCCGCCGGCCTCGCGCTGGATCAGCACTGCAATCACGAAGTAACGCAGGTCCATGACCGGCACGCGCGTCACCATGTTCTTCAGCGCGTCGTTCATCGACACGCCGTAGCTGATCTCGTCGAAGGTAATGCGAAATTCACCGCCGAGCGGCTGGGCCATTTCTTCGGCCACCATGCCGAGCGAACTCGGAAACGAGTGACCGGCGCGCAGCGCGCGGCTGATCAGGTCTGCGGCCTCGGGCAACTGCTGCTCGAGCGTCGAGATGCGCTTCGCGCGGCTGCGTTGCACCAGCCCGAGCGGCAGCAGCGCAAACAGAACGGCGAGCGCGAGCGTAAGCAGCATCGGCAGGCCGAAAAACAGCGCGATGAACGTGGCTATGCCCGGCAGCGCCAGCGTATAGGTGAAAAACCGCGCCACTGACCAGTTACGCCCCGATTGCACCAGCAACCGGTCGATCGAATGGATGCGCGGCACTTTTAGCAGCCACTGGGTTAGCAGCGGCGAATCGCTCAGCATCCGCGCTTTCAGGATCGACATCGATCCAATGCTGCTCGTGGCACCCGCCGACATCGCGCGAATGCGCTGATCGAGCCGCTTGACGCCGGCCCCGTGATGGCTGTTCCACCACACGTAGCCCGCTTCGATCACCAGCACCACCGCGAAAAACAGCAACACCGCAAAGCCTAGAAATAACCTGTTCATGACGTGCTCCCGAATCCCGGTTCAGACTTCATAGCGTTTCTGCGGATCGTAGATGTCGTCCGGCACCGTCACGCCGAAGGCCTGCAACCGTTCACTGAATTGCGGCCGCACACCCGTCGCGCAGAAATAGCCTTTGACGCGCCCCTCGCTATCGAGCCCCGTGCGCTTGAAGGTGAAAATCTCCTGCATGTTGATCATGTCGCCTTCCATGCCGGTGATTTCCTGAATGCTCATCAGCTTGCGACGGCCGTCGGTGAGCCGCGATGCCTGCACGATCACGGTGATCGCCGAAGCCACCTGCTGGCGCATCGCCTTGGCCGGCAGCGCGAGGCCCGCCATGCTGACCATGTTTTCGAGCCGCACCAGCGCATCGCGCGGCGTGTTCGCATGGATCGTCGCCATCGAGCCTTCGTGGCCGGTATTCATGGCGTGCAGCATGTCGAGCGCCTCGCCGCCGCGCACTTCGCCGAGGATGATGCGGTCCGGGCGCATCCGCAGTGCGTTCTTCACGAGCGAACGCTGGCTGATTTCACCCTTGCCTTCGATGTTCGGTGGTCGCGTTTCGAGGCGTAGCACGTGTTCCTGGCGCAGCTGGAGTTCGGCGGCGTCTTCGATCGTCACGATCCGTTCGTCGGACGGAATGAAGCCCGACAACAGATTCAGCATCGTCGTCTTACCGCTGCCGGTGCCGCCTGAGATCAGCACGTTGATCTTTGCCTTGATGAGCGCTTCGAGCAGGTGTGCCATCGGCGAAGTGAATGTCTGGTATTCGATCAGGTCCGAAACCTTCAGCGGATTGACCGCGAAACGCCGGATCGACAGCAGCGGGCCGTCGATGGCCGAAGGCGGAATGATCGCGTTGACGCGCGAACCGTCGGCGAGGCGCGCATCGACCATCGGCGTGGATTCGTCGATGCGCCGTCCCACCCGCGAGACGATCTTCTCGATCACCTTCATCAGATGCGCGTTGTCGTAAAACTGCACGTCCGTGACCTCGAGTTTGCCGCGCCGCTCCACATAGACGTGGTGCGCGGTGTTCACGAGAATGTCCGAGATGGTCGGATCTTTCAGAAGCGGTTCGAGGGGGCCGAGGCCCAGCATCTCGTCCTTGACGTCCTGCACGAGCGTGCGTCGTTCGACGTCGTTCATCAGGATGTTGCCTTCTTCGATCAGCTTGTTGACCAGCTGCGTCAACTCGCGTCCGACCTGTTCTGGTGACAGATGCTGTAGCTTGTCGAGCTCGACACGCTCGATGATGGCCTCGTGGATCTCCATCTTGAGCTGCAGATAGGCGCGGCGTGCCATGCCACCTTGCGAAGCCGGATCGGTCGCGCCGTTCGTTTGTTGCACCGCGGGCCGCTCGACGACGGCGGCATCTGCCATCGCGAAGCTCGGCGCAATCTGCGCCTCGGCGGCTTGCTTGAAAAGGTGTTCGCGCAGTGACATGGCGGTGCTCCGGTTCTAATCTTAGGTGGGGCGTTCGAGCCGTTTCGGCTGAATCGAGGCGGCTTCAGGCCGGACTCGGCTGAGCCCGCGGTTTCGAGCGGAACAGCTTCGTGAGCATGGTGTTACCCGACGCTTTCGGCGCCGGTGCGAGGGTCTCGGCGAGTTCGGCGAGACTCTTCGAAATCGGACTGTTCTTGTGCTGCTTGATCACCGGCACGCCCTGGTTTATCGCATCGAGTACCGGACGGGCATCGTTAGGCAGTGCGTTGTAAACCTTGACGCCAATTACCCCTTCCACGGTCTTCAGGTCGATCCGGCCGCGCTTCTCATGCCGGTTGAGGAGAACCCGCACGCGCTCACCGGGATAGCCGAGCGACTGGAGCAGTCCCAGCAACTTCTGCCCGGCTCGAATGTGCGGCACGCTCGATTGCAGCACCGGGAAGATCAGATCGCTGTGGTCGAGCGCGAAGATCGAGACGGGGTTCACACTCTGGCCGACATCGAAGAGTACGAAGTCGTACTGACGGCGCACCAGCTTTACGATCTGCTCGAGATGCGGCACCTTGATATCGACGGCCTTCACCGGGTCGCCCGCGCCGGCCAGTACATCGAAGTTAGGGTACGCATGGGTCAGGCAGGCATCGAAAAACGACGCGTCCAGACGGTCGATCTGCGCGCAGACTTCGGCGATGGTCGCCGGCGGGTTCTTGTCGCAGACCAGATGGGCCGCGTCGCCGAACTGCTGGTTCAGATCAACCAGCAGCACGCGCTTGTCGCGCAGCGTCGCGAGGGCATAGCCGAGGTTGACGGCAACGAAGGTCGCGCCGCTGCCGCCCTTGGACGAGACGAACGACAGTACCTTGCCATCTCGATGATCGGCCTCGGCACGGCGTCCGGCGACGCGCTTGATATCGGCAATGAAACTGTCGCGATCGATTGGCCACAGCGCGACGTTGCGCACGCCAGCGCGCATCGCCTGCATCAGGACCTCGTGCGAGGGCTCAGGCGTGATCAGCGTGCAGACCAGTTCGCGATGGCGGCTCGACAGCTTTTCGAGCGCATCGATGTCGTCCTGCGTGAGGTGGTAGCCGTCGAAGATCAACAGATCGGTGGTTTGCAGCGCGTCCTTGTCGGCGCACACCTGTTGCAGCCCGTTCGCAAGCGTCTTGAGCTGATGCCCGATGCCGCTCGCGGCGATCACGGCGGTGATCTGCTGGCTACGCCCTGGGTCCGATGAAACTAACAGGATATTGATCATTTCTTGTGCTCCACTTCACTTGTCCACTGCCAGCCGTGCTACACCGCAGCGATGATTACGGCGACCCGGTGGTCGAACCCGAGGAACCGAGGCCGACACCAAACGGTGAGCTCACAACCACTGGTTGCGAGAACGACTTGTCGTAGCGGAACATCGAGGCCGCCGCCGCACCGCCGTCGACGCCGGTGACCGGATCGGCATTGGTGCCGGCCTGCGGATTGAGCACCTGCGAGGCGCTGATCTGCTGGACGGTCTCGCCGAAGTGCGCGTCCCACTGTGGCGTCGAGGTCAGGCAGCCGGCGAGCGACAGGCTGATGCCTGCACAGACGCTGGCGCGAATCAATGTTTTGAGCGTTTTCATGTTCGGCCCCAGTTCAAGGTGAAGTTCGTGAGCGCTGCCGGAGCGCTCAAGGCGCTTTCGCGGTAGCGACCGGCATCATCACGCCGTGATCGGGCGTGGCGTCAGGAAGCGCCGTAGCAACCGGAGTAGCCACCGCGACCGGAGTCGTCACAGCAGGCGGAGCGGCGGGAACAATCGGAGCAACTGGAGCAGCCACTGCCGCATTCGATCCCGGCAGCGCGGATTGCGGTGCACCTGCAGCCGGCGGCGGCGTGTGCGGCGTCTTGCCTTCCATGTTGCCGGTCAGCAGCACACCTGCCTCGCTGACGTCACCGAAGCGGTCGGTCGGCAGTGTGTAGTCGGCCGGCAGTGGCTTGACGAGGTGCGGCGTCACGACAAAGACCAGTTCCGTGCGGTCTTGCTGGAAGTTCGTGCTGCGAAACAGCGCACCCAGAACCGGCACTTCGCCGGCGCCCGGCAGCGCGTTGATCGTGCCCGTGATGTTGTTCTTGATCAGGCCGCCAATCGCGAAGCTCTGACCGTCCATCACCTGCAACGTGGTGGAAGCTCGACGCGTCGTAATGAGCGGCAGCACCGAGGTGGTGTTGTTGGTCGACGAGGTGACGGTAGCTCCGGTCGGCGACAGCTCCGACACTTCAGGCGCTACGGTCAGGTTGATGCGGCCGCCTTCGAGCACGGTCGGCGTGAAGGTGAGTCCGACACCGAAGTCTTCTTCCTGCAGGGTAATCGTCGTGGTGCCGCTGGCCGTCTGCGCAACGGGGATGAACACCTTGCCGCCGGCGAGGAAGCTTGCCTGTTGGCCGCTGATGGCCATTAAGTTTGGCTCGGCGAGCACCTTGACCAGTTGATCGCTCTTTTGCGCATCGATCGCAAGGCCGAACGGCAGCTTGTTCGACTTGACCGCAGCGGCCTTGCCCGCACCGCCGCTAAGGAAATTAGCGAGCAACCCGAAGGTCCAGCTGCCGAAGCTGCCATTGAGGCTCGCCTCGGCACCGAGCTGATCGATGAGGGTCTTCGAGACTTCCGCGACCTTTACTTCCAGCATCACCTGCTGCGGAGCGGCGACGCTCAGCATGTTGATGATGCGCAGGTTCTTGTCGGCAGCTTGAGCCTGGCCGCCGCCACTTCCTCCTGCTGCGGCACCAGCACCAGCCGCACTGCCTGCCGCGGCCTGCACGATCGGCCGGGTGGCGCGCTGCACGAACGCGTTGGCAAGTTCTACGACACGTTGCACCTTGACGGAATCCGCGACGCTGCCGCTCAGCACCAGGCTGTCAGCCGCGGCGCTCACACGGATGTCGTGTTCATCCGGCATCAACGCGGCGAGGGTCGCCTGCAGGCCGCCCGGATCGACGCCAACCACTACGTCGATGACGCTGCACGAGCCGCTGCGGCCCTGGATGATCATGTTGGTGGCGCCCACGTCGGTGCCGAGCAGATACAAGGTCTGCGGCGACACCAGCATGGCCTGGACGATATCCGGGTTGCCGACGGTACGGGTGCGCACGGCCTCGGGCAACGCGACCATCGTCGACTTGCCGACCGCCACGTTGACGGTGCTGTGCTCGCGGACTTCACCGGTGCAGCTCGGGCCCTTCGACTGGCCAGCGTCGGCGGCTGTCGTGGGGCGACTCACGCCGATCGTCAGGTTCACACCGTTGGCAGCAACCGTGAGTGGCTTGGCTGCGTTGGCGCCCGTCGATTGCGCGTCGACCTGTGCGCTGCACAGTGTGAGGCACGCCAGCGCGACCAGTGTGATCTGCCCGATGTGCCGCTTCGATTCGCTGCGCGGACCACGTTGTTTGCTGCGACGCGTGCCGTTGTCATGAAGGTGGTTCATTTGCATTCCCCCGGATGAAGCTGTGAGCCGCCATGAGGCTGTCGTCAGCCTGATTGGTCAGTCCCGTTGAATTCTTGTTTTACTGCACCAACTGCTCGCCGCCTGGTCTCGCGGCGAGATTCAATCAGAAGCATTCCTGGCCGTTTTGCGTGCCGGTAATCACCCGGATGCAATTGCCCGGCGAACGCGCCGCCACCCGTTGAACGACACGCACAGTCTTGACCTCGGGCTTCGGTGGGGCCACGGCAACCGGCTCCCTCAACAGCGAAACTTTGGTCGCGCCGCCGGTGGTGTCGTCGGCGTTATCCACCTGGTTACGCAGCACCAGCGAGAGCGTGCCGACACTGCGGGCCAGGTCGATCTTCTCCGCCTGTTCGGGCGATACTTCGAGCGTGACCGCATTGACGACGCGCGGCTTGGTGTCGTCGCGGCTCACTTCCTGCGCGACGGCCAGTACGAGAATCTTTTCGAGGACGATCTTCGAGATGTTGCGGTCCTGCGCTTCACCTGCCGCGGCAGTGCCATCCTTCTGCGTATTGACGATGATGTCGACGTAGTTGCCTGGCAGCGCAAAGCCCGCCACGCCGATCACGTCGTTCACACGCACCGTGATTGCCCGCTTGCCTTCGCCGATCACCGCCGAGAGGCCGCCCAGCGTGCCGATTGGCGCGAGCTTGGCGTCGAGCAGCGGTTCGCCGCGTTGTGCGCTCGTTTTCAGGACGCGGCCGTCGAGCTTCTGCGGGTCGGTGAAGGCGCCTGCCGGAATGCTGCCAGCGGGCCAGTCGACCAGCTTGACGAACTCGGGTGTCAGGCGTTGGCCGAGGTTGATATCGGTGGCCGCGACGACAACCTTTGTCGAAGGTGTCGCCTGGGTTTGCATCCAGCGTGACGCGAACAGGACGGCGACCAGCGCGGCGATGGTCGCCACGGACAGCATCGCCAGCGCTCTCATATTTTTCATGTCGTACTCCTCAACGGATTGACTCGACAGGCTCGCGCCTGCACCCCCGGAAATCCAATTTTTTAGTGCAGCATTACCATCACTGCCATCGTTCCAAGCGCGATGGCTACACCGTAGGGAAGCCGTCCGAGCGATGTCGTTTGTGTCTTGTGCTGTGCAAAGCCACTGCACATCAGGAACAGGCTATTGCCCGCATGGCGCAACTGGCGCCGTTGAACCACCAGGACCAGTGCCCACAGTCCGCCTACCAGGAAAGTCCCCAGCGCGATCAGCAGCACGGTCGAGGGTCCGACGAAGGCGCCGATCGCCCCCATTAGTTTCGCGTCGCCTGCGCCGAAGGCACGCAGCAGGTAGAAGGGCAGCATCACTGCAATGCCGGTTGCCAGTCCTTGCAGTCCCAGCCACAGTCCTGCAACTCCGCCATGTGCGATCCACTGCACCGGCACTGCCGCGATCAAACCGAGCAGGACCAATACGTTCGGGATGCGCCGCGAGTGCAGGTCGAAAGCAGCGGCAGCGATCACCAGAGCAAAGACGAACAGCCCAGTCGGAAACGCGAAAGTGTCCATGACGAAACCTTTTTTATTCTGTGTTCTATCTTGCGGTCCGCGTCGCCAGCGCCCGTGTGGGCGGCTGGCTCCGCCACATCCGAAGCTCCGGGCGCTTGATCGTCGACGCCGGCGTTGGTTGCCAGCCCGTCGATCTGATCGCCCGGGAGGTGCGTCTGCTCAGCCAGTCGTGTTCTTCGAAGCGGTCGTCAACTGCGCACCGATGTTGGTGAACAGGGTGTTGAGGCTTTTGCCCGCGACGGTTGCACCGGCGATGATCATCACCGCGATCAGGCCGGCCAGCAGGCCGTATTCGATCGCAGCAACACCTTCTTCTTCACGGACAAAGCGCTTTACTTCGTTGATGATCGTGTTCATGGTCAGTCCTCGTTGTGTTAAGAATTAAAAACTCATGGAGAAGAAAGCACCCGCTGCGGGTCGGGCACAAAAACATTGGCCGCTTTAGGCGACCCGGGCAAAGTCCGGATCGGGTGGCGCTGACCGGTCGAGCGATGCGAAGCATTATTAAGGAGTGCTTCGCGGGTATCGCCGGCTGAACCATCCAAACCGTCCCTGCCTCGTTCCAGGCGCCGGGCGGGCCGATCAACTGGCTCCCCCAGCCCGGCCTTCAGAATTCGCCTCGCCGTGTCCGGCATACCGCGCCCCGAAGTCCGTTGTTGCCGCTTGACTGTTTCCCCCCGACAGCAGTCAAGC
>Ga0302309_10003726_pt1 | contig 11634 bp, 5 predicted proteins | sample III_Palsa_N1_1_FD_200453 | JGI IMG/M metagenome (GOLD analysis project Ga0302309, IMG submission 200453) | Peat permafrost microbial communities from Stordalen Mire near Abisko, Sweden - III_Palsa_N1_1 | ecosystem: Environmental > Terrestrial > Soil > Palsa > Peat permafrost | place: Sweden... | reverse complement strand
CGCTATCGACCTCAGAAGTAAATGATTCTACACTGACCGCATCTTCATTTTTTGTCAGATAATATGAATAATTGCCTCCTGGCATACTGATCCGCTTTACACGTGTGTCACCAGTTTTTACAAAATTTCCAAGAGATGCTGATACGTTATTCGTTGAATGCTTTGAATCTCCGAAGTCATAATAGTTTTTTTTAACGATGTGTTTATATACCTCACTGTAATTAGTGATCTCTCCAATATCCTCCAAACTTTTCAAAATGGCTTCCTTTAGTGACATGCAATAGCGGGTTTAGAAATGTGAATATATAGAATTAATTGAAATTTCAACCCAAGTATGGCGAGGGCATTATTGGTAGCGATTGATCCCAACACCTTGCAAGTTGTTAATGGTGGATTAATTTACGCAGGGGGGAGCGGAATTTTTCGATAGTAGATAGGATTCGGTCTCTTGATCCCAATAGATCAACCGGTCGGTTCTTAGAAGGTTGACAAGTTCCAGATTGTATTTCTTACACTTAGGTGTAATGGCGATGACCAGTAGGCAGTTCGTCCGTGTCATGATGGTATAGGCAAATTCCTTGGCCTCATTTTCATAAAGAATGTCTGCTTGTAAAGACCAGACGATGAAATCTTTCTCCAGCCCCTTCAATCGCAAAATTGTGGTGGTCTCTACAGATTGGCGATGAGCTGATAAGGCATCACGGAGCTCTTCATCTCTTTCTAATATTGTGATCTTATGCACGTCAAAAACGGAATAGACATCTTTGATGTGTATAATTTTATCCGCCAATTGATGGTGATCATCTGCGAATACGATAATAGGTCGCGCTCCCGGTGGGGCTCCTTTGTAGGGTGTAATCTCTATAGTTACATCTTTATCGCCAGAATCTTTTGTTATAGATTGCGAAAGGGGGCAGATCGCCTCGCTAATCCGGTAGGGGAGTCTATATGAGCCTTTCAGTCGATGATACTTCCTTCTGCTCATGTTTTCATCTTTGGGAATGGAGCCCGATTGACCAATATGGACAGCCTGGGCGAGATCTCCGGCCAGGATAAGATTGTCTACATTCTTCAGCAGCAGACTCATGATGCGGAAATCGGCTGCAGTACAATCCTGGAATTCATCTACAAATACATAGTCGAATTTGTTTTCAGATGTATTTCCTTCAAGGTGGTTGAGGAATAGTTGCCTGCGAGCCGTGAATGATTTGCCGGCGGGGGGATGGTTGTACATCCAAACCCCATATCGATAGAGCACCTGCCAGATCGCTTTTCTTCGGGGTGAACTGTGCAATAATTGCGGTTTTTTGCCTCTGCCTTTTCTTTCCAACGCCTGATAGATCTCTTCTCCGGTCGAGAGCTTGCAACCGAGACCATAGATTACCCGATGATACTCTTCCAAAAGAAAATCGGGGTTCAGGATATCGTCCATTTCTCCATCCGGAATGCTCTGTTCGGATTTTACAGCTATGATGGCCGAATGTAGGAACCTGATATGAACCTTCTCGTCAAAATAAGTGTTGGGAATTTCGCCAATGTATTTGCCTAGCATTTCAAAATGGATGAATTTTATCTTCACGATAAATTGCTCACCCACGGAAATTTCTCCTGTGCCATCATGCACATCATTGTTTGTGTAGTAATATCTCTGAGTGTGTTCGATTTTCCTGTTCTCCAATAGATCTGTTATCCAAGCCCTGAGTTGTTTGATCAAACCCTTGTTGAATGTTGTCACCAGGAAATTCAGGTTGGCCGACCATTGGTAATGATCAAGAATATTGATGATCTTTTCGGTTATTACAACACTCTTGCCGCAGCCTGCTGGGCCTGTTATGATAGAGGGTCGTTCCTCATAAACTGCTGCTATTTTTTGGTCTTCTGACAGTACTACCTCTCGTCTGACTTTTAAAGGAGGATTGAAAAGGCCGAGGTAGGAAGGAATGCCCTTGGAGTCAAAAGAAAGTCCGCGTTGTATCTTTTCCAGGCCAACGGCATTGAAACTACGGTCTTTCCAGGAAACAGGATGGGCCGATGCCTGTAGTTTATACTTTTGGATAAGGTCTTTTCTGTATTCATCTACTTCGGTCAAGATACCATCAAAAAGATGGTCGTGCTTAGGCATGGGAATCTCCTGGTATTCTAGGTCCTTAATACTTGTTTTGAGACTCTGCATTAAGGAAAGCTTTTTGCCCTGCGAAGAGGTTAATAGGAAGAGCTTTTCTGGGTTAAACGTTTGAATGATTTCTTCAAAATTGGAAACGAGGTAGTCTTCGTTGTCGGAAGAGTCAAACAGATAGCTGGCGATGATCCACGGGTTAATAATTTGGAAATCATTCCTGTTAGACCAGGAATATACATTGTATTCAATGGGCAACTCTTTTAATTCAGGATAATAGGAAAGAGCGGCCGGCCAGAGATAGGATCGTAGGTATTCCAGCATAAAGGGGCTGAGGTCCACATTTATTAGCCTGAAGAACAAGGGATTTAATCCCTGTCTCTTGCGAGCGACATAGGCCAGACCGAAACAGAGTTGAACACAACCGGTTCCCGCGCCTAAGTCGAATATGTCTATAGGGTGTCCTGCTGAAAATGCTTCCATGATTTTCTCGGAGAAAGAGGACATAAAGACATTGATCCTTCTGGCCTGGTACCATAATGAATATGCCAGGGGGGTGGTCAGCCTGTCATAACATAGATCCTGGTTATTCATCAGGTTGTAGGCCTCTGTCTGGGATCTGGCGAAATCATAGCCGAAATTTGGGAAATGGTCGTGGTGAGCCAGGTATTTTTTAGCAGCCTCAAGGATAATTGCCTCTATAGTGCTTTGCTGGTCTTTGAGCCAAATTTTGAATGATGATTTCATATCGGTTTGAAACCTTCTTTACCAATCCCTATATCAGGTATGTAGGTCTTTATAATACGCTCAACTTCCTGGTATCTTTCGCGGGTCCAGGAAAATTCCTCTAAAAGCCGAAGGGCTTCCTGTCGTGTCCCAGCCGTGAATTTGCCCCTGTCCTGGTGAAATGGTTGAATGATGAATTTCTTGATGCCAGTTTCTAATAATGAAGTAGAGAAATGATGGGGGTTTTCGATGGGTAGTAAGGGGGTAATGGTTATACAAGAATTAATTCCATTATCAAATACTTCTTTGATCGCCTGAAGCCTAACTTTATTGGCTGGGCAGAAAGGCTCGAACACCTTTCTAACTCTTTCGCTGTCCGTCGTAATGGTCATATTAACCTGTACTGTTTTGAATTGTCGCAACAGATCGATATCACGTGTGACCAGCGAACTCCTGGTTTGGATGACCAATCTTGGCTGATGGTAGGTCAGTAATTCCTTTAAGATATCCCGGGTCAATTCAATCTTTTTTTCGATTGGCTGATAAGGATCTGTCACGCTGCTCATATATACCGTCTTACCGGTAATGGGTTTGTGCCGGAACTTTTTCAAAAGCGCCAGGGCATTATCCTTTACATTTACCCAATGACCCCACTGTTCTTTTTTGGCATTGTCCCTGGCAAAAAAGGCAGCATAGCAATAGGTGCAGCCAAATGCGCAGCCGGAGTACGGGTTCAGGGAATAGTCATAGCTGGCCATAAAACCACTGGTCTTATTCAATAAGGTGCCGACTTGCTGGTAAGTAATGCTGGCATGGCCCAATTGATCAGGCTTGTCTATACCGGAGTTGTCAAAGAGTGATATTTGATTTTCAGGAGCCATTTATAGTGTTAATACTTTCATACTTTCCTCGCCAAATTGACTAATGACTCTGACAGCTATTTTTTTACCTTCCTTAAATTCAATAGGATGGGACTGAAAACCATATAATTTATCAAAAGCTTCTTCATCTATCTCGATCCTAAGCGTATTTTGCGCTTTAGCTTTAGTGACATCCTTGGCCACGCTACTCAGACCTTTCTTCCATTTTGCGAATTCATCTTTGTCTCCACCACAGAAGAAGACCTGTTTTACGATGAAGTTACTGCTGTCATAGTCGTCATCTACCATCCAGTAGGCTATATCTGCTATACTTCTTGCCTTGACCTCATCCATTATTGGGTCGTATATATCCAGGCCTTGAATTTCGATGGTTACGGTTGTCCCTTCTTTGGAGGTTTTGATATCAGGTTCACCTATAGTTACAAAGGATGCAGCTTTTTTGTCTTTTTTTAAGAGCCCTTCCTGCATTAAATCATCGTGCATCCTGACTTTGGTGACCTCGAAGCTGCCTGCGCTGGTCGTTATGCTTTGATTTTGGATATCGGCTTCAAAAGAAAATCCGAGAATGATAAGCCAGTCTGCATCACCGGCACTACGGCATTCTTTAACAGCCTCATTTACCGTCTGTTTGCTAACTGTGCCGAATTTAGGGCCGATATGAATGTAAGCCTTTCTTTCTTTTCCCCCCGCATCATTGTAAAAGCCCTCCGCATGGAGATAAGCACTACTCTTATTTTCAACGCGTTTGAAGATGGCATTTTCATTTTTGATACCATTTTTTACGCCTGCGCTTTTCAGATGTTCGAAAATTCTTAATTCAAAATGTTCTACGTCACGTTCGCCATTAAGGGAATGGTCTATAGTATCAAGCGAGATTGTTTCAAAATTCTGCAATGTTTCTACAGTAAATGTACCTGCTACTCGTAATTTTCTTTTATCTTCTTTGGGTTGGTCATATAAAGCCTCCTCCTCTGTCGGTTCGTTGTTTGCGAGGCTTTTTAAAGTTATATGTTGAACAGTTTTATATATAAAACCTAATCGGAGGTCTTTTCCTATTTGATCAAATAATTCATAATATGGAAAAACTCCAGTCATCAACCTGGTTTTGGCAATATTCAGGGCTATACGACTTGAATCGATGGTTATCCACCTTCTTCCCCATTGTTCAGCAACATAGGCTGTAGTTCCGCTTCCGCAGGTCGGATCGAGTACTAAGTCGCCAGGATCCGTCGTCATCAGGATACAACGTTGAATGATTTCTTTGTTAGTCTGTACTACATATTTCATATCTGTTTCCCCTCTTGAATCATTCCAGTTGTTGTTATAAGGTATATATGGGAAATCATCAAAATAACGTTTATATATCCTCAAACCTTCTTTCCTTAACAACCTGCCGATATCCCAAAGCCTTTTGGTGCCTTTGTATCCTGCTTTCCAATTACGGTTCGGGCCACAATTCAATACAAAGGTTCTTCCTTGATCATCTAATTTTATCTTTTGCTCTTCGGGCTTTGTTGTGCCTCCTGAAACTATTGAGTCTGTGGCGAATATTTTTGAACCTTTTGGAATTAATTCTGGCTTATCCAGTTCCTCATCGGTTAATCTTCTAATGTTGCCATTTGCGAGTTCAAGATTAAAATATTCCTTCGATCCCTCACCCCCTAATATTTTTTTCTTATACAGCTGTCTGTATTTTATTTGATCTGATTTTTTGGCATACCATAATATATAGTCGTTTGTTACTGGAATTAATTTGTTTGACAAGCCACTGGTCTTGGAAAACGATATGAGTGCACAAAAGTTTTCACTTCCATAAACTTCATCCATTACATTTCTAACCAAGTGTACATTTTCATCGCTGATCTGAACGAAACAAGACCCACTTTCTGTCAATAATTCCTTTGCAATAATTAACCTATCTCTTAAATATGACAAATACGAATGGATTCCAAGTTCCCAGGTATCTCTAAATGCCTTTATCATTTCTGGCTCACCCGTAAGATATTCGTCATTTCCATCTTTGACGTCTCTGGTATTTAATTGCATTTGCCAATTACTTCCGTATTTGATGCCATATGGTGGATCAAAATAAAGTGTCTGTATTTTTCCGGCCATTCCTTCTCTTTCCAATAAAGATGTCATCACCAATAAGCTATCCCCTTGAATTAATCGATTTTTCCAGTCATCACTGTATTTGTAGTAATCAGCCACTTTTTCTAACTCATCCATCAGCATTGTATTTCCAAAAAGAGAAAACATGTCCAATTGTTCTTTCTGACCTTCCCTGATTTTATACAGATTATTAATGAGTAGTTCGGGACTAATGTGTTCATGACGGTATAGGCTCCGAATATCTATTTTGAGCAACTGTTCCCGGTCATCATTCCCATATTTATTTAACCAGAATAATTCCGGGTCCTGGCCGCGATGCACTACCGGATTTATAGGATATTCGGACTTGTTTTTTTCTTTTACCTGTTCATTTGCATCTTCCATTCCAGCCTCTTCCTTACTTGGAATATGAGCGCGTTTGTCTCCGGTGTGTTTGATGGACGTAACTTTGGACATTTTTAAAGGTTCTTTGTGATGCGTTATCGGACCTGGTTATTAAGCTTAACGGGCTTAGAGGAATGAAAGTTTATTAATCAACTGTTGTTTTATGTCTCTGATATCGTTTACTATCTCAATGAAATACCACTGATCCATTTTGTATTTTTCTCTGACTTCATTCACTGCCGGCAGCCAGCGATTTTCTACGTACCATTTCTTGTTTTCCTTGTCTTTATTCATGCCCGTAATTTCTATGATCAGATTTATCATTTCACCTTTGCTGGTGACGCACCGGGCAATAAAATCAGGATAATACAACTTGTCTTTTCCGTCGCCAATGTAGGGAATCGTAAATCCAAGGAATGCATTTTTGACGTAGCTGCAGACCTGGGTGAGTTCTTCCAACGTTTTGGCGCATATCTGTTCCCACGCATCCGTATCTGCCACTACGTAATTGACATGGCTTTTTGTGGTCTCATAAACCTGCTTGGTTGTATTGCCATTTACATATTTTGTACTTCCGAACTGGTTGTAATAATTCAGAACGGGAAAAATTTTATCCCGTTCTCGATCCTTTGACTTGATAGCTAGGTTTATATGGTCAGCTATTTCTTTTTCGTCCCAATACATCACAAGACGCTTTAGGTCTGGATCTGTCTCGCCCATAATTTTTACTTTTTTTGTATACCATTCTTCGGCGATCTGTTTGAGGTTATTGAATTTTTGAAATTTGGGGTTTCGATCATCGTCAGAATAGTGCCATTTTAGAACAAATCTCGTCAGTCCAAAAATAACCTGCGCATCTCTGAGTTCTTTGTGAGATTTGACTTCTAGAACATCTGTTGCTTTACTCATTGCCGTAGCCATGACAGTCCTTACTGGTATCTTCGTGAAGTCCAACTCAAAATTCGGTCTGTTGCTAAAATCAGCTAAAAGTTCACCCTCCTCCATTTCTACTCGATAGCCAACTACATTGGGAAAAGTGATTTCATATTCGGTTTGCCTTTCGGGTATAGCTTTGATGTGAGTAAAATCCTGGGGGGGGATCGGATTTGCTGTTCCCCCTTTGAAAAGCTTGAAGGGGATGCCTATAATGTGAGCATATTCAGGTGGAAATTTCCAGGTAATATTTTCCTCTTTATACCGGTAAAGATCTTTTTGGTCAACTAGCAGTCCTTCTGGCGAATAGGGCTGGATCACATAGCTTTTGCGCCGTAATGCACGTCCTGCTACTTGTTCGCAGAGTAATTGGGATCCGAACGCGCGTAGTCCCATGATATGAGTCACTGTATTCGCATCCCATCCTTCTGTTAGCATTGATACTGACACTACGCAGCGGATGTGAGAACCCAATGCATTTCTTTTGCCAACTGTATTGACCACTTCTCGAAGAAGATCAGCATCCGTAATATTTTCCACAGATTTATCCGGATGCATGATGCGATAGTCTTGTTTAAATTTTTCTATTTCCGGGCCAAACACGTGCTTGAACTCTTCGTTGACCTGGTTATTATTTTCCAGTGCATCGCTATCAATTAACAAGGTGGGAAGTTTCTTATATGGCTGTAAAGTTTGAGGGTTATAATTTGAAAATATTGGATATTTTCCTGATACTACTACCCTGTTCCCTTTTGCATCTTCAAATTCATACCCTGCGATGTATTTAAAAACTTCCTTGGAGACAGATGTGTTGTTGCAGACAGCAATAAATACAGGTGGTTCTGTGAACAAATTCATTTTTCCTTCACCTGCTTCTCGCATGCCAATGTCGTAATTTCGATAATGATCGACGAATTGTTCTAATGCAGTTATTAGAATTTTTGGCAATTTGGGTGGGGACTCAATAAATTGTTCTCCCTTCGCTTTAGCCTCTTTCTTTTGTTTGGTTTGACCTTTCTTCGGTAGTTCACTTCTGACGTGATCATAAAGATTTCTGAGCATAGGCATGGTTACCTCGTGCGTATTGTCGCTTTCCGGTAGAAAAGGGATTTTGACCAAGCCGCTTTCGATGGCTTCGATTAGGCCGAAATCGGCGACTACCCATGGGAATAGGGCATATGCAGTATGTCCTGAACCATTTAGATAATAGGGGGTAGCGGAGAGGTCGTATATATTTTTTAATTGGAATCGCCGACTCATTTCTTTGAGTCCATTGAACCAGACAGCTGCGCGTTCATTTTCATCCTCTGAGTTTTCGTCTTCAGTATTTTTGCCTTTCTGTTTTGGTAGATAGCAGTGATGTGCTTCATCATTTATCACCAAGAGACGGCTACCTGTTTTGAACTTACTCAACACCCTTTTGATAACTTGTGCAAAATCTTCGGTTGCTACCCGCTTTTTGCCGTCTTCCCCAATTTTACCATCAAAAGGGCTACGTTTGTTTCCCTGCAATATCTTTGGTTCGAACTGATGAAAATTTACGATGACCAGTTTTGCATTTAGTCCGTCGAGCATGGGAAGGTACTTCTGGGGAACCAGGGTTCGATCCCTATAATAGTCTTTAATATTCTGCGGATTTTGGGTTTCGGTATCTACAAACAGGACTCCAAGCCTATCTTTGATGGTAATTCCGGGTGCAACGACTAAAAAGCAATCTGCGAATCGGGTATCATTACGGTATTCCTGTCTATTGAAATAGTGATATAAAAGCAGACAGGCCATTACCACGGTTTTCCCGCTTCCCGTAGCCATTTTGAATGCAATTCTAGGAAGTTGATTTTCAGGTTGATCAGATACTGTCTGTTGGCCACCTCGCAACAAATTCAGGATATGATTACCTGGGTTTGAACGATCGGCCACTTCGTTCAGCCAGATAGCTGTCTCAACGGCTTCCCGTTGCGCAAAAAAGAGATTTTTGTAAGGTGGCCTTTCAGGATTCAAGAACCAATAATCTAATAATTCTTTTGTAACGCGGGTCGTATTTGGATAGCCATCCTCACGCCACTTCTTCACCTGGGCCCGTGTGAGGTTAATGATATGAGTGAAGTACTGGGCATCCTCATTTACGTCAAATATAGAGGGTTGTTCACCCTGACGTTGAGGGATTATCTGTATATCCGCCGTAAAGATGCGGCGACCTTCCCTGACATCCAAATAATTGAGACTGCCTTCCACATCGGTAGCATAATGGAGGTTAGGTTCCAGGTAGGGGTTATTCAGAATAGGGTTGGCCGTTGACATGCTTGTTGGCTAAAGAATTGAAAAATAGGGAAGTAAGTATGGTTTACAGCTTAAAATTAAGGAATCTATTGCATCGGTCACCTCATTAATCCCAAATTAGTTTGGTCACTTCGAATAGCAAAGCATGTCTTTCGTCGATTTCCTTTTTTCCGTAGCTACTATAGGGTTTAAAATTTAGATTTTGTGACTTTATATAGGCCGCGAACGCTACCTTTTTATGGTACATATCGGGCAGCAGGGTTCTTGCGAAGAAGGTTCCTATAGTATTATAGGTCTTTAACTTCTCCGGGTACAATTCAGCACCTGATGACTGATTGTCTTTCCCTTTTAATAACAAGAGCCCACCTAGTCGATTTCTTTGTAGATTAAAATCTTCCTCGTCATCAAATAAGGTAATGTTCTCTTCATCATTGGTAATAATATGTTCAATATGGTAGGTGTCTCCACCCTTTGTCTGTTCGACTAGCTGATAATAAGTTGCATATTCGTTCTCATCGGAAAAGTTGCTGATGCAATGATCGATTCTTGCAAAGTAATAGCGCAAGAACTTTTTGCCGAAATTGTTGTACCCGAGATTTTTAAAGAATTCATATTTAAATGGTTCCTCCAAATTATCCCTGTCATGATTTTTTTGAGCTAAAAGCAACAGCTGACTAGTAAAATATTGAGAAGTTGTCTCAATGTTTTGATTTCGAATTTGTGAGTTGAGTGTTATGACAGTGGTATTAAATTCGTTTGATTTATAACTGTTGGTTAGATTAGACAACGTGTATAATTTATCAAAGAATTTTGGAACAAGCTTTAATTTGTCCTCTTGACATTTGTCGTCCATGTCAATGGCGGATAAAGTTAGTACGAACTGACCATCTATGTCGTTGAGGCCATTGAAATATATAAACTCAAATTCTTTATAATAATCGTAATAATAAGTCAACATTTTGACATATATATTCGCAAAAAAGGGTAGCGTTTTCTCAACAAATATCCGCGCGTTGCGTTCGTTATTTTTTAAGGAAATATTGTTATTTTCTTCTTCTAGAAAAATGGATTTATGATAATGCGTCTTGTCCAGTTTGACATACTGCTCTGCATTTTTGGCGAATTTGCTTCTGAAATAAGTGCCAAAGAACTCATCAATTGAGGACTCGCCAAACTTTTCTATTTTATCAATTTCAGCATCCCAAATGTCAATATACTTTTCTCTATCATTAATATCAATTTGACTTAAGAGCTTTCCTTTGAGAATTTCGTATGGCTTTAGAGGAACTCCTCTGTCATTGATGACCTCAAATACCATTTCGACATCTTTATCTTTGTCGATCTCCACTTCAATTAAATAAATTCGTTGCCTGAAAAAGGAAATGAATGTTTGTAGCAAGTGAGGTGTAATGAACTTGTCGGCTAACATTTTATAAATTACCGAGTAGTTCTTGTAGATATTAATTTCTGATACGCCGCTAGGAGTAACTTTAAAAGATAGGTTGTTATGAAGAAGATCGTCTAAAGCCCGATGTCTATCTTTGAAACCCATCCAGTATATTTTGCCAAATTCGGTATTGCCCAGAACTGAGGTTTTCAAAGCGTCTGTGATATGAGTAGACAAACTTTGGCTAATGCTTAGATGAAATAGTCCAATTGAAATTAGTGTTAGTGTCGTTAATCTTTGCTGCCCGTCGACGATATATTTTCTACCTTTTATCGTGTTTGTCATGAATGTATTAAGGTAATACCATTCGAGCCGATCAATATTTTCTTGTGTTATCTCCTGATTCGGGTTATATTTTTCAAGATCAAATCTGTAGAAAATGTCTTTCAAAAGCGATGAGACTGGCTTATATGCCAAATCATCGTTCCATTTATATTCTCTTTGGTAGAAATCAACTTCGTATTGAATATTGTTGAAAATCTGGCTGATTTTTCTGTCGTAAGGTTTTAGCCCCATTTGGTAAGAGATTTGAGTACATTAAATTTGTATGAAGAATACCTGGGTTTTAAAAATAGCCAATGTTCCGTGCTATAAATTCCGTGGAATCACGGTTTTTTTATTGGATATAAATTTGTATAAGATGATTCTTATGGCTTAAAGTTCGTTGTACTTTTTGGCAGTCCCTTTTGATTTTTCAACGGGATACTTACGGCCATTGCTTTCGATTTTATCCAGAATTATTTGCCTGACATCAA
>Ga0302309_10003723_pt1 | contig 11636 bp, 9 predicted proteins | sample III_Palsa_N1_1_FD_200453 | JGI IMG/M metagenome (GOLD analysis project Ga0302309, IMG submission 200453) | Peat permafrost microbial communities from Stordalen Mire near Abisko, Sweden - III_Palsa_N1_1 | ecosystem: Environmental > Terrestrial > Soil > Palsa > Peat permafrost | place: Sweden... | reverse complement strand
TGGATATAGCCTTTTAACGAGCTTTTTAACCCGGTAATCTCATCGGCAGATGTAAACCTTATCTGCCTGCCCGACTGCACGTTTTCTGTTTGCTGTACCAATATACCATTAGGGTCATTTAACAAAGCGCCTTTAAAAAAGAGCAACGCGCAGTATTCTTTAAAAACATGTATTAATACGATGTTACTTTTCCCTAGCGTGTAACAGGGGCAGCCCCATTTCAATTCTTCGGTAAGCCCACAATCCAAAGCAATCTCGCGCAATAGCTCAATTTCTTCCTGCCACTTTTTGGTTTTGTTGAAGTAAAAATCAACTTTTGGGTTTGTGCTGTTCATATTTAAGCTTCAATTATTTTCCTACTCGCCGGCCTCAAATACCACGATAATACAGTAAAAACAGCCAGTACCACCGGTGCAATAATTTGTACCGAAACATCATTGCTGGCAATATGCGATATTACCGCGCCGGTCATGGTAAAAAATATACCTACATACGCCCATTCCTTAAGTAATTTAAATTTCGGTATTAATATGGCTATAACGCCCAGCATTTTCCAAATGCCGATAAGCGAAATAAAGTACATGGGATAGCCCAGCGGTTTAAAACCCTGTATCACACCCTTTACCAGCAAGGCCTGCGCCAACCCGCCCGAAAAAATACAAAAGGATAATATCACCGTTATTATCCAATACCAAATTAGCTTTCTTTTTTCCATTTTAATTATTTTGAGGGATTTAATATTTCCTGTAAGCAGTTATGCGCCAGGTTTATGCCTTGCGCAAAAGGCAGTTTTAGCAACTGGTCCCTTTGTGCAACCGATTCATATATCACATGCATCGTTAGTTTACTGGTATCGGCGCTCAACTGCTCAAACTCATAAACCTCCAGTTGCACGCCAAAAGCTGCGCCTTCCATTTCAAAGGTGCGGACGATTTTATCGTTCGGGTTAAACTCGTGGATCACCCCGTTTGAACGAAACACCACATTCCCCTGCGCGTCAGCCGACTCCAATTGATAGCTGCCATGCTTTTTAGCCTCAAATTTGAGCACTTTAGCGGTTGAATAAGGGTTAGACATCCATTGTTTAAGAATTTCCGGGTCGGCATGCGCCCTGAAAAGCAGTTCGACCGGCAAATCAAATTCCCTGGTAATCAGTATATCCTGTTTGCCATCTTCGGCAATAATTTTTGTTTTGCGTTCCATACTCATTATGCTTTTGTGTTTTTGTATTGCTGCATCACCGCTTCCAGTTTATTAAAACGGTCGTCCCACATTTGGCGGAACGGCTCAATAAAGTCGGCTATGGCTCTCATGTTTTGCGCGTTAGTTTGATAGTAAATTTCCCTGCCGTTTTGCTTTTGCTCCAGCAATTCGCACTCGGTAAGTATTTGCAGGTGTTTGGAAACCGTTGGCCTGGCGGTATCAAAATTTGCCGCTATGGCACCTGCGGTTAATGCTTGCGAAGCAACCAGCAGCAATATGGCCCGCCGCGTCGGGTCGGCTATGGCTTGGAATACATCTCGTCTCAAATTCATTGCGTAGCTATTTGACTACAAATATAAATGTAGTTATTTAACTACGCAATTTTTTTGTGAGATTTTTTGAGCGAAATGCTCTTAGATGAAATCTACTTCTTCAATAGTTTTTTTTACGAGAGGGGTGTCAGCCTGAGGCACTCGAAGGGTGAGCGCAAAGGCCTTTGCCCGCATGCTTCGAGTGCCTCAGCATGACACCCTATTTAACTCCCCGCCCGTTCAAGTGTCGACACTTGAACGTACCACAATTTAAGCGTCGACGCTTAAATTGGCGGTTCAACAAAAAAGCCAACACTCATTACAAGCATTGGCCTTCATTTATAAATCCGAAATCGAACATCCCAAATCCGAAATTCCTAGTACTTAATCTCCTTCTCCAAAAAATCCTGTACAATAGGTATAGCGCCATCAACAGCATCACCCAGACTAACAATAAACGATCCCGGCCTGGCTTTGCTAATAGCGTAAGCCACCGAATCTGCATTACCGCTTTCCACTATCTCGTACGATTTATTGGGGTCAACTTCTTTAATACCTTCGGTTACCAGCCTTATCAGCTCCTCTTTAGTACGCCCGCGCAGGTGGTTTTCCTGCCGTATCATAATATGGTCGAACATGGTGGCGGCAATGCGGCCATTTTCGCGGATATCATCATCGCGCCTGTCGCCGGTGCCTGCTATCAAACCTATTTTGTAGGGCGAGTCAACATGGCTTAAAAATTCCTTTATACCGTTATAGCCATCGGGGTTGTGCGCAAAATCAATCATGAATTTAAAATCCTTAAAATCAAAAATATTCATGCGCCCCGGTGTTTGCGCCGCCGATGGGATAAAGGTTTCCAGCGAAGTTTTTATATCCTCCGTCCTGAAACCCCATAAATAGGTTGCCAGCGTTGCAGCCAGCACATTCTCAATCATAAATTGCACTGTGCCGCCAAAAGTTAAGGGTATTAGCGCCGTACGATGCACGCGCAGTTTCCAATCGCCTTTTAATATGGTGATAAAACCATTTTCGGCTACACAGGCAATGCCGCCTTTTTTGATGTGCGATTTAATGATGGGGTTGTTCTCGTTCCTGCTAAAATAGGTAACGTTACACTCCGCCTTTTTGCCAATACGCACGCAGTATTCATTATCGGCGTTCAACACAGCCCAGCCGTTTTTCTTAACCGAATTAATGATAACACTCTTTACCCGCGCGAGATCGTCCAAAGTATGTATATCGGCAAGGCCCAGGTGGTCCTCCTGTATATTGGTAATTACGCCGATATCGCAAAAGCCAAAACCCAGTCCTGAGCGCAATATGCCGCCCCTCGCTGTTTCCAGCACCGCAAATTCAACGGTCGGGTCCTTCAAAATAAACTCGCTGCTCACCGGGCCGGTGGTATCGCCCTTTAGCATCATGGTATTTTGCACGTATATGCCATCGCTGGTGGTAAAGCCTACGCGGTAACCGTTGTTTTTTATAATGTGGGCTATCAGGCGGGTGGTTGTGGTTTTACCGTTGGTGCCGGTAACCGCAATAATAGGTATCCGTGCCGATTTGCCATACGGGTACAGCATATCTATCACATGCCCCGCCACATTGCGCGGCAAACCCTCGCTGGGCGCAATATGCATCCTGAAACCCGGTGCGGCGTTTACTTCCAGTATCACACCGCCTGTTTCGGTAAGCGGCTCGCTCAGGTTTTCGGCCATAATATCAATGCCGCATATATCCAGCCCAATAATTTTTGATATGCGTTCGCAGATAAAAACATTTTGCGGGTGCACGTGGTCAGTTACATCAATGGATGTGCCACCGGTGCTCAGGTTAGCGGTCGATTTTACAAATACCTTTTCGCCTTTTTCCGGCACGGTGCCAAGTGTGTAACGTTTCTTTTCCAGCAAATCCAGCGTATCGCGGTCAATATCTATCAGTGTAAGCACATTTTCGTGCCCATAACCACGGCGCGGGTCGGTGTTTTCTTTGTCGATGAGTTGCTGAATGGTTAGTTCGCCGTCGCCAATCACATGCGCGGGGTCGCGCAGGGCAGCGGCTACCATTTTATTATCTATCACCAATACCCTGAAATCGTAACCTGTTATAAAACGCTCCACAATTACCTTGCGCGATATGCGTGCGGCAAACTCATAGCCGGCAATGGCATCCTCGCGGGTTCGGATATTTATGGATATACCCCTGCCGTGGTTACCATCCAGCGGTTTAAAAACCAGCGGGAAACCCACCTTGCGTATGGCCTCATCCACCCCCTCCAGCGATGATATGGTGATGCCCTTGGCAACCGGTATGGCCTGTTCCTGTAAAAGGCGCTTGGTTTCGTCCTTATTACTGGCAATATCAACGGCTATGCTGCTGGTTTTCTCGGTCATGGTAGCGCGAAAGCGCACCTGGTTTTTACCGTAACCCAGTTGCACCAGCGACTGGTTGTTCAGCCGTATCCAGGGAATATCCCTGGCAATAGCCTCTTCCACTATCGATCCCGTGCTTGGCCCCAGGCGGGTGGCCTCGCGTATTTCGCGCATTTGCTGTATATCGTGCTCCAAATCGTAAGCTTCGCCTGCTATCAAAGCCTCGGCAATACGTACCGATGCTTCGGCGGCGTAAATGCCCACTTTTTCTTCTAAATAAGTAAAAACAACATTGTATACGCCCGGCGATTTGGTTTCGCGCGTGCGGCCAAAGCCTGTATCCATCCCCGCAAGCGACTGTATTTCCAGCGCTATGTGCTCAATTACATGCCCCATCCAGGTGCCCGCAACCACCCTCTGAAAAAATCCCCCCGGTACGCCCGGTGAGCAGCGGTGCTCATACAAGCTGGGTATAAGGACTTTAAGGCGCTCATAAAAACCGTCAATCTGGTTAGTTGGCTTATGTTCAAGCTCCTGCAGGTCCAGGCGCATTTGTATCAGTTTTTTTCGGTTAACGCTCCAAATGTTCGGGCCACGCAAAACTTGTATGTTCTCAATCTTCATATAATCCAACAAAATTAAACAGCTTAAATTTATCAAAATCTAAACGAGTAACAATCTATTTATTTTTTTGATGATAAAAAGCTCATTATTATTTAATATCCTCAACCTTTATCCGCAATTTTCTTTTAATTTGTGTAAAGGTTAATTTATATTGATGTATGAGGAAAATCCAAAATCAATAACTCAATAAATCAATAATTCAATAAATAAAAAATATGGCCCCAAAAGGAAAACTAATCATAATTGGAGGCGCTGTTGATATGGGCAGCAATATAGGTACGCAGGAAAATATACCACAACCCAATTATATCAAGTTTTTTGAGCAGGGCATTTTAAAGCGCATCATCACCGAAACCGACAAACACGAAGGCGCCAAAGTTGAGGTTATTACCACCGCATCGCAAATACCCGAACTGGTTGGCGAGGAATACAAAAAAGCATTTAACCAGCTTAACGTAACGCACATTAACGTACTGGATATACGCACCCGCGAGGATACCGCCAATAAGGAATATTTACGGCGCATACGCGAAGCCGATGTAGTTATGTTTAGCGGCGGCGACCAGCTGCGCCTGAGCGCCATTTTTGGCGGAACGGAGTTTTTACAGATATTAAAACAGCGCTATCAAAAAGAAAATTTTGTTATCGCAGGCACCTCGGCAGGCGCGGCGGCGGCATCGGCGCACATGATATACCGCGGCAGCAGCAACGAGGCGCTGATAAAAGGCCACGTACAAATTACCGCCGGTCTGGGTTTTATCGATTCTGTTTTTGTTGATACCCACTTTGTGCAGCGTGGCCGCATTGGCCGACTGCTATACGCTGTAGCCAGCAACCCCGGTATTTTAGGCATAGGTTTAGGCGAAGATGCCGGCCTGCTCATCACCGAAGGCAGCATGATGGAAGCCATAGGCTCGGGATTAATTATTTTGGTAGATGGCCGCCACATGGTGGAAACTAATATTTATGATGTAGAAATGGGCGCGCCCGTATCCATCGAAAACCTAAAGGTGCATGTAATGTCGATATTTGATAAATACGATTTAAAACAACACAAACTGCTCATCAAAAAAGTTGTTAAAGTAGAAGAAGGCGTTTTTATAAAAGCCGGCGATAGCGATTTGAAGCAGTAAATTAATTGCCACATCAAAGCTCCGGCCTCGTGCGATTCCCTCCCATCGGGAGGGGCAGGGAGGTTTAACAAACTATCCTAAATTACACCGCCTTTTTTCTTGAACGCTAAAACAAACATCCTATGAAACTCATCATCCACGGCGGCTTTTTCAGCGAATCAAATACCAACCGCGAAATTAAAAAAGCCAAGCAGGAGGCTTTAACCGAAATTGCGGCGCTGGGCCATAAATACCTGGAAAGCCATACCGCGCTCGAAACCGTAGTGTATACCGTTTGCCTGCTGGAAAATTGCGACCTGTTTAACGCCGGCACCGGCTCACAAATACAAAGCGACGGCAAAATACGCCTCAGCGCATCGCTGATGGATGGCAAAACCATGCGCTTTTCGGGCGTAATAAATATTGAGGATGTAAAAAACCCCATCTGCATTGCCGAAAAACTGCTGAACTACGAGGATAAGGTTTTAAGCGGCAACGGCGCGCAGGTTTTTGCCCGCGAAAACGGGTTCGACTACTACAATCCCGAAACCCCGCAGCGCCGCAAGGAATATGACCAAAAACTGAGTGATTCCATTCGCCTGGGCACAGTAGGTTGCGTGGCGCTGGATGTTTTTGGCGATTTGGCGGCGGCAACCTCCACCGGCGGTAAGGGCTTTGAAATCCCCGGCAGGGTAAGCGATTCGGCTACCACGGCGGGTAATTATGCCAATAGTTTTGCCGGCATATCCTGCACCGGCGTAGGCGAAGATATTGTGAGCGGCGCCGTGGCCGCCAAAATTGTTACCCGCGTAACCGATGGCATGCCCCTGCACCTCGCCACCGAAAAAACCCTTAACGAATTAAAACCCTTTGATGGTTTTGCCGGCATCATCGGCATATCCGCCACCGGGGAAATTTACCACGATGATACCCACCCCTATATGGTTTGGGCTTTACATGATGGGGTGGCGGAAGTGTTTGGATAAGATTATTAAGTTAAAACAGTAAGGATTAAATTAATATCGAACACCGAATGTCCAATATCGAATAATGAAGGAAAAAAACTTCGGTGTTGGACATTCGAAATTCATTATTCGATATTATTTATGCTTTCTTAACTTAATGACTTTGGTGGCGGGGGAAGGTGAGTTGCCCCCCCCTTGCAATTTCTACAAAAAAATTACATATATTGCTTCGTATTAATCCGTACATTTGCGTTCAGATTAATTTATTAAACCCAAACAAGAATAAATGAGAATTGCCCTGGTTATCCTGTTCTGCACAGCTATCAGTTTTTCAGCCTCAGCCCAATGGTTGCATATCGATTTTAAAAAACATCCCCGTTACCCGCAAATAGCAATGGCCCAAAACCATTCGGTGGCAATGCTGCCAACTAAATTAATGGCCTGCAATAAAATACCCCCTTTTAAATTTCAGCAAAACGATTATAACCTGGAAGTAGCCGAAGAAGCGGTAATGAAATTGGCCCAGCACAACATGCGTTTCAGGATATACGATGTGGCCAGCTATAATTTCAGCGATCTGGCAACTTTATACTTACAACAAAACAGGCTATCCGAAGCTAAATGGTACTTTTTGCAAAGCAATGCTATATCCCGCCAGGAAAACGACGACAAACATACCATCACCAATTTAATGGCGCTGGCCATGATAAAGGCAAACATGGGCGATGTAACTTTAGCCCAGCAGGACCTTACCGAAGCACGCGCCCTTGCCTTAGCAAAAACCTGGACTGCTGATGTTGCCGGTATTGATAAGGAAGTAAAATTTATACAACAAAACAGGTCATCTGCCTCAAAAACAGAACTGCGTTACGCCGACGCGTTAACAATAGCGGATAAGAAAACTGATTAATTTCCGTTCTATTGCAACCTTACAGTAAAATACTATGGGTTGATTTAAATAAAATCAAACATTATTGTAATATTGCTATTCATTAATTTGGAGACAGCTTATCAACTGTCTCTTTTTATTTACATTAGCACACTAATTAGGCACGAGGATTGATGTTTTATTTTAATACAGATTTAAAGACGGTAAAAGATATGTTAAAGAAGTTATGTGTTGTTTTGGTGCTTGGTGCCGCTATGGCCTGCCACGCTGCCCCATCAAAACCTATTAAAGTTGTTGGCTCAAATGATTTACAGCCCGATATGAGGCAAAGCGTTGTTGCAAAGGAAGTTTCGATGTTCATATCAAAATACAATTATAAAAAAGTCGACCTGAATGATTCGCTATCGGTAGTAATTTATAACCGCTACCTTAAACAGTTAGACCCCGATCATAATTACCTGCTGGCATCGGATGTTGCCGATTTCGACCAGTATAAAACCAAACTGTCCGACGACCTGCAAAGCGGTAATTTGAACGACGCGTTTTATATTTTTAACGTTTTTCAAAAAAGGTATCTTGATCGCATACAGTTTTCCATCAACCACATCAACGATAACTTTGATTATACCAAAGACGAAAGCTTTACTTACGACCGTGAAGACCTGCCATGGGTAACTACCCAAAGCGCTATGGACAGCCTGTGGATTAAGCACGTAAAATACGATTTGCTTAGCCTTAAACTGGCAAAACCCGATATGGTAGAAAACAGGAAAACGCTTAAAGATCGTTACCAAAACTTGCTGTCGCAATCAAATAAACTAACCAACCAGGAAGTTTTCCAGGCATTTATGGATGCCTTTACCGAATCGGTTGACCCGCACACCAACTACTTTAATCCTTTTAACGCCGCGCAGTTTAATATGGAAATGTCGCGCTCTTTAGAAGGTATTGGCGCATCACTGCAACAGGTAAATGAATTTATTACCATCATGTCGGTAGTGCCGGGCAGCCCTGCTGATAAGAGCCACCAGGTAAATATTAACGACCGTATTGTAGGTGTAGCCCAAGGCAAAACCGGCGAATTTCAGAACGTAATTGGGTGGCGCATTGATAATGCCATTGCCTTAATACGCGGCACTAAAGGCACCACTGTAAGGCTACAGCTATTGCCTGCGGGTGCAGCCCCCGGCAGCAAGCCAAAGGTGGTTGAGATGGTACGCGAAAAAATTGTGATACAGGACCAATTAGCTAAAGAAGAGGTGCGTACTTACCAGCAAAATGGCAAAACCATAAAAATAGGTATCATTAACGTACCTCAGTTTTATGTTGATAATGAAGGACAACAAGCCGGCGACCCTAACTACCATAGTACCACCCGTGATGTGAAGAAAATATTAGATACTTTAGAAAACGAGCATGTTGATGGTATTATAATGGACCTGCGCGAAGATGGCGGTGGCGCATTGCCCGAAGCTATTTCGCTTACCGGTTTGTTTATAAAACAAGGCCCGGTAGTACAGGTACGTGATACACGCGACCAAACAGAGGTTGACGCTGATAACGACCCCTCTATAGCCTACAGCGGGCCATTGGCTATATTAGTCGACCGTGCCAGCGCTTCGGCATCCGAAATTTTTGCAGGCGCTATACAGGATTATGGGCGCGGTTTAATTATCGGTTCGCAAACTTATGGTAAGGGTTCGGTACAGCAGGAAATTCCGCTTGACCAGGTGATAAGCCCAACCCTGGCCGATATGGTATCAAAAGTAATGGGTAAAAATGACCAGGTTGTTGGAAACGGCGAAAGTAAATTCGGCCAGTTAAACTTAACCATTGCAAAATTCTATCGCGTTAGCGGTAACTCAACCCAGCGCCATGGAGTTACGCCGGACGTTTCGTTCCCGTCGACCATCCCATTAGATAAATATGGCGAGGATAACGAACCTTCGGCTATGCCTTTTGATGTGATTGCAAAAAGCAATTACACTAAGTTTGGCGATTTTACCGCCGTTATACCTCAACTGAAAAAATTACACGAACAGCGTATGGCAACCAGCGACAGCTATAAATACCTGTTAGATGATATTGCCGATTTTAAAACACATGATGCCGAAAGAACAGTTAACTTAAACGAAGCCGCATTGAAGAAACAACGCGACGACGATGAGCAAAAAACTTTCGACCGCGATAATGCGCGCCGTGTAGCCCTCGGCCTAAAACCGCTTAAAAAAGGCGAGCCAAAACCAAAAAATGAAGACCTGGACTTTGTGAAAATTGAAGCCGGCCAGGTACTGATAGATTATATTAATCTTGACCATAAAGTAGCCAACGTTAGTCCGACATATTAATCTTAATACTACATAACATGAAGCCCTGCAATAAAATGCGGGGCTTTATTTGTTTAAAGAGAATGCGTACAGGCCTTTCTTTGCTAATCTTGCTACTGTATGCGCCATTTCTCAAACATAAACCCCATCGGGGTTAAACGTTGGTAGAATATATATAAGAGAAAGATATGTGCCGTAGGTACATAACCTATGATGCAATACCCACCGTTCAAGAAGAGATTTATAGGGGCTCAAACCAATTCCCACTTCACAGGTTTATTAGTAAATGGCTAAAAAACCACTCCTCGAATTTACCGACCGCGGCATCTACTGCGCCAAAGGTGAGTTTTATATCGATCCCTGGAAACCGGTTGATGATGCCGTAATTACCCATGCCCATGCCGACCATGCCTATTGGGGCCACAAGCATTATTTAGCCCATCATTTATCGCGCGAGGTTTTGCTTTATCGCCTGGGTGATATTCAACTACAAACCGTTGAATATGGCGAAAAAGTGATGAAAAACGGCGTAGAAATATCTTTATTCCCCGCAGGCCATGTTATCGGTTCGGCACAAATACGGGTGGAGTATAAAGGCGAGGTTTGGGTGGTATCCGGCGATTACAAAACGGAGGACGATGGTATATCCACCCCATTCGAGCCGGTACACTGTCACCATTTTATATCCGAGTGTACCTTTGGCATGCCGGTTTACCAATGGCAGCCGCAGGTGCAACTATTTGAGGATATCAACAACTGGTGGCGTACCAACCTGCATAACGGCGTGGCTACGGTATTGGTGGGTTACTCGCTGGGCAAGGCACAGCGCATCCTCCAAAACCTCGACCTGTTTAATGGCAAAGTCTACACGCACGGCGTAATTGAAAACACCAACGAAGCCCTGCGCCGCAACGGTGTACAATTAAACCCTACCGAACGCATAACTGCTGATACACCGAAAGATGAGGTACGCAAAGGCATTGTACTGGCGCCGCCATCATCGGTAGGTACACCATGGATGCGCAAGTTTGGCCCGTATAGTTTTGGTTATTGCTCCGGCTGGATGGCCATACGCGGCGCCAAACGCCGCCGCGCTGCCGACCGCGGCTTTGTATTATCGGATCATGCAGACTGGGACGGCCTCATCAGCGCTATTGACGCCACCGGCTGCGAGTGCGTTTACCTTACCCACGGCTATACCGCAACTTTTACCAGATATTTAAACGAAATAGGATTCAATGCCCGCGAAGTGCATACTTTATATGGAGGCGAAGAAGAGGACAATCCAACCGATGTAGCTGCCGAGGAACAATTAAGTGAAAATAAGGAGACTGCTATATGAAAGCTTTTGCCCAACTTTTTCTATCCCTCGATGAAACCAACAAAACCAACGAAAAGGTTAAGGTTTTAAAAGATTATTTTAACAGCGTACCCGATACTGATAAAATGAATATGCTGGCGTTGTTTACAGGCCGCAAGCCAAAGCGCATCATCAATTCTACCTTTATACGTAACTGGGCGGTTGAAGCATCAAATATTCCTGCCTGGCTTTTCGAGGAAAGTTATCACGTAGTCGGCGATTTGGCCGAAACCATGGCACTGCTTATGCCAGCAAATGAAAACAGCAGCAACAAAACGCTTACCGAATGGATTGCCGAACTCAATTTATTGGGCGATAAAACCGAAGAAGAGCGCAAACTTTGGCTCATGGAATCATGGGCGATGCTGGATAGCCAGGAGCGCTTTGTGTTTAATAAATTGCTTACCGGCAGTTTTAGGGTTGGTGTTTCGCAAAACCTGGTTATAAAGGCTTTGGCCGATATTACCAGTTTA